>JADHED010000351.1_pt1 | contig 58829 bp, 28 predicted proteins | sample 8952041 | NCBI WGS metagenome assembly JADHED01 (sample SAMN16124423, study PRJNA663239) | bioreactor sludge metagenome | isolation source: sludge (control) | place: India:Bengaluru | collected 2018-09-08 | reverse complement strand
GCAGCGGTCATAGGTGATTCCGGCAATGGCGCTTCCGAGAGCTCCGGTAACTGGGTCGACCTCCCTGAACGTGATCACGCCGCCGTAGATGCGCTGCGACGCCTTTCCGCGCAGGGCGAAGGACAGCACTGCGGTCTTGCCATACAGGGCGTCATCGAAGGACTGCCCGCCCGGCGAAGACGGAGGGTCCAAGTCATCCAGGCCCCTGCTCGTACCATCCAGTGTCAGCGTGACGCCCTCGAAGATGGCCAACTCACGGAAGGTCGCATAGAACTCGCTCTGGTCATCGATTTCGTTGGTGATGGACAGGAGGCCCGCATCGGTGACGTCGCCGTCGAGCGCGAACGTGCCGATCCTAATCGGCGCCGCCGACGCCGCCTGCGCCCCACCCAGCACGACCAGGGCCGCCACCATCACCGTCTTCAACGTGCGGAACATCACAGCCTCCAACGACACCGCTCGCGCCCTCGGCCGATCGACAGCAGGTTGGGGCGCCCGGAGCAGACTCGCGATCCAACATCCGCGCCAAACAGGGAAACAGGCCAAAACTCGTTGATCCGACCCACTTGCCTGGACTTTCCCTCTAACTAGTCTGTCGACAGGGCGACTTCTGGGATCCGATCAGCGAACTTGATCCTTCCCCGCGGCCGGCCACTCGCACAAGGCGCGCCGTCAGTAGGGAGTGGTACTGCCGGGCAATTCGTGTCATCGCGAGAATTGGGGTCGGGCCTGTTCTCCGGGCGTCGCTTCGGAGAATGGACCCGACCCCGATCTCCCCGGCGCGTCGGAAGATGGACCCGACCCCAACCTCCCCGACCCCAGTCTCGACTACGGCCCGGGCACCTGGAACGTGGCGCGCGCCTCCACCACCGCCGCGCCCGCTGCCAGGTTGAACACCGCCGTCTCGTTGCACACGCCCGTGCCGTCGCAGTTCACCAGCGGCACGGTGGCTGACACCGGCGCGCCGTTGATGCGCGGCTTCACCGTCACCAGCACCGTCGTCCCGCTCGGCACCCCCGAGGTGCGGAACCCGATCGTCGTCGGCCCGGGCGTCGGCAGCACGATGTCGGTGCCGCCCGTGGCGCCCGTCGTGGACTCAGGCACCGGCGCGCCGCCCACCGTGGTGATCGTCACCTTCGGCAGCAGCGGGTTGAACAGCGGGCCCGGCCCGGCGATGCGGAGCGGCGCCGGCTGGCTGCCCGAGAACGCCGTCTGCGCGCTGTTGTCGAGCGACTCGAGGCGGATGCGGCCCGCCGTGCCGTTGCTCGAGAAAGAACTGCCGCCGCCCGCCCTGGCGAGCAACTGCCCCGTGCCGCCCTCGACCATGCGCCCGGCGACGATGCGGATGGCGCCGCCAGCGCCCCCGCCTCCGCCCGCCGCGCACGCGCCGTTGCCCGGGCCGCCGCCGCTGCCACCGTCTGCGAACATCTGGAAGTTCGAGAGGGTCAGCGTGCCGTTGACCGCGATCAGCAGGGCCCCGCCGCCACCACCTCCGCCGCCGCCGCTGCAACTGGCCGTCGTCCCGTTCGAGCCGCCGCCGCCGCCCCCCGATCCCCCGACCAGCGGCAGCAACTCGGGCAGCCCGAAGAACGTGCCGCCCTGGGCGCCGAGCGAGCCCGTCGCGGGGTCGCCACCGTTGCCGCCGCCAGGGCCGAACCCGGCCCCGCCGATGGTCGCGAGGTTGATGGGAAGCGACGCGCCGTCACCGCCGCGGAAACCACCCGGGCCCGGCTGCCCCCCGACGCCCGCCGTCGCGGTGCTGCCACTGGACCCGTTGGCTCCGCTGATATCGAGGGTGAAGCAGCAAAACCGCCCGGCCAGCCGCATGTCGCCCGCAACCAGGAACGTGACGGGCACCCCGGGCCTCACTCCGGAGAACCGGACGGAGAAGTCCCCGTCGATCAAGACGCTGCTGAACTTCAGCACGCCGTCCGGCGGCACGGCAAAGGTGATCGTCGCACCGTTGCACGTGGTCCCCGGCGCGCACCCCGTCGTCCCCGGCGGGTAGGTGGCCGAGTTGTCGGCGTCGACGTTCGCGCAGCCGCAGATGTCGAGCGCGGTCTGCGCCAGGTTCGGCGCCGACAGCGCCACGGCGACGAGCGCCGCGCACAACGCCGCGCGCACCACCGCGGGCCGGCGCCTCGGGGTCCGGTGGGTCATCGTGGGCTCCTCGTGAGTCATGCTGGTGTTCATCGTTCGTTCCCGACAGGGGGCGCGACGGCCCCGGTCCCTTCCCTGCTGCGACACCCCAACCCGGGGTGTGGACGTGTCACGAACCCGGGGTCCGACCCGGGGTCTAAAGACCCCGGGCTACAACGACCCACGGTGTCTCACGAACCCGGGGTCCAGACCTCGGCTCGACCCTGGGCGCGGTCATTGCACCCGCACGCCGATCACCGGCGACACGATCGCCGGCCTGCGCGACGCGGGCAACGTGCCGACCACCACGTTCACCCGCAGCCGCTCGTCACCCACCTCGATGTCGAGCGCGGCCTCGCCTGCCTGACCGCCCGACGAGATCGACAGCGGCACGACCGTCTCGCCCGCCGCGAGCGTGAGCGTCACCGTCGAGGACGCGCCCAGCGAGAGCACGCCCGGGTTCGACGTCGTGACGCGCACCTGGGTCGCCGCGGCGCGCGGCGCCGACACCACCTGCAGGCCGACGGTGGCCGACACGGCGCTGCCCGACGGCAGCGACAACTGGCCGATCCCGGCCGACGACCGCACGCTGACGCCAGTGGTCGGCGAGAACACCAGCGGCGTCACCGTGGGGTTCGCCACGCCGCCGACGATCACCTCGAAATCGAACCCGGTGCCGCCGACCGAGAAGCGCAGCGTGGCCCGGCCGGCCGCCAATGTCGAGATGGGCACGTCGGCCACGAGCGCCCCGGCCGGGATCGTCACCGAGGCCGGCGCCGAGGCCACGGCCTCGTTGCTGCTGGTGATGCTCACCTGCTGCCCGCCCGCGCCCGCGGGCTCGGTGAGCAGGCGCAGGCCGAGCACGAACGCCTGGTCCTGCGGCGCGAACACCTGTCCGCTGAAGGCGGAGCGCGCCGCGGCCACGCCCACCGATTGCGAGAAGACCAACGGGATGATGGTCGACGGGGCGCCGCCCACGACCAACTCGAACTCGAAGCCGGTCCCGCCGAACGTGAAGCGCAGCGTCGTGCGGCCCGCCGCGAGCGTGGTGACCGGCACGTCGGCCACCTGCCCGCCGGCAGGGATGGTGATGGTGGCGGGCACCGTGGCCACCGCCGGGTTGCTGCTGCTGGCCGTCACCTGGACGCCGCCCGCGCCGGCCGGCGCGGCCAGCAACTGGAGGCCCACCACGAACGCCTGGTCGGGCGCCGCGAACAACTGGCCGCTGAAGGCCGACCGCGACACGCTCACGCCGACGCTCTGCGCGAAGGCCAGCGGCGCCGCGAAGGGCGGCGGCGTGCCCACGAACACGCTCACCGTGCGCGCCTGGTCGCCCGCGACCAGCGTCAGCACCACCTGGCCCTCCGCGATCGCCTCGATCGTCAGCGTCGTCGTCTGCGAGCCGGGCTGCACGGCCGTGGCCGTGCCCGTCGCCACCGAAGGCGCGTTGGTCGCCACCGTCACCGGCAGCGGGCTGCCGCCGGCGAGCGGCGCGTCGAGCAGCGTCACCGTGACGGTAATCGTGCGGCCCGCCGGCGCGGCGGTGAACCCGATGGTCGTGGACGCCACGCGCGTCTCGCGCCCGGGCACCGGGTCGCTCACCGACGCGATGGCCACCGCCGTCCCGCGCGCCGAGGTGGCGACGATGGCGGTGTTGCCGAGGGCTTCGTCGGGCCGCGCCGCGTCTTCCGCCGGGCACGTGGCGCACGCGGTGACGCTCACCGTGGCCGACGTCTGCCCGGCGGGAATGGTGACGGTCGCCGGCGAGACGGTGGCCACCGTCTCGTCGCCGCTGGCGAGCGCGATCGGCAGGTCGGCGTCGAGCGCGCCGGCCACCGACAGCGTGAGCTGCCGCGTCGCCCCGCGCGGCAGGCCGAGTTGCGTCGGCTCCACCGTGAGGCCCGCGATCACCGCCACGGTCTTCTCGGCCCGCGCGATCTCCGCGTTGGCCGCGTTGCGTGCGCTGGCCACGATCGTGAGCTGCGGCGTGGACGCGGCCGTCGGCACCGTGAACGCCGCCGCGAACGGCGCCGTGGTGTCGGTCGCCACCGTCGTCCCGTTCACCGAGAACACCACCGACGCCGGCGCGAGCAGCGCCGAGGCCTCGGCCGCGATCTCGATCGTCGTCCGTTCCACCACCGCCGCACCCGTCGGGCTCGTGATGGCGAAGTTGCCGGTGAGGAACGTCGAGGTGATCGGCGTCGTGATCGGCGAGCCGTCGGCGTTCACCAGCGCGTTGTTGCTGGCATCGCGCAGGCCGGCCGTCAGCTCGACCACCACCGTCTTCTCGAAGCCGTAGGGCTGCGAGGGCGTGAACCGCGCCTGCGTGTTGCCGGCGACGAGCGTCCGCGCGCCGGGCACGGCCACGCCGTCCACGGTGACGCGGAAACTGTCGGCCGTGACCGACGCGGGCGCCATCGCCTCGCTGAAGGTCACCGTCACCGGGGCCGTCGCGCCGACGCCCACCGCGCCATTCGCCGGATCGATGGTCGTGACCCGCGGCGGCTCGTTGTCGGGCGACTCGGTGCGGAAGGTGAACGTCCGGTCGCCCAGCGCATTGCCCGCCGCGTCGCGCAGGCCGGTGAGCGCCACCGTGTAGAGGGTGTTCACCTCGAGCGGGCGCACGGCCGGCGTCAGCAGCACCGACTGGTTGCCGCCACCCGCCGACACGGTCGCGCCGAGCACGGTGGCGCCCACCCGGAGCTGGACGTTCGGGCCGGTCAGCGTCGCCGGGTCCATCGGCTCGCTGAAGGCCACCGACACCTGCGTGTCGCGGCTCACGCCCGTCGCCCCGTCGGCGGGGTTCACCGCCGTCACCGACGGCGCCACCACGTCGGCGAGCGTGACGGTCACTGCCGGGCCCGTCGCGGAGTTGCCTGCGGCGTCCGCGGCGAACGGCGTGAGCACGAGCTGCGCCTCGCGGTCGGGCACCTGGCCGCTGGTCAGGCTCACCTGCAGGGTCTGGGTGGACGACTTCGGCAGCGGCGCCGTGTGCGTGAACGTCGCGGTGCCGAGGTCGCTGCCCGCCCCCGAGAGCCGGTACCGCACGCCCTGCTGGCCGAGCGACACGTTGTCGCTGGCCTGCACGGTGACGGCGATGGGCTGCCGCGGGTCGAACGCGGCGCCCGCCGCCGGGCTCGTCACGCTGGCCGACGGCGCCGTGCGGTCGACCGACGTGCCCGCCACCGACACGGGCTGGCTGACGTTGCCCGCACCGTCGATGGCCTCCGCCGACAGCGTGATCACGGCAGGCGCCTCCTCGAGCGGCACCGGCACCGACACGCTGGTCTCCACCTGCGCCTGGGCCGAGGTGAGGTTCAGCGCATCCTCGAAGAACACCACCCCGTCCGCCCGCGCGCGGAAGACGACGCGACGGACGCCGGTGTCGTCGGTGGCGCGCACACGGAAGACGATGGAGGAGCCGAGCGGCGCCTCGAACCCGCCCGCGGGCGCCAGCACGGTGACCGCCGGCGGCGCGGTGTCGCCGCTCTCGAGCGTGAGGCTGGCGGCCTCGCTCGCGTTGCCGGCGGCGTCGCGCGCGACGGCCGTCACCAGCACCTGCGCCCCGGGCGCGAGGTCGGCCGGCACGGCGAAGGAGAAGGTCGCCGTCGCGGTCGTCCCGGTGACCGCCACCGCCTGCGAGGCGGTGAACGCCCCGCTCGTCGCGGTGAACTGCACCGAGGTGACGCCCACGGCGTCGGTCGCCGTCGCACTCACCGCCACGGTCTCGCCCGGCAGCACGCGCGTGCTGCCGCTCACCGGCGACAGCGCGGTGACGATGGGCGAGACGCGGTCGGCGAGCGGGAACACGCGGCCCGCCGAGCCCACGTTGCCGCGCGCGTCCGACACGCTGACGGCAATCGACACCTGCGTGGGCGGCTGCACGCTGGCGGGCACCTGGAGCGTGAAGGTCTCCCGCGTGGACGTGCCCGACAGCTGGCGCGACTCGCACCCGACGAGCGCCGGCGCGCAGGTCATGGTCAGCGTCGCCAGCCCGCCCGCGTCCGACGCGTCCACGACCAGCGTGAACGACTCGCCCGGCACGAGCGTGGTCGAGGCCGCCGGCGACACGATCGTCACCGTGGGACCGATGCCGTCGCCCACCGGTAGCGCGAGCGACACCGTCGCGCTGCGGTTGCCGGCCGTGTCGATGGCCGCGGCCGAGAGCAGCAGCTGGCCCGTCACCGGCGCCGTGACCGGCACCGTCACGCGGAACCGCTGCGTGGTGGCCGCCGGCGTCCCGGGCACGGTGCGCGTCTCGCTGACCGCGGCCACGCCGCCGGCCGTGAACACCACCTGCGCTACGGCCTCGTCGTCGGTGGCCACGACGTCGAAGTCCGCCGCCTGGCCCTGCGACACGGCCGTGAGCCCGGCCACGTTCACCAGTTGCACTGCAGGCGGGTTGTTCTGCTGGAGCGTCACCGGCAGGGCGAAGGACGGTGAGCGGTTGCCGAAGCCGTCGATGGCGACGGCGGTCACCGTCGTCTCGGTGACGCCGGTGGGCAGTGTCAGCGACGCCGCGAAGGGCGCCGTCGTCGCGACCGCGGTGCCGCCGAGCGCCACGGCGTACTCGACGCGGGCCGTGTCCGCGCCAGTGATCGTCGGCTGCAGCGTCACGGTGCCGCCCGCACGCGGGGTGCCGGTCAGCTGCAACGCCTGGATCAGCGGCGCAATCGTGTCGATCGTCGCGAAGCTCGCCGTGAACGTGCCGCCGGCGAGCGGGTTGCCGACGAGGTCGACCACGTTCGACACCGTGAAGGTGTAGGTGGTGTTGGCGCGCAGGAAGTCCTGCGGCGAGAAGATCGCCACCGAGTTGCCGACGGCGAGCGACGCCGTGCCGGGCACCGGCTGGCCGCCGGCGTCACGCAGCACGATCGTCGCCGTGGCCACGGGCTCGGAGAACGACACGCGCACGGTCGCCTCGGGCAACACCTGGACGCCCCCGGCCGCGGGACTGGTGGACACCACCACCGGCGCCACGTTGTCGCGCACGGTGAACGCCGACACGAAGGGATCGATCAGCGACAGGCTCGACTCGTCCTTCGGCCCGTTGGGCGACCCGGCGATCGACAGCACGTAGCGTGTGCCGCTCAGCAGCGGGTCCTCGGGCGTGATCGTCAGCGTGCGCCGGTCGGCCGAGAGCGCCCGCTCCGTCTTCACGAGCGTCGAGCCGAGGAGCAGGCGCACGTTCGTGCCGGTGAAGGAGAACGCGTCCATCGGCTCGTTGAAGGTGACGGCGATCGTCGCGTTGGCGGCGACGTTCACGGCGCCGTCGCCGGGGGTGACGCTCTCCACGCGCGGGGACTCGTTGTCGAGCACCACGTCGCCGAAGTCGAGCACCTGGCCGAGGCTGGCGAGCGTGCCCGCGCGCTGGCGCACGCCCTGCGACACCAGCTCGAAGGCGTCGAGCCGCACCTCGCCGAGCGGGAGGCCGGTGAACGAGAAGCGGCCGTCGAGCCCGGTGGTGAGCTGCAGCGCGCCGATCTGCGCGGTCTGCGACTGGAAGAACACCGTCACGAGCGCCTGGAAGGCGGGCGTGGTGCCGCCGGGCAGCAGGATGCGGCCCGTCACCGAGCCAGAGGGCGCCAATTGCACGGCGACCGGCACGGCCTGGCCGGGCGACTGGACGCTGCCGCCCGCCGCGCCGGCGAGCGGACCGAGTTCGGCGAGCACGGTGAAGTCGCCCACCGGCACGCTGGGGAACGTGACACGCCCCGCCGCGCCGGTGAACCCGACGATGCGGCCGACGGCCGGGCCGTCCTCGCCGAAGCCGCCGCGGGCGCTGACGGTGACCCGCGCGCTCGGGGCCGCCGCGCCCGTCGCGTCGGTGACGTCCACCGTGACGCTGCCGACGCCGCGCAGGGTGAGGGTGATCTCGACCAGCTCGTTCGCGCTGGTCACGTCCACCACGACGCGGCCCGCGTCGCGTTCGTCGGCGAGCGACCGGCCGACGATCGTGTACTTGCCGAGCGGCAGGTTGTCGAGCCGCACCTGGCCGCCCGTGTCGGTGGAGCCCGGCCGAACGACCTTCAGGCCGCCGCCCGTGACCGTGACCGCGGCGTTGGTGGCCGGCGCGCCGGTGTGGTCGCGCACGGTCACCAGGATCGTGCCGAATGGCTCGAGCACGACGTTGAGGTCGACTTCCTCTCCCTCGGTCGCGATCGCGCCCCGCGCCTGGCCCTTGGCGCCGCTGACGGTGTCCTCGGCCTCGAGCGTGAACGCGCCCTGCGGGATGCCCTCGAAGCGGAAGCTGCCATCCGGCCGGGTGGTCGCCAGCAGCTCGGTGGGGACGAAGCCGCCGGTGAGCAGCTTCACGGTCGCCCCGGCGACGCGCGTGGTGCCGTCAGCGTTGACGACGAAGCCGGCCACCGTCCCGCGCGGAAGTTGCAGCACGGTGACGTCCACCGCCTGGCCCTCGGACACCAGTTGCCCGGAGGCGCGCCCGCGGCGGTTGCTGGCCGGGTCGAACGCCTCGACGCTGAACGTGCCGACGGGGATGGCCGTCAACTCGAACCGGCCGGCCGTGTCCGTCGTGGCATACGCCTGCACCCCGCCCGCGCTCAGGCTCACCTGCGCGAAGGGAATGGCCCGTAGGCCGTCGGCGGTGAGGAACGTCCCGGTCACGCGTCCCGACGCCGTGATGGTGACGAGCGACGCGATCTCGGCGTCGCGCACCACCCTGCCGCTGGCCCGGCCCGTCAGGCCCGTGCCCGCCTCGGTGGCCTCGATGGAGAAGGGCCCTTCGCTGACGTTCACGAAGCGCACGCGCCCCTGCGCGTCGGTGACGCCCTGCAGCTTCTCCGACGGGAACGTCCCGCGCTGGAGCACCACTGGGGACCCGGTGACAGGCGCGCCCCCCGGACGCTGCACCTGCACGGCCACCGAGCCCAGGCCGAGCAGCCGGACCTGGACGACGACCTGGGCGCCGCCGGTCACGACGACGGTCGCCTGCCCGCGCAACCCACCGGTCGGCGTCTGCGCCGTCACCGTGTAGCCGCCGGCCGGAATCGGCAGCAGGCTCTGGAACGTGCCGTCGGCGCGCGTGGTCACCGTCAGGTCGCCGAAGCTGATGCGCACCTGCGTGCCCTGCGGCGCGGGCGTCACGCCGTCGGGCATCACGACCACGCCCGCGATGGTGCCGTTGGTTTCGGCGGCCGACGGGAAGCGCACGACGAGGCCGTCGATGTTCGGCGTGGCGGTGTTGAGCTGGCCGAACACGTCCACGATCACGGGGCTGAACGGCGTGGCCGCCTGCACCTGGAAGTCGCCGCCGCGCACGCCGGCCGTCTGGAACGTCTCGAGGTCGAAGCGCGGCACGTTGTCGTAGCGGAACGCGCCGGTCTGCGCGTCGCTGTTCTTCCGCTCCAGCTCGAAGAACAGCGGATTGCCGGTCATGCCGACCTTGAGCCCGCGGATGCGGGTGAGGGCGCCCGTGGGCATCCCGTTGTCGTCCTGCGTGACGCCGGCGACGTGGCCGACCGGCAGGAACCGGATGTCGCGAATCTCGGTGGTGGCGTCCTGGAACAGCTTCGCCTTCGTGTAGCCGAAGCCGCCCAGGTTCGCCATCGGCAGGCCGGTGAGCAGCGACTCGTCGATGCTGAAGAAGCGCTGCACCGCCTCCTGGTAGGCCCGGATCACCGCGCCGGCATCGCTCGAATCGATCGGCGGCGCCCCGTTCGGCCCGTCGCCCGACGTGAAGGCCACGTTCGGGTCCATGCCCTTGCTCTCCATCCACTCGACGAGGGCGTCCTTCGACGGCCCCGGGGCCTGGAACAGGTACTCGCCGAGCGGCAGGTCGGGGAACGTGTAGACGCCCTGGCTGTTGGCGATGACGAAGGTGAAGCCGCCCTGCTCGGGAATGCGCACGCTCGCGAACGGCACCGGGTTGCCGTTGGCGTCGAGCACGCGCCCGCGCACCGTGGCCCGCGCCTCGAGCGTGATCGCCGCGGTCACCGTTTCGCCGGGCAGCACCTCGACCACCGCCGCCCCACGCTTGCGCGTCACCGGGTCGCCGGCCTGGATGGTGCTGCGGCCGGCCGGCACGCCCTCGATGCGGAAGAACCCGTTCCCGTCGGTCTCCCCCAGCGCGATGCCGCCCGCCACCACCGCGCCGGCCACGGGGCGGCCCGAGGCGTCGAACACGACGCCTTCCACCTGCCCGGTGGCCTCCATGACGATGGCCACCGTGATCGCGGTGCGTGCGACAACGGACGTTTCCACGACGCCGACCTGGCCGGTGGCCGTGTCCACCGCCACCACCTGCCACCTCTGCGCGGGGATGAACGAGGGGAAGATGAAGCTGCCGGTGTCGTCGGTCACCGTCTGGTCGAGGGCCTCGATCTTCAGGCTGCCGCGCTGGTAGTTGCCGATGTAGACCGGGAACCTCGCGGCCGGGGTGACCCCGTCGCTGAGGAACACACGGCCACCCACGCGGCCGCCGTCCTCGGGCCGCTCGGTCAGGACGACGTCGAACACCACGTCGTCGCCCGCGTTCGGGATGAGGCCGGCGGCGCGGCCGAACTGGCCGGTCTCGTCGCGCGCCACGACCGTGAACGCGCCGACGTCCACGCCGGTGAACACGTACTCGCCCAGCGCGTTGGCCTGGGCGCGGTAGCCGGCGTTGTTCCTGACCTGGCCCGGGATGAGCCCCACCTCGGCGCCGGGCACCGGCGTCACGCCGTCGGCCGCGAGGATGCGCCCGCGCACCGTGCCCTTCCCCAGGAACGTGGGGTTGATCAGCAGGCGGTCGCCCGGGCCGCGCATCCGCACGCCCAGCGTGACGGTCTCGCCGGTGCGCGGGTGCTGCGCCCCGAGGTTGAAGTCCTGCAGCGCGAGCGGGACGTAGTCGAACTCGTAGCTGCCGTCGCTCTCGGTGAGGATGCGCGCGACGGTGAAGACGCGGGGCTTCGTAATGGTCACGAGGGCGCCGGGCACGGGGGTGCCGTCGGCCTCGCGTGTCTGCCCGAAGAGCCGCACGCCGTCCGTGAGGTTGCTGCGGATGCCGCGCGTGGTCGCGGCCAGCGGCGCCCCACGTTCGTCCACGATGCCCGACAGCGCGAGCGTGCGCGGCACGAGCGCGCCCACCGGCTTCCGCAGGTAGAGGTAGACGAGGCGGCCGCTCGGCTGCAATTGCGCGCCGAGCACCGCGTTGCTCGCCTCGAGCGCGTAGTTCGACAGGGTCTCCGCGCTGGCCTTGTCGACGGGCTTGTCGAAGAGCACGCCGAGGAGCAGGCCATAGGTGGCCGGGTCGTTCAGCGCGCCGGGGCTGTCGTAGTAGCCCGACTCGAGCGTCACGACGTCCACCACCTGCGGTGGGCCCTCGACGATCGAGGCCGTCGCCGGGTCGAGCGTGGCGTCCACGGTGCCGTCGCCGTCGCGATCGACCAGCGCCTGCGCCGGTCCCGGCGCGGACAGATCGACCAGCACGCGAATGGTGCCGCCGGCCTGCAGGGCCACGGAGGCGAACCGCAGCTGCAGCAGCGTGCCGGCGCTCGCGCCCGGCACCACCACGCCGAGGTCGAACGTGCCCGCACCGGCCGCGCGCGCTTCAATCGTGTAGCGCGTGGCGTCGGGCCGGGCCACCGGGATGAACGCGGACGTCGCCGGGGATCCGAACCGCAGCACGCCGGACGTCGGCAGCGCGTTGCCGGAGGCGTCCACGACGAACCCGTCCTCGCGCGTGATGCTGAGGGCCAGCGGCGGTCCGCCGCCACCAGCCGCCCCACCGCTCGCGGTGAGCTGCCCGCCCCGCGCGACGGTGGCCTGCGCGAACGCCTGCTGGGCGCCGAGCGGATCCGGGAGGAACGACGGCCCGAGAATCGCCGCCACCTCGGCGAGGAAGTCGCGCCCCGCCTCGGTGGTCCGCAGGATCTGGTCGAAGCCCGCGTCGGGCTGGCGCTCGCCGAGCCAGTCGAGCAGCAGGTCGGAGACGGCCGGCGCCAGCTCGGTGGCGCCGCCGAACTGCACGCGCTGCCCGGCCTCGGCCAGCGACCGGCCGCGCGCGATCACCGTCGCCTTCGACACGAACAGCACGCCGGGCGGCAGCGCCGCGGCGGGCGCCGTGGCGATGCTGAACGCCTGGCCGAGCACCCGCTGCGCGGCGAGCACGAGCGAGGACGGCAGGTAGTCGGCCGCGCGCGGCAGCACGATCGCGTTGGGCGCGAGCGGCACGCCGCGCTCGTCCACGCCGGTCGTCAGCCGGATGTCGCCGGCGACGTCGCCGGTGAACGAGCTGAAGGTCACCTCGCCGGTGCGCTGCGATCGCAGGCGGAACTTCGCCACCACCGACTCGCCCGGCCGGATCGTCTCGAAGCGCACCTGCGCGTCCGACAGCAGCTCGGCGCCGAAGATGCCGAAGGGGTCGAGGCCCACGGTCGCGAGGTTGGCGATCGACTGCGACGTGTTGGTCACCGTCGCGTAGAGGTCGTAGCTCTCGCCGGCGCGCACGGTGCGCGGGTGCGCCAGCGACACGGCGAAGCTCGGGTTGCGGACGAACACCGCGCCCGCCGCCACGCCTTCCACCTCCACCGGTCCGGACGGCAGGCCCTCCAGCGTGCCCCGAATCTGGATGTCGAAGGTGTGGCCGCCCTCGCTCAGCCCCTCCACCAGGAACTCCCCGCGGCCCATCTGCTGCGGCGCGAGGTAGTCGAAGTCGTCGGCGGTGCCGAACTCGCCGTCGGGCCCCGCCTGCCGCACCTCGATGGTGGGCTGCAGGCCAACGCCCTCGATCCGCGCGAGCCGCAACGGGTCGTCACCTGGAGCCTCGTAGGTGCCCGGCGTGCGGTCGAGGCCGGTGGGCAGCGTGATCGTCGCGCGCACGTTCCGCACGACCAGCGGCGTCGCGTCGGGCGCCACGTTGCTCACCATCAGCATCACGCTGAAGAACTGGTTGAGGAACGCCACGTTCCCCGGGATCACGATCAACCCGGTGATTGGCGGGATGCCGAAGCCCGGCTCCTCGTCCTCGCCCAGCACCTCGAAGAACGGCAGCGCCGCGATCGAGAAGTTCAGGCCCGGACGGTCCAGCTGCGGTGGCAGGTCGGTGAGCGTCGTCTGGATCTGCCGGTTGACGGCCGCCAGCGCGACCACGACGCGATCGCGCGGGAGCGAACTCAGCAGCGAGGCGGTGGGCAGCGCCGCCGGCAGCGTGACGTTGAACGGCTGGCCGTCGATGTTCAGCGCCAGCTGGAAGTTCACCGCGCGGAAGTTCGCCTCGTCGATGACGATGCCCCGCTCGCGGATCTCGTCGAGGCTGAGCGGGCGCGAGGTGACGCTCGAGACGAGGATCTCGCCGATCACCTTGATGGGGATGGTCGTGGCGGGCCGGCCGTCCACGGTCTGCGCGTCGAGCAGCGGCACGCCGTCCTTCACCAGGCGGACGCCGTCGAGGAAGTAGTCGCCCGGCAGCGCGAAGGCGGGCAGCGGAATCGGCTGGCCCGGCGCCACGCGGAACGTCGTCGGCGGGATCTCGGGACCACGGAGCTGCGCCTCCACCAGCGCGCCGCGGCTCAACTGGGCGATGGCCTCCTGCGCGGCCGCGCCGGCGCCCTCGGGCAGCACGAGCGACGTGTTGATCTGCGTCGCGATGTTCTTCGGCACCGTCAGCGCGGGCGGGTCGACCACCAGCTTCACGCCGACGAGGTCGAACTGCAACTGCGTGAGCGGGGCCTGCTGGGCCGGCGCCGGCACGGCGGCCAGCAGCAGCGCCAGTCCGGCGAACGAGACACGAGCGAGCGTGCGCAGCGCGGTCCGCATGGCCTAGAAGGGAAGCAGCTGGTTGATGGTGGCCGGGCGCCGCGCGAACTGCTGCAGCACCGCCGACGGGAGCGCGTCGAGCACCCAGGTCAGCGACTCGTTGGCGGGCCCGGTCGCCGGGCCGAGCTCGTCGGCGATCGCCGCCACGTCGTAGCTGCGCTGCGTGGCGCCGGTGCCGTCGCGCACGTCCACCCGCGCGATGGGTAACACCGGGCTGCCGAAGCCGGAGAGCACCTTCACCCGCTGGCCAGAAACCGGGGCGCCGAACGGCCGCGAGAACTGGTCGCCGTTGGCGTCCACGAGCACCACGCTCCAGTTGGCCGTCGCGACCGACGGTGCCGTGATCTCCACCCAGATGTCACCCGCGTCCACCGCGCCGTCGCCAGGCGTCTCGTCGAACGGGTCGTCGCCGGCCACGTTGCTCGGGCCCGAATCGCTCCAGTCCTGCTTCGGATCCACCACCATCTCGGTGACGAGCAGGCCGGCCGGCCCGGGCTCGATCACACCGTGCTCGAGCCGCACGTCGCCGGCCCCGGGCGCCGCGAGGGTGCTCACGAGCAGCCCGCCGTTGGCGCCGGTGGGCACCGTGGCGGTGAAGGTGAGCGTCACGGACGCCTCCGCGTCGAGCGTCGGGATGGTCGTCGTGGCGGTGGTGACGGGGGTGCTGGCGACGGCGCCGCTGGCGTCACGCACCTCGAGGGTCACCACGTGGGTGACGGGCACGTTGAACAGCGCCGCCTTCGTGGTGTTCTTCACCTCGACCGAGTAGCTGAGGGCGTCGCCGGTCACCAGTACCGGCGGCCGCCCGGTCACCACGAGCGCATTGGCGCCCGCCGATCCCAGCACCGGCGACACGACCACCGCGGCATCGACGACGGCGTGGCTCGTGGTGGCCGCCAGCTTCTGGCGGTAGTTCACGCGCGACCGCGTGTCGAGCCGCTGGATGTCGAACCCGTCGCCGTCGGCCGGCACCTGCACCGTGAACTGGGCCGAGCGGACGCCGCCGGGGGCGATGGCCCCGAGGGCGATCGCCTCACCGCCACCGATGATCCTCAGTTGCTGCCCGCCACTCGTCCTAACCAGGTTGGCCAGCTGCGTGGTGACGTTCACCCGCACGTCGCGCGCCGTGTGCGCCGACACGTTGGTCACCGTCACCTCGAAGGTGGCCGTGGCCCCGGCCGCGATGGCGGAGCCGCCGGGCGCGACGAGGCGGACCTTGACGTCCAGCTCCGGGTTCACCACCTGGTGCGTCGTGCCGGCATACAGGCCGTCCGGGCCGAAAACGTCGTTCTGCAGGTGCGACGTGCCCACGAGGTAGATCGGGCAGCCGGCGGTCGGCGAAGGCACGCAGGGCGGCGGGCTCAGCTCGGCGCGGGTCGGCACGGTGAACTCGACGACGCGGGTCTCGACTGCCCCGGGCTGCAGGACGCCCACCTCGAAGGCCCGTTCGTAGGCGAAGGGCGTGCCCTGCCCGATGACGTAGGCCGTGTCGGTGAGCGTCAGCGGCTGGCTCGGCGCCGTGCCCGTGTTCTCGGCGGTGATCTCGTAGCGGGCGAGGCTGCCGCGGACCAGCGTCGCGAGCGCGTCGCCGGCCGGGTCGACCAGCCGCTTGGTGATCACCACGTCGCTCTCGATCACCGGGTTGGTGACCTCGGCCGGGTCGGTGTCGTCCACGTTCGCCGTCACCTGGTTGAACAGCAGGCCGCCGCCGTAGCCGGCGCGCATCGGCACCACGCCCTGGTCGGGGAACACCACCTCGCGCTGCGCGCCCTGGCCGGGCTGCAGCGTGCCGATCAGGAAGTCCTGGCGCCGCTCGATGGGCTGGGCCGAGCCGCCCTCCGGGCCCCGCAGCACCGTGATGTCGGTGAGGACGACGCCGGGCACGGGTTCCGGTCCCTCGTTGATCACGCCGATGCGATAGCGCACCTGCGTGCCGGCGAGCACGGGCGACGGCTGGCCGTTCACGTCCGGCGGCGACACCACTTCCTTCACCAGCTTCAGGTTCCGCTTGACGATCACGGGCTCGGGCCGCACGACGCACTCGGCCGGCGGGTTCGGGACGAAGCACACGCACAGCGGATCGGTCGGGTTGTCCTGGCAGAAGTCGGGCTCGGCCGGCGGCGGCTCGGGTGGGTCCTGGCCGCCGGTCACCTCGTCGTCGGACACGCAGGGGGCGATCTGGCACGGGTCGACAGGCGGGATGTCGCCCCCCTGGCCGCCGCTCACCTCGCCGCGGTTCTCGATGCGGGTGTAGCCGAAGGTCTGCACCAGGAACGGCACGTCGATGCGCGAGTTGGGCGGCACCTCGTCGATGGTCTGCACCTGCACGACCTCGATCTCGTCGTCGCCGGTGCCGGTCCGCGGCTCGCGGAAGTAGGTGGCGATGTCGCGCACCTGGACGTTCTCGAGCGGGAAGTCGGTGGGGTTGTAGACGCTGATCACGTAGGTGAGATCGGGCGGCACGCCGATGATCTCGGTGACCCCCGTCAGGTTCTCCTTCGTGAACGACGGCGTCTGGCACAACTCGGTGACCGTGACGGAGCCGACGCCCTGCTTGGTACCGAGCACGGGGATCGACACGAACACCTGGTTCACCGTGCGGCCGGGACCGACGGCTGCGACGCGTTGCGTGAACGCCTGGGTGGACCGCACGCGGGCCACGTTGGACACGAACGGCGGGATGCCGTCCGGCGGCACGTCGTCCTGGAACGTGTAGGTGTTGACCACGCCGGGGACGTTCGGCACGGTGAACACCAGCTCGAAGTCCTTGTACTGGACGGCGCCTTCCTCCTCGTCCACGTCGAAGATGCCGCGCATCCCGAACTTGAAGTCGCCGATCGTGAATTCCTCGTCGAAGGGCGTCCCCACCGGCAGGAACTTCGGCAGCAGCCACCCGACCAGCTTCTGGAACCGCTTGTCGGCGTCGGTCTCGATCTCGACGTTCACCAGGTCGGCGTCGAAGGTGACCGTCTCGGCGAACTTCATCACCGCGAGCGTCCGAACCTTCACGCCAAGGTCGTCGTCATCGCAGAGCACCAGGTTGATCGGGTCGGGCCGCACCTCGGTGAGCTCGGGCAGGACGTAGATCGGCACGAAGTCCTGGCCCTTGCCGAACCGGCCGAGATCCAGCACCCCTGTCACCGCCGTGAGGCCCGGCGCCTGGGCGGTCACCTCACCCTTGAAGAAGTCGAGCGTCAGGACGTTGACCGAGTTGTCGACGGTGGCGACGTTCTCGTTGGCCGACTTCAGCTCGACGAAGTCGAGCGTGGCCTGCGCGGCGCCCTTCTGCAGCAGCTTCACCGCGGCCTTGGCGGCCAACCGCGCGCCGGCTTCCTTCAGCAGCCACTGCTGCGGCGTGTAGCTGGTGCCGAGCGCCTTCTTGATCTGCCGCTTGATGAGCGGCTCGAGGTAGCCGATCAGCTGGTTGAGCGTGATCTTGCCCGCGCCCAGGTAGGTGAACTCCACCTCCTCCAGCTCGATGTTGCCGGTGTTGCTGAAGAGCGAGAAGAGGCCGGGGTCCTCGGGGACGAGCACCATCGGCACGTTCTGCTTCTTGCCGAACTTCTTCGCGATCTTCTCGTAGAGCTTGTCGCCGCCGGTGAGGCCCGCGACGGTGTTGGCGAGCGTGTCCGGCTCGAGGTCGATGCCCGACAACTCCACGCCGGCGATCACCACGGACGGCGCCGCGAAGATGAACTGCCCGTTGCGCCGGTGCACGGCCTGCACCACCTGCAGGCCGGGCTTGATGATGCGCAGCCGGCCCTGGCCGTCCACCGTGACCTCGCCGATCGCGAACGGCAGCGGCACCTCGAGCGCCTCGCTCAGCTTGTCCTTGATGTCGTTGGCGATCTTGTTCAGGTCGGCGCCCGACAGGTCGAGGCCAAGCTGGATCAGCGGGTTGCTGGTGCCGCCCACCCAGAGGTAGGTCGTCTCGGGCGAGGCCGTGACGTCCACGGGGTCGCCGTCAGCCGGGTCGAGCGTCACTTCCAGCTGGATCGGGTTTCCCTCAGGCGTCGGGACGAGGATGGCCGGGATGAGCGTCGGCGTCAGGTCGAGGGTGTCGGCGGGCACGACGACGTCGGGCTGCTGGTCGAACACGACGTCGATGGAGGTGCGCGACAACTCCTCCACCGCAGGCACGTTGATCGAGAGCGCCACCTCCACCCGGTAGCGGCGGCCGACGACGGGGACCTGCCCCTCATCGAAGAGGACGCCGAAGATCGCCGACAACGAGCGGGCCTGGACCTGCAGTTGGCTCAGGCTGCCGGCGCGGGTGCCCACCGGGGTCGGCTGGCCGGCATCGTCCACCTGATCGAGGTCCAGCACGCGAATCGTGAAGTCGCGAATCCGTGCATCGCGCCACGCCACACCGATGGGCGTCGAGGCGCCCACGCGGTCGCCGAAGCGGGGCGACTCGATCGCGACGAAGGGCTGCACCGCCACGCCGCGCGGCCGGTGGTAGCGGACGCTGCCGCCCGCCGGCGCGTAGCTGTCCTCGGTGCCGGCCGCGTCGTCGCCCCCGCACGTGAAGGTCGCCGGGAAGGCGCACACCGGGTTGGTCGCGAGGAACGGGCGTGTCGTGCCGTTGCTCGCGGCGACCATCGCGTTCTTCCTGGCGGTGAAGGTCGCCGTCAGCAGCGCATCGTCCACCACCGACAGCGCGCCGCCACCGCGGACGAACGTCAGCGTGTCACCCGAGGCGATCGTCTGCGGCTGGGTGCCCGGCGAGGTCGCGGTGAGCACGCCGTCCGCGAAGGTGTAGCCGAGCTTCTCGAGGCGGAACCGCGTGGTCCGATCGAAGGTCAGGTCGGGCACGACCGCGCTCACGGTGCGCGGCGAGCCGGTGCCGGTGTGCACCACGGCGGCCCAGCGCCCGTTCTGCGCGTACTCGGCCGCCCAGGTGTACAGGCGGTTCTCGTCCGGGCTCGGCATGAACGTGCCGGAGGCGTTCGAGAAGAACGCGCCGCGGCTGGGCCAGAGGTGGTTGTCGAGGTCGATCGACTCGGTGACGCCGACGACCCCGTGGAACATCGTGGCCGGCAACTGCGCGAAGTCGGGCTTGGGCGCCGGCGGTCCGGGGCGCGTCCGGAACCCGCTCTGCGCGTCGAGGTCGAGCACGGCCAGGTTGCCGGTCTGGAACAGCGGCAGCAGCGCACGCCGCCCGTCGGGCCGCATGGCGATGCCGAAAGGCCGCTTGGCGAACACGCTGTTGAAGCGGAACTGGTTGACGATCAGGCCGCCGTTCGACGGGTTGGGCGCCCAGCCGAAGTTCACGTCGCTCGTGAACACCCACGACTGCGGCAGTTGCGGCGAGCCGTCCGGGGAGAACACGCCCGTGACGCCCGGCGCCGAGATCAGCGTCTGGCCCGAGTTCGCGATCTCGCGCATGTCGAGCAGCAGGTCGTTGTAGAGCGCCGTGCCGGTGGCCGCGGCGGCCGCGAGGGCCGAGGACAGCCCGAGCACCGTGCCGCCGCCCGCCAGCGCGCCCAGCGCCGGGCCTGCCACGAGCAGGTAGTACTTCGACAGGTCGAGTTCGCTGGGCGGGATGGCCTCGAACAGGTTGAGGCCGCCGTTGGCGAGATAGACGTGCTTGCCGTCGCCGCTCACCGCGATGCCCGACGGCTCGTCGCCGCCGAGGAAGCCGCCGGCGCCGACCATCGGCTCCACCGCCGCGGTCTTCAGCGCGAGGTAGCTGGAGAGGTCCGTCTGCAGCCCCGGCGCCTCGGCGATCGCGTCGCGGTAGAGGTTGACGTCCACGGCGAACACGCCGCCCGGCTGCAGTCCGCCGCCGCCGCCCGTGCTGACGGCGCCGTAGAGCATGGTGCCGTCGGGCGAAAGGGCCAGACCGGAAATCGACGCGCCGGCGCGCGCGCCCGCGGACGTCTGGATGCCGGCCTGCACCTGCGCCCGGACGTCCGCCAGGCGTTCGGCAATCGCCGAGGGGCCGACGAGCGGTGCCAGCGCGGTGTACTCGGCCGGCAGGTCGGACGCGGACGTCACCACGCGCCCGTCCACGACGTTGACGACGATGAGGGCCGTGCCGATGCCCGCGTAGAGCAGGCGCCCGTCCTTCGAGAAGGCGAGCGCCGGCTTCAGCGTCGGGGCCTTCACGGGCGCCGGCAGCGGGGGCGCCGGCGCGCCAGGGGCCGGGGCCGGCACCGGGAACGGCGCGCCCGAGAAGGCGATGAAGTCCACCGCGCGATTCGAGCGCGTGTTGATCACGAGCAGCCCGTCGCCCAGCGAGGTTCCGCCGTTCACCACGACGAACAGGCGGTCGCCGAGCGGCGACGCGATCATCGCGGTGGGCTTCGTGCCCTGGAACGTCTGGCCCTGCGCCGTGAAGGTCAGCGGGATTACGACGTCCGGGTTGGGCGGGGTCGGCCGCTTGCCGGTGAGCGGGTCCACGTCGATGCCGATGACGCGGCCGAACGGCTCGGCCGTGCCCGCCTGCTGGTCGGACACGTAGATCATCTGCGGCGCCGAGGCATCGAGGATCACGCGCACCGCGTTGAGCGCGTTGAGCCGGCGCATCGGCTGCCCGGCGGAACTGAAGCGCGCCGTGATGTCGGTGCCGCTGTCCACCAGCAGCGAGCGCAGAACGTCGGGCGACAGCGCCGCGCCCGGGGGCCGGATGGCCTGCATCAGCGCCGCCACGGCCGCCACCATGGGCGAGGCGTAGGAGGTGCCCGCGCCGAGTTCCCAGCCAGACGCCGTCTTGCCGTAGACGAGCACGTCCTCGCCGGGTGCCGCCATGGTGATGCCGGGCCCGCAGTTCGACCCGCCCACCTCGACGCCCGCCAGGCAGTAGGCCGACGTGCTCTTGCCCAGCGCGCCGTTGAAGATCGCCCGCGCATCGGAGCCTTCGCCCGAGCCGTCCAGGTTGCGCACGGCCACCGCCGCGATGCTCATCACGTAGGGCAGCGTGGACTCGAGGATCGACGGCGTGTGGAACTCGGCCTGCACGCCTGCGTTGCCCGCCGAGGTGACGATCAGCGTGCGGCCGCCGAAGAGCGCGAACAGGTCGCCGTAGAAGGCCTTGTCGGCCTCGAGCTCGGGCGACGGGCCGGGCCAGTCCTTGCCGAACGACAGGTTCAGCACGTCGATGTCGCCGCGTTCGGCGAGATCGGTCAGGGCGTTGGTGATCTGCGAGTCGCTGTAGTCGTCGAGCCCGTAGACGATGGTCTCGAACTGCGCCTCGCCAGGCGCGAAGAGCCCGCCGAAGACGCCGCTGCCCGGGCTGCCCGTGTTCAGCGCGGCGATGATGCTGGTGACCTTCGTCCCGTGGCCGCTAGGGCTCGGGTCGCTCGACAGGTTGATGGGGCTCTGGACGAACACGCCCTGGGCGTTGGCCCTGAACAGCGTGACGACGTTGATGCCGCCCGACACGTACTCGGCCTGGTCGAAGGGCGAGAACCCGGTGTCGACGATGCCCACCTTCACCGGCTGGAACGTGGCGCCGTAGTCCACGAACGGCGGCGTCTGGCGGATGGCGTCGATCGCGTCGAAGATGCCGGCCTGGGCGAACGCCACGCCGAGGTACGGCAAGTTGAACGCGCTCGCCGCGTTGTTCGGGCTGCGCGCGTCGATGGCGATGCTGCCGATCTCGCTGAAGCCTTCCTTCCGCACCAGCCGCAGCAACGGGCTCGCCGAGAGCGTGCGCGCGATCGCCGCGAGCCCGGACAGGGTGCCGTTGGCCGGGAACTCGAGCAGGTAGTAGTTGAGGACCGGGTTGGTCCCGGCGATCACGCCACCGAACGGGGCGACCAGCGCCTCCACCTGCGCGCGCGTGGTCACCGGATCGGCCGTGACGCCGAGCCGCGTGACGTCCACGCGCTGCTCGGTCACCGGGTCGAAGCGGACGTCAGCGGCGTCGCCCGCGCGCCAGGTCGGGCGCGGCAGCGGGCCAGCCTGGCCTGCGTCGAACGCGGGGCCGGTCGCACGGCGCGCCGTGGCAATCACCGTGACGGGGCCGCTGATCGCGTTGGCGGGCACCAGCGCCGTCACCTGCGTCGGCGAGGCGCTCGTGACGCGCCCCATCACGCCGCCGAAGAGCACGCGCACGTCGCCCGGGTCGGTGCTGAAGCCGCTGCCGGTGATCGTGACGCTCGTGCCGGGGCCGCCCGCGAGCGGCGTCACGCTGGCGATCGTCAGCGGCCCCTGCTCGAAGCGCAGCTCGACGGCGTAGGTCACCGCGGAGCCGTCCAGCGTCTCCACCGCGAGGTACGCGTCGCCCGCGCCGACGGCCACGGGGAACTCGGTGACCGTGCCGGTGGCGGGCTGCGCCTGCAGCACGCTGCCGTCGGCCGCGAGCCGCAGCAGGCGCACGACGGCCGGGTTCACCCCGCCGGACAGCGCCACTCGCATCGTCAAGGTGCCGGGCACGCGGCTGGCTGCCGCGAAGGTGTCGCGCGTGTCGCCGTTGCCGAGCGTGCCCGTGATCGCGGCGCGCCCCACCGCCAGCGCGGGCGCGTTGGCCGGCGAGTCGTTGGGCTCGGCGTCGGCGCCGGCGGCCTCGACCGTCAGCGTCTCGGCGTCGCTGCGCGCGGTGCCGGTCGACGGGTCGATCACCCGCGCCGTGACGGTCACGTTGCCGGGGGCGGTGAGCCCCGTGAGCCGGCCGAACGCCCGGCCGTCGCGGTCGCTGCGTGCGCGCACGGTGGGCGCGCCGGGCCGCTCGAACTCCACGACGAGCCCGTCGAGCGATCCCGTGCCGGTGATCTGCGCGCGCGCGTCGATGCTGCCCTCGTCGGTGCGCGCCGCCGCCGCGAACGGCTGCAGGTCGAGCGCCGTCACGGTGGCCGGCTGCCGCAGCTCCACGGCGACCGGGATCTCGACGCTCGTGGCGCCGACGCGGACCGTGACCGTGGCGGTGCCGTCACCGGCGGCCACCAGGCGGCGCTGCGCGTCCACCGTCACCACCGCCGTGTTGCTGGAGGTGACGACGGCGCCCACGCCGCCGAGGTCGAGGAACGTGCCGTCCGTGAGCCGCGCCCGCACGCGCGGGGCCTGCGCCTCGCCCGCGATCGACAGCGTCATGTGCGTGCGGTCGACCACGAGCGTGTCGAAGGCCCCCGCGGAGGTCACCACCACCGGCGCCGTCACGGTGAGGCCGCGGTGCGTGATGGAGAGCGTGGTCGTGCCACCCGCGAGACGGTAGACCTGCCCGTCGGGCGTGACCCCCGCGATGCGCGGGTCGCCGATCTGGTAGGTGGTGCCCGTCCAGGGCTCGGTGACGTTGACGCTGCGGCCGTCGGCGAGCAGCGCCCCCACGGACACGGCCTGCGCCACGCGGGCGTCGTTCAGTTCGATGCGGAAGGGCACCACCTGCAGCGCGGTGACGCCGGGCGCGTCGGCCACGGCGTCGGCGAGCCGGAAGCTGCGGGACGCGACGGCGCGTCCGCTCTCGTCCACCACCCGCAGCACCACCAGGCTGGCACCGCCCGTCTCGACCTGCGCCAGCGGCAGCGTCAGCTGGTTGGTCCCCGCGGTGAGCGTCGCCACGGTCGTGCCGTCGGCGAAGCCCACGCGCAGCGGGGCGCCTGCCTGGTCGGGGCGCTCCTCCACCACCAGCCGCAGGCTGCCCTGCGGCGGCACGCTCGCGTCGAGGCTCACCAGCACGGCGTCGTCGGAGTTGACGGCGAACCCGCCCTCGGGCACGTCCACTTCGTCGCCCGGGCGGCTGGCCAGCGGGTCGCGCCGCAGCGTGAGGAAGCGCGTCCGGGCCGGCTGCACCTGCACCACCGCGAGCCCCTGCGGGCCGTCGGCCACGAGCGCCACGGCCCGCGTGCGCGCCACGCGCGAGGCGGTGCCGGGCGTGTCCACGCGTCCCAGCAGGCGGTCGTCCACGCCGTCGCGATCGAGGTCGATGGGCTGCACGCTCGCGCCGCCCTCGAGGTCGACGAGGGCGAGGCCGCCCTGCCCGAGGCCGACGTACGCCAAGCGCTCGTCGGCGTCCACCGTCACGCCGGTCGTCACCGCGCCGTCCACCCGCACCACCGAGATGAGCTGGGGGTCGCCGAAGGCCGGCACGCGGAAGAACTGCACGGTGCCGTCGATGCCGCCAGCCACCACGGCGAGGTCGAAGCGATCGGACTCGTCGAAGGTACCGTCGCCGTTGCGGTCGAAGAGGAAGCCGGCCGCGCCAGACACGCCCGCCGGCGCGTTCTGGATGGCCGCGCCGCCGGTGCGCGTCAGCGTCGCCGCGTCGAGCACGACGAGCCCGGCGGGACCAACGGCCGCGATGCGCTCGCCGAGGCTCACGGCCTGCACGAACGACTCGGCGCCGGTGGCCGGATACCTCGGACCGAGGGCGCCGCCGGGGTTGGCGCTGTCGGCCGGCACGGCCGCGGACAGCGCCAGCGACGACACGCCGACGCCCTCCACCGCCACGAGCGCGCGACCATCGGCGGTGAGCGCGACCGACGCCGGCGTGCCAGCCGCGGCGGGCACGTTGGCGGGCGCGGCAGCGCCGGGGGCCGTAGTCAACTGGGCCTGCCCGACCAGCGACGGGGCGGTGACGTTCTCCAGCGACACCACCTCGGCGCGGCCCGTGCCGCTCGCGTTGCCCGCAGCGACGACGGCAAGTGGACCGGAGCGCGTCGCGCCGAGGCGATCCACCAGGGGCGACTCGCGCAGCGCCACGCCTCGAGCGCCGCCAGCCACCGGGAGCGTGGCCCTCACCGCCGGCGTCGCTGGCGACGAGACGTCCACCACGGCGAGACCCGTGCCACCGGCGACGGCGGCGAGGCCGGTGCCGCCGACCGCGACGTCGCGCGCGTCGCCCGTGGCGGCGTTTGCGACCACCCGCGGCGCGAACGTCGTGAACTCGCCGCTGAAGGCCTGCGCCAGCGTCGTGCCCGACAGCGACCGCACCGCCTGCGCCACGCTGTAGCGGTAGCGCGTGGCGAACTTCCACCGGCGCAGCGGCGAGAAGGTGACCACACGCCCGTCGCCGCTGCGATCGAAGCGGCCGAACACGCGGCGGCCCGCGGTGTCGGTGACCAGGATGTTCGCCGCCGAGACGCTGGCCGGATCGACCGGCTCGGAGAACGTGAAGACGATCGGCGTGCCGATGTCGGCCACCGACCGGCTGTCGGGCGCGGCCAGCACCGTCATCGTCGCGGCGCCGGTGCCGAGCGGCGTGCCGATGTCGCGGGTGCCGACCGCCAGCGACTGCACGCTCGCCTGCCCGAGTTCCGCCAGCGTCGCCGCGTCGAGGAACCTCAGGGTCAGCGTCGCGCTCGCGCGCACCGGCAGCACGAACCGCCCGTTGGCCGTCGTCGTCACGGCCGCCAGCGGCCAGTTGTCCACGGTGACGATGGCTGCGGGACCCGTGACACGGCCGGCGACGAACGACATGGGCGTCGAGAACGCGGCCACGCCGTAGTCGCCCGAGGCGGTGACCCCCGGCAGGGTGCGGCCGGAACTGCGCAGCCGCGTCGCCCCGTCCTGCGTGGTCGCCGTGAACTGGTCGAGCGCGACGAGCTTGCGGTCCGCTCCCACGGCGATCGGGCCGACGAGGAAGACGGTCGGTGTGCCGCCAACCGAGGGCACCTGCAGGTCGAACTCGATCCGCGCCGACGGCGCGACGGCGCTCGCCGCCACCTGCTGGTTCGGCAGGGCCTGGCGCGGCAGATCGAGGTGGACGACCGGGAACTGCGCGTCCACCGGCACCTCGACGCGCGAGTCGTCCGCGCTGCTGCCCACCACCACGGTGGCGCCCTCCGCGGTGGCGCGACGGCCCGTCGCATCGGTGGCCACCGCGGTGAACCGCACGCTGGCCGAGACGAGGATGTCGGCCGGCACCACCAGCGAGCCGGCCGCGGTGAACGGCGCGTCGCCGGTGAGCACCTGCGGGAACCGGTTCTGCGACTCGGCCAGCGTCAGCGACCGGAGCTGGGTGAACTGCGCGTCGCCCACCGACACCGAGAACCGGTCGAGGTAGCCGAAGTCGCCGGTGGCGCCCGGCAGCGCTCCCGCGACGGCATCGCGGAGCTGGAACACGCCGGCCACCGCAAGCGCCCGCGGGCGGACCGTGGCCGTGCGCGCGTCGTTGGCGAACGTGCCGCCGGCCGCCCCGATGGACGCCTGGCCGTCGGGCCCGGTGAACTGCGAGACGAGGAACGTGACCTCGCGGTCCGCCGACTCGCGGAACGTGAGCGCGATCTCGTCGCCGACGATCGCCGGCACCTGCAGGCGGAAGGAGCCGTCCTGGAGCGCAAGGACGGTGACCGTCTCCTGCGTGCGCGGGTTGGTGGCCGTCACCGGCCGTCCCGCCTCTGCCGTGCCCCCCGTGCCGACGACCAGCACGAACCCGTCCTCGTCCGGCAGCAGCGCGGTGATGCGGCCGGGATCGGGCTGCGGCGGCTTGCTCGGGTCGAGCGTGCGGAACTCGACGGTCACCGGGGACGCGAGCGCGTTGCCGCCGGCATCGCGGATCCCGTCGGACACCGTGACGATGTGCGTGGTGAGGCCCGCCAGCGGGCCGTCGGGGCGGAAGGTGACGCGCCGGCGGTCGGCCGACAGCACGCGCGTGCCGGCCACGTCGGTGGTGCCGACGCGCACGGTGACCGACTCGCCCGTGACGCTGGCCGGGTCGATCGGCTCCGAGAACGTGACGACGATGGTGGTGTCGAGCGGCACGTTCACGGCGCCCGCCGCCGGGGCGGTCTCGACGACCGTGGGGGGCACCAGCGTGAGCGTCAGCGCGAGCGGCGTCACCCCGAAGGCCACGGCCGCGGTGAGTTCGCCCGTGGCGCCGTCGCCGCCCACCGTGTCGAGCGCGCGGACCGTGGTGAGCGTGCCGACGCGGGCGGCCACGACGAACCGGCCGGTGGACGTGGAGATGTCCGCGAAGGGCGACGTGTCGCTCGTGACCAGCGCCCCGCCGAACGGCGTCGTGCCGCCGGCGCCGCGCTGCGTGCCGTCCACCAGGCCGATCGGCTCCGCGAGCTGCACGAAGAGGAAGTCGCCACCGCGCGACACGCCGTCGAGGGCGAGGCCGCCGGCATTCGGTTGCGCGGTGATGCGCGAGGCGCCCACGAGGCCGCGCCCGACGATCCGCAGGCGCCGGCCGCCGAACGGGTCGACGAACACCTCGGCCAGCACGACGACGGCGTCGGAGGCCAGGCCGGCGGGCCGCGGCACCGAAAGCGTGGCGGCCCGCGAGAAGGTGGCGCCCACCAGGTCCACCGTCGCGCCGCCGAGCAGCGTGAGGCCGGCGGGCAACGCGATGGGCGCCTGGCTCGCGGCGATCGGGGCGATGCCGACGAAGGTGTCGCCGCCGAGCGCGCCGTCGGGCACGTCGAGGAGCGCGCCGAGCGGGTCGCCGACGGTGGCGCCGGCCGCGCCCACCACTGCCCCGCCTTCCGCCGGCTCGTCGGCGGTGACGTCGAGGCGCACGGTGCCGAGCGCGAGTTGCTGGATGGTGAAGCGCAGCGACGGCGTGATGGGGAACGTGGTGGCGACGCGGCCGCCCTGGGGCAGGCGCGGGCGCGCGTACAGGACGAAGTCCTGCGTGTAAGGCTGCGGCACCACGCTCGACTGGTCGAGCAGGTTGAACTGCTCGGTGACCCGGGCGCGCACCACCACGCCGCTCGGCATGGGCTCGCCGGCGTCGGCCACCACCGTGCCGACGGCCCGCGCGTCGTCTCCAGGAGGCGCGGCGCGCGGCACGACCACGCCGGTCGCCGTCAGCGACGCAGGCAGCGGGGACGCGGCGACCCCGCCGAGCAGTTCGCCGGCCACCGGGGCAGGCGGCTCGAACGGCGCGACGTCGGGCACCAGGAAGGCGAACTGCCCGCCGGCCTCGACGCTGCCGACGATCGACGCGCCGTCGGGCGACACGGTCGCCGGGGCCAGCGCACGCCACGCGCGCGCCGTGTCGTCGTACCTGGCGAGGACCACCGGGCTGTTCGGCGACAGCAGGCTGTCCAGGCGCGGCACCTGCAGCGTGGCGGGGACCGAGAACGCGACGACGGGGCCCACCTCCACGGCGAACACGGGCGACCAGCCCAGGGGCAGCCGGCCGGCGAGCCCCTGGTTGCTGACGGGGGTGAGGGCGATGGCCGCCTCGGCGACGAGGGCGCCGGCGGGCACGGTGAGCAGGACGTCGCCGCGGGCGTTGGCCGCCACGCCGCCCTGCGCGGGCGACACCACGACACGCGGCGCCTCCGTCGTCGTCAACCGCGCGTCGAGCAGCGTCGCCGCATCGTCCGCGCCGACGATCGCCAGCCGGTCGACGGACGTGAAGCCGGCCTTCGACACGCGAACCGCCACCGAGCCGGCGCGCGCCGGCAGCACGAAGCGGCCGCGGGTGTCCGCCGTCACCTCGAGGGGCACCGTCAACGGTCCCCCGCCATCGGCGAGCAGCGTGACGGTGGCGCCGCCGAGCGGCAGGCCGGTGCGATCGTCGAACGCCTCGCCGCGCACGAACCCCGCCCCGGAGGTGGAGCCGGCCACGACGTCGATGTCGGCCACGGCGCTGCGACCGCCGAACCGCGCGGTGACCGTCGAACGACCCGTGCCGGCGGCCGTCACCGCGCCGGCGTCCACCGTGACCACGGCCGCGTCACCCGTCTCGTAGGCCGTCGCCGGGTCGGCGGTGACGTCGCGCGTCGTGCCGTCCGAGTAGCTGGCCACGACCGTCAGCCGCAGCGTGGCGCCGATGGCGCGCAGCGTGGCCCGCGCGGGCGACACGTCGAGGCCGATGAGCGACACCAGCGTCACGGTCACCTGGGCGGTGGCCGACTTGCCCGCGTTGCGCGCCGTGATGGTGGCCACGCCCGCGCCGGCGGCCGTGAGCAGGCCGTCGGGCGACACCGTGACGACGTCGGGGGTGCTGGTTTCGTAGGAGGTGCCCGTGGAGGCCGCGGTGAGATCCCGGGTCGACTGGTCGGAGAACAGGCCCGTCACCGTCAACTGGCGCGTCGCCCCCGTCTCGGTGAAGGCCACCGAGGCCGGGTCGATCGACATCGTGTCGAGCGTCACCGGGACGGTGACCGTGACGGTGAAGGACTGGGTAGCCTCGCCGCCGCGCCCGTCGCGCGCGCGGAGCGTCACCGCCTGCGGTCCGCCCTGTGCCGCGGTCGGCGTCCACGTGAGCCGGCCCGAGGCGGCATCCACCGCCATGCCCTCGGGGCCCGACCCGAGCACGAAGCTCACGGGGTCGCCGTCTGGGTCGGTGGCCGCGGCTTCGTAGAGCAGCGGCACACCGGCGGTCGCCGTCGTCGGGGGCGTCGTGGTGAACAGCGGCGCCGCGTTGCCCCCGCCGGCCGCGTCCACGCGCAAGCCGTCGGTGATGGCGGCCGTCATTTGCGGCGTGATGATCCCGAGGGTGCGCGCCCCGGCGGTCGCGCTGGTCGAGACCGTGACGCTCGCCACGAGTCGCGTGGGCTCGGCCACCGTCACGCGGTTGACGGTGATGCCGGCCCCCAGCGTGACGCGGGTGGAGGCGGCATCGAACGCCCAGGCGCCACGCAGCACCACGGTGAGGTCGCGGGTCTGGCCGGGCGCGAGCACGGAGGGCGTGGCCTCGAGTGCGACGATCTCGACCGACGCGCCCGCGGCGGTCTGCCCGGTGGAGGTGTTCCGGACGGTGATTGCCGCCCTGCCCAGCGGCAGGCCACGCGGCACCCGGACGGTGATGCGGCGCAGGGTGCCGGTGGGATCGAGCGCGCTGATGGCCGTCACCACGCCTTGCGCGGGCACGCCCGACGCCGGGGTGAACAGCACCTCGTTGCCGGAGGCCGTGGCGCCGAAGCCCTCGCCGGTGAGCCGAACGGTGACGTCGGCGGACACCGCCGCCGGCACCACCGACGTGATGCGCGGCTGCGCCTCGGCCGGCCCTGCCCAGGCGAGCAGACACGCCGCGATGGCCCCGCCAATCGCCCGCTGAAGTCGCTGTGCACGTCCACCGACCACGCCGTCACCGCCTCCGTGAACTTCCGCACCGCGACCGGTCGCCAGATGTGCCCGAACCGCACACCTCGCCCCCTGGCGTCCCTGCCGTCACTGGTGCTGCATCCCTTAGTGGCGCAGACCGTCCCGGCCGGGGCTCATGTCGCCACGGACGAAATTGGGGCGGGCGACCCGGCTGAGGGGTGACATCGCCCCCGGCGCCCTGGCCGCGACGGGTTGACGGGGCCGGGTCAGGGCTTTGGGGTTGGCAGATGGGCCGCCGGTAGCGGATGATGCTTCGTTCGGGGACAACGCGCCCGGCCACGCCGGGCAACGCCGTTCTCCCGTGGAGTTCGCGTGACCTTCCTGCGCATGACCAGGCCAATCCTGTCCGTGGTGGCGTGCCTCGCCCTGGCGCTCGGCGCCGCCGGGTGCGGCGGCGACTCGCCCACGGCACCTACCAGCTTCGCGCCCTTCAGCACGACGGACCTGCGCGTGGGGACCGGCGCGAGCGCGGTGGCCGGCACCACCCTCACCGTGCACTACACGGGCTGGCTCTACGACGGCTCGAAGCCCGACAACAAGGGCCTGCAGTTCGAGACCTCGCGCGGGACCACGCCCTACGCGTTCGTGCTGGGGGCGGGCGCCGTAATCGAGGGCTGGGAACGAGGCATCGTGGGCATGAACGCCGGCGGCCTGCGCCGCATCGTCATCCCGCCGTCGCTGGCCTACGGGGGCAGCCGCGTCGGCATCATCCCCCCCAACGCGACCCTCGTGTTCGAGGTCGAGTTGCTGGAGGTGCAGTGATGAGGCGCGCCGCGCTCGCCGTCGCCAGCCTGGCGGTTGCCCTCGCGCTGCCGCAGGCCGCCTTCGCCCAGACCGTCAAGGTGCGCAACGCGCCCCCGGGGGCCACCATCGACCTCGTCTACCTCGGGGCGCCGGCGGCCACGACCGCGGCCGACGGCCGCGGCGCCGTGGACCTCCCCGTGCCCGCCACGGCCGCCAGCGGCGAGTTCGACGCCAACGTGTTCGTCGACGAGTGCGGCACGCGCCGGCGCGTCGTCATCGGCCGCCACGGCGTGGCGCCCGCCGCGCAGGATGCCGGGTGCATCCGCCGCGAGATCCCGGGGATCTTCCTCGTGAAGCCCTCGGCCACGCTCGTGGTGAACATGGCGCCGCCGGCGCCGTCGCTGCTGCTGCGACAGGGCGCCTTCGACCCCGACGCGCCGCCACGCGAGTGGGCGGCGGCCCCCACGGGGCTGGTGGTGTCGGCCGGCGGCGGCTTCACCTTCCTCGGCAACACGGGCCTGCTGGCGTGTGGCAGCGTCTCCGACTGCAAGGACGACGGGGCGGCGCTCGGCTACGCGGCCGGCGTCACCTACTGGTTCACCAAGAACGTGGCCGCCGAGGTGGGCTACCTGCGTCCGGGGACGCTGAAGGCCACCGGTGCCGGCGCCAACTACCGCTTCACCAGCGAGCTCGAGACCGAAGTGGTCACCGTCGGCGGGCGCGTCGGCTTCCCCGTCGGCCCGGCCCGCATCTACGGCAAGGCGGGCGCCGACTACCACTGGGCGACCTTCTCCACCGAGCAGACGGTCGACGCGGGATCGGTCACGGTGGACGGGGTCACCGAGGCGATCCCCGGCGGCACGCAGACGCTCGCCATCGACACCCCCGGGTGGGACTGGGTGTTCGGCGGCGGCGTGGAGGTGTGGTTCACCCGTCACGTGGCGGCCTGGACGGAGTTCGGGCGCGCGGGCATCAAGGGCAACGCTCTCAACGACGTGGAGGGCCTCATCGAGGACCGCGCGTTCTACTTCCTGATCGGGGCGAGCGTCCGCATCGGCCGGTAGTCCCCCGCCGTCCCTGCGGCCGGGCCTGCCGAGGCACCGGGCCACGGCCCTGCAAGGCTTCCGCGCGGCGTCGTTCTCTCCCCAGGAGGACGATTCCGATGACGACCCGCCCCGCGCTCACCCTGCTGCTCGGCCTGACGCTCGTGCTGCCGCCGGCCCCGCCGGCCTCCGCCCATACCCGCCCCGCGTCCCGCGGCTTCGCCGTCGAGATCCTCGTCGACGGGCAGCCCGTGCCGCAGTATCCCGCGCGCGGCACCCGCTACGTCGAGGCCCTGAAGGGCCGGGAGTACGCGATCCGCCTGCGCAACCCCCTGGGGGTGCGGGTGGCGGTCGCGCTCTCCGTGGACGGCCTGAACACGATCGACGCGCAGCGCACGCCGGCCGCCACCGCCCGCAAGTGGGTGCTCGGGCCCTACGAGACCGTCACCATCAGCGGCTGGCAGACCTCGGGGCAGCACGCCCGCCGTTTCTACTTCACCACCGAGGAAAAGTCGTACGCCCAGTGGCGGGGCCACACCGAGGACATGGGCCTGGTGAGCGCGGTGTTCTTCCGCGAACGGCAGCCCGACCCGCCGCCCAACTGGACGGCCGCCATGCCCGCGCAGGAGTCGGGCGGCCGGGCGCAGGACGCCTCGCGCAGCGCACCGCCCGCCCCCGCCGCCGCCGCGCCGGCATCCGCGGCCCCGCGCCAGGCAGGCGAGGGCCAGGCCGCGAAGGCGGGGGTGGCCCAGGAGTCGGACTATGCCGCCACGGGCATCGGCCGGGAGGTGCAGCACCGGGTGCGCCGGGTGTGGCTCGACCTGGAACCGGACCCGGTGGCCGCCGTCAACGTGCGCTACGAGTACCGCGCGCAGCTGGTGAAGCTCGGCGTCCTGCCCGACGCGCCGCCGGCCGACTGGCTGTCGCGCCGCGAGCGCGCCCGCGGCTTCGACGGCTTCAGCCCCGTGCCCCCGCGGTGACGGCGCGCGCGGCGCGAGGCGCCAGGGGCCGGTCGTGTCGGTGAACGTCGGCCGGCGGGGACGCAGCGATGCGAGCCCCGTCGGCGTCGCGATCGGCGACAATACGGGCTTCCCTGCCAGGAGCCGTCGATGACCGCACACATGCCCGGCGCGCGCCGGCGCCTTCGCTACCAGGTGGCGGCCAGCCTCGACGGCCGCATCGCCGGCCCGCACGGCGAGGCCGACTGGATCCCGATGGATCCGGACATCGACTTCGGCGCCCTCTTCGCCCAGTTCGACACGCTGCTGATGGGACGCGGCACCTTCGAGGGCCTGCTGCGCGACGGCTCGGTCGGCGAGGCGGGCGCCTTCGGGCTGAAGACCATCGTCGTCTCGCGGACGATCGATCCGGCCGCGCACCCGGGCGTCACCGTCGTCGCGGAACGCGTTGCGGAGACGGTGGAAGCGCTGAAGGCGACGCCCGGGAAGGACATCTGGCTGTTCGGTGGCGGCGAGCTCTTCCGGAGCCTCGCGTCCCTGGGGCTGGTCGACCGGGTGGAGGTGGCCGTGGTCCCCACGCTGCTCGGGGACGGCGTGCCACTGCTGCCGTCGCCGGCGCCCACGTGCCCGCTGCGGCTGACCGGGCACCGCGTCTACCCCCGCTCGGGGATCGTGCTGCTGGAGTACGACGTGCTGGCCGGGTCGGCGGGCTGAGTCGCCGCTGCGCCACAGGCGACTCGTGTCGGCCCGCCCCTGGACCGGTGCTCGCTTGGGTCGCCCGCGCAGCCAGCCGCGCGGGCCGGTGATCCCGGCTATGCTGGCTGCATCATGGCGAGGAGGCCTCCCAGCGCCGGTCCTGGTGCCCATCCCGTGGCCTCCCGATCCGCGACACGCGTGGCCCGGCTGCTGGGCGCGGCGTGGCTGGTGGTCGCGGTCGTGGCGCCGGCCACTGCCCAGACGGCGCCGTTCCCGCCCGCCCTCGAACGCTACCTCGCGAGCACCGTGAAGCCCAGCGCCTCGGAGCGGCAGCGCCTGGCGCGCGGGGAACCCGTCACCCGCCTGCTCGACGCCGACCCGGGCCGCGAGGTGGCGGTGTTCGGCGCGGTGTGGGTGAACGCCTCCCGCCGGCGCTACCGGGAGGCGGTGCTCGACATCGAGCGCTACGAGCGCGGCCGCGCCTTCCCCGTCACCCGCAAGCTCGCCGCCCCGCCCCAGCTACGCGACTTCGACGCCCTGTCGCTCCCCGACGAGACGCTGCGCGATCTGGCCGACTGCCGCGTGGGCGACTGCAAGGTGAAGCTGTGGCGCGAGGCCATCGAGGCGGTGCGGGCGCGCGTCGATTTCGCCGCTCCCGGCGCCCGGGCGTCGGCCGAGGCGGTGATGCGCGACCTGCTGTTCGCCTACGTCACCCGCTACCTCGCGCACGGCAACGCGGCCCTGGCCGAGTACCACGACGATTCGCCCCCCGTGCGCGCGGCCGACGAATTCCAGGCACTGCTGGAGAGTTGGCCCGCCCTGCTGGACGGCGTGCCGGAACTCCGGCAGGCACTCGCCGGTTTTCCGCAGGTCCGCTGGCCGTCGGCCGTGGACTTCCTCTACTGGCAGGAGGCGCGGTTCGGGCTGAAACCGGTGCTCCGCGTCAACCACGTGCTGGTGCACGAGGACGAGGCGATGACGGTGGTGGCCTCGAAGATGCTGTACGCCAGCCACTACTTCCGCGCGGCGCTGGAAGTCCGGGTGCTGCTGCCGGACGCCGCGCGCGGGAACGGCTACTGGCTCGTCACGATCAGCCGAAGCCGGCCCGACGGCCTGACAGGCCTGATTGGCCGCCTGGTGCGCGGGCGCGTGCGCGGCGAGGCCCGCAAGGGCGTCCACGATCTGCTGGTGTCCGCCAAGCGTCGCCTCGAGGCGGCGGCCGCTCCCTGACCCCGGGTTCCCGCGTCGGTGGCGTTGTCGTGGCCAGCGGCCAGCGACGCCCGTGACCTGGCCACTGACCACGCCGCCCCCGCGGCGGGCAGGTGGCATCCCACACGCCGCACCGCGGCATCCCGATTGCATCACTCAGCACATCTCGTTCGCCGGGCGCCCCCCGGCGAGTGCCTCGCCGGGGCCGCCTGCTCTGCCCGAGCAGACCTGGATACCCGGCAACCTGCTGCACGGCCTCCACCTAGCCGGTGTTCCCCGCGCAGCGGTCCTCCCCGGAGGAGGCACGAATGAAATCAGCGACAGCCACTGGCGTCGAGGACATCTGCCGGAAGTTCGGCAACGACCGCACGCGGATGATGGACATCGTCATCGCGGTGCAGCGGCGGTTCGGGTGCGTCTCCACCGACTCGATGGAGGTCATCGCGCGGGCGTGCGGCACCCAGCGCGTCGAGGTGGAGAGCGTGGTGACCTTCTACGCCTTCCTCTCGGTGAAGCCGCAGGGACGGGTCGTCATCCGGCTGTGCAACGACATCGTGGACTGGATGAAGGGCTACACGGCGGTGGCCGACGCCCTGGCGAAGGAGCTGGGCGTCACGATGGGCGAGACCACCGCCGACGGCGCCATCACCCTCACCCACACGCCGTGCATCGGGATGAGCGACCAGGCGCCCGCGGCGCTGGTGAACGACGTCGTCGTCACGCAGCTGACGCCCGAGCGGGCGCGCGACGTCGTGCGCGACCTGCGGCGCCACCTCGACCCGCAGCAGCTGGTCACCATGACGGGCGACGGCAACAACTCCCACCCGCTGGTGCGCGCGATGGTGCGCAACAACATCCGGCAGCGCGGCCCGGTGCACTTCGCGCCCTTCGCGTCGGGCACGGCGCTGGCGCGCGCGCTGGCGATGGACCCGCAGGCGGTGGTGCAGGAGATCAAGGACTCGCGGCTGCGGGGCCGGGGCGGGGCGGGCTTCCCCGCCGGCCTGAAGTGGGAGATGGCGCGCCACGCGCCCGGGCCCAAGCGCTGGGTGATGTGCAACGCCGACGAGGGCGAGCCCGGCACGTTCAAGGACCGCGTGCTGCTGACCGAGTGCGCGCACCAGATGGTGGAGGGCATGACGATCGCCGGCTACGCGATCGGCAGCGACGCCGGCATCATCTACCTGCGCGGCGAGTACCGCTACCTGCTGGCCTACCTCGAGGCGGTGCTCGACGAGCGGCGGCGCGCGGGGCTGCTGGGCCGCGACATCCTCGGCACGCCCGGGTTCCACTTCGACATCCGCATCCAGCTCGGCGCCGGGGCCTACATCTGCGGCGAGGAGACGGCGCTCATCAGCTCGTGCGAGGGCCTGCGGGGCGACCCCAAGAACCGCCCGCCCTTCCCCGTGCAGAAGGGCTACCTCGACGGGCCGACCGTGGTGAACAACGTCGAGTCGTTCTGCTGCACGTCGCGGATCCTGCTCGAGGGCGCGGCGTGGTTCGCGGCGATGGGCTCGCCGCGCACGGCGGGCACCAAGGTGCTGAGCATCAGCGGCGACTGCCGCAAGCCCGGCGTCTACGAGGTGCCGTTCGGCATCACGCCCGACGAGCTGCTCGAGATGGCCGAGGCCGACAACCCCGGCGCGATGCTCATCGGCGGCCCGTGCCGCCAGATGATCGGCCCCGAGCGGTTCGGCGGCCGCATCTGCTACGACGACCTCGCCACCGGCGGCGCGATCATGATCTTCAACCGCGCCCGCAACCACCTGGAGATCGCCGAGCACTACCTCGACTTCTTCATCGAGGAGAGCTGCGGCCACTGCACGCCCTGCCGGGTGGGCCTCGTCCTGCTGAAGAAGGCCGTGCACAAGGTGGTGCGCGGGGCCGGCGAGCCCGCCGACCTGGTGGCCATGCGCGAACTCTCGCGGTTCATCGGCCAGACCAGCCGCTGCGGCCTCGGGCAGGCGGCGCCCAACCCGGTGCTCGGCGCGCTCGACGGCTTCAACGCCCTCTCGTCGAGCCTCGTGGCCGAGCGCAAGCCCGGCCTGCTGTCGACCTTCGACCTGTCGGCGGCGGTCGTGGACGCCGAGCTGCGCGTCGGCCGGCAGTCGCAGTACGTCTGAGTCGGAGGTCCTCGGTGAGCACCATCCAGTTCGTCCTCGACGGCAAGACCATCACGGCCAGCCCCGGCCAGACGATCCTCAAGGCGGCCGAGGCCGCCGGCGTCTACATCCCCCGCCTGTGCGCCTACAAGGACCTCGTTCCGCACGGCAGCTGCCGCGTGTGCTCGGTGCGCGTGAACGGGCGCATCCAGGCCGCCTGCGTGCAGACGGCCACCAACGGCGCCGTGGTGGAGAGCGACACCGAGGAACTGCGCGAGTTCCGCCGCAACGTCGTCGACATGCTGTTCGTGGAGGGCAACCACTACTGCATGTTCTGCGAGAAGAGCGGGCTGTGCGAGCTGCAGGCCCTCGCCTACCGCTTCGGGATCGCCGCCCCGAAGTACCCGCTGCTGAACCCGGAGCGCGACATCGACATGTCGCACCCCGACGTGTACCTCGATCACAACCGCTGCATCCTGTGCGGCCGCTGCGTGCGCGTCTCGCAGGACCTCGACCAGAAGAACGTGTTCCAGTTCGTCCACCGCGGCCACAAGAAACGGCTGCAGGTCAACGGCGAAGCCCTGGCCGCCACCGACCTGCGCGTGACCGACGCGGTGGTGGCCTCCTGCCCCGTCGGCGCGCTGATGCGCAAGCGCGTCGGCTACGCCGTGCCGGTCGGCAGCCGCCCCTTCGACGCCCAGCCCATCGGGGCCGAGGTCGAGGCCGGCGAGGGAGGCGTCGCATGAGCGAGAAACCCCGCATCGCCACCGTCAGCCTGGCCGGCTGCTTCGGCTGCCACATGTCGATCCTCGACATCGACGAGCGCATCCTGCAGCTGGCCGACATCGTCGAGTTCGACCGCTCCCCGATCAACGACTACAAGGAGTTCCGCGGGCGCTGCGCCGTGGGCCTCGTCGAGGGCGGCTGCTGCAACGAGGAGAACGTCCACGTGCTCGAGGACTTCCGCAAGCACTGCGACGTGCTCGTCTCGCTGGGCGACTGCGCCATCAACGGCGGCATCCCGGCCCTGCGCAACCACGTGCCCCTGCGCGAGTGCCTCGAGGAGGCCTACCTGCGGTCGCCGGGCGTCTACAACCCGGGCAACGTGATCCCCAACGACCCCGAGATTCCCCTGCTGCTGCACCGGGTCTACCCCTGCCACGAGGTGGTGAAGATCGACCACTTCATCCCGGGCTGTCCGCCGCCCGCCGACGCCATCTGGAGCGCGCTCGTGGCCCTGCTCACCGGCCAGCCCGTCGCGATCGCCTACCCGGCGCTGAAGTACGACTAGGGAGCACGACCATGCCGCCGACCACGGGCACCGCCCGCAAGTACACGATCGAGCCGCTCACCCGCGTCGAGGGCCACGGCAAGGTCACCATCCTGATGGACGACGCCCACGAGGTGGAGCAGGCCCGCCTGCACATCGTGGAGTTCCGCGGCTTCGAGCGCTTCATCCTCGGCCGCCCCTACTGGGAGGTGCCCGTCATCGTCCAGCGGCTGTGCGGCATCTGCCCGGTGAGCCACCACCTGGCGGCCGCCAAGGCCATGGACCGCATCGTCGGCGGCGAGCAGCTCACGCCCACCGCCGAGAAGGTGCGCCGGCTCATGCACTACGGCCAGATGGTGCAGAGCCACGCGCTGCACTTCTTCCACCTCGCCAGCCCCGACCTGCTCTTCGGCACCGACGGCACCGCGACGAGCGCCTTCGGCGCCCCCGTGGAGCAGCGCCACGTGCTCGCGGTCGCCGCGAAGTTCCCCGGCCTGGCCACCCAGGCCGTGATGATGCGGCGCTACGGGCAGGAGGTGATCCGCGCCACCGCCGGCAAGAAGATCCACGGCACGGGCGCCGTGCCGGGCGGCGTGAACAAGGCGCTGACCGTCGCCGACCGCGACGCCCTGCTGCGGGAGGTGGACCAGATGCTCGAATGGGCGCGCGGCGCGCTGGCGCTCGCCCGCGACTTCACCCTCGAGCACCTCGTCGAGCTCATTCCCTTCGGGTCCTTCGACTCCAACCACCTCTCGATCGTCCGCGAGGGCGACGGCGCCCTCGACTTCTACCACGGCGTGCTGCGCGCCGTGGACAAGGACGGCCAGCGCCTCGTGGACGGCGTGGACTACCAGCGCTACCTCGAGGTGGTGAGCGAGGAGGTGCGGTCCTGGTCCTACATGAAGTTCCCCTTCATCAGGCAGCTGGGGCCCGAGCACGGCTGGTACCGCGTGGGGCCGCTCGCCCGCCTCAACACCTGCAGCCTCGTGCCCACGCCCGAGGCCGAGGCCGCGCGGCAGCAGTTCCTGGCCCTGACCAAGGGCCGGCCCAACAACATCACGATGTGCTACCACTGGGCGCGGATGATCGAGCTGCTGCACTCGGTCGAGGTGGTCCGCGACCTGCTGCACGACCCGGACGTGCTCGGCGACGACCTGCTGGTGACCGGGCCGCGCCGCGGCGAGGCCGTGGGCGTGGTCGAGGCGCCGCGCGGGACGCTCTTCCACCACTACCGCGTGGACGCCAACGACACCGTCACGATGTGCAACCTCATCGTCTCGACGACCAACAACAACGAGCCGATGAACCGCGCGGTGACCAGGGTGGCCCGCGACCACTTCACCGGGAAGGCGGAGATCACCGAGGGGCTGCTCAACCACATCGAGGTGGCCATCCGCGCCTACGACCCGTGCCTCTCCTGCGCCACGCACGCGCTCGGCCGCATGGCGCTCACCGTGGAACTCGTGGACGCGCGCGGCGAGGTGATCGACCGGCGCCACCGGGGCGGCCAGTGAGCCTGCCGCGCGTGCTCGTGATCGGCTACGGCAACCCGGCCCGCGGCGACGACGGGCTGGGGCCGGCGCTGGCGGACCGGCTGGAGCGGCTCGCGCTGCCGGGCGTCACCGTCGACGCCGACTACCAGCTGGCGATCGAGCACGCCGCCCTCGCGGCCGAGCACGACATCGTCGTGTTCGCCGACGCCGCCGCCGGCGGGGACGCCGCGTTCAGCTTCGCGCCGATCGGCCCGGCCGGCGACGCGAGCTTCAGCACGCACGCCGTCACGCCGGGACAGGTGCTGGCGCTCGCCGGGTCGTGTTTCGGCGCGGCGCCGGCCGGCTACGTGCTCGCCATCCGCGGGCACGCGCTCGAGGGCTTCACCGAGGGCCTCACCGACGCGGCGCGCGCCGGCCTCGAGGTCGCGCTCGGCCACCTCGTGGCCTTCATCGGGACGTCGCAATCGGAGACCGACGATGCGAGACGGTAGGCACGTGATTCTGTGCGTGGACGACGACCAGGACATCCTGGCGTCGCTGCGGCTGGTGCTCGAGTCGGCCGGCTACCTCGTCGCCACCGCGAGTTCGGGGGCCGAGGGACGAGCCGCCGTGGCCGCCGAGCGGCCCGACCTGCTGCTCGTGGACCTGATGATGGAGGAGGTGGACGCCGGGCTCAGGCTGCTGACCGGGCTGCGGGAACAGGGCGTCACCACTCCCGCGTTCTTCCTCAGCTCGGCCGGCGACTACCTGCACGAGATGGCCGACGTGGGACGCCTGGGCGCCGACGGCGTGTTCCAGAAGCCGCTCGCCCCGGACGTGCTGCTGTCGGTGATTGCCGGCCGACTCGCGCAGGCCGCCCGGCCCGCCCCCGCCGGCGCGGCGACCCCGGCCTGACGCGGACGAACGACACGGGTCCGACCGCCGGCGCGGTCCAGCAGGTGAGGCGTGCAGCAAGCCGAGCCCCAGGGCGTCACGCTGCCCTTCGATCGTGAAGTCCGCGAGCGCGTGGGCTGGCTGGTCCGCCTGCGCTGGGGGGCGGGCCTCGGCCTCGTGGCCGGCAGCGCCGTGGGGCTGCCCCTGCTGCAGTTCCCCGTCCCCTACCCGCTGCTGACGGTCGTCGGCGTCGCGGTGCTCGGCTACAACGAGCTGCTCTACCTGTTCGGCGATCGCGTGGTCGAGACGCTGCGCTCCCAGCGACGCGCGGTCCACGTGCAGATCGCGCTCGACTGGATCGCCCTGGCGGCCACCGTCGCGCTCACCGGCGGCATCCGCAGCCCCGCCACCGTCGGCTTCGTCTTCCACCTCATCATCGGCGCCCTGCTGCTGTCGCCGCGCAGCTGTTACCTGCTCGCGGCCTCGGCCGTCGGCCTCACCGCCCTGCTCGCCCGCTTCACGCCGCCGCTCGCCGGCGTGGCGGCCGGCCCGGTGGTCGCGGGGATGCAGGGCCACGGGGCCAACCTGCTCGAGCTGTGGGTGGCCCTCGCGTTCCTGTTCCTGGTGACCACCTACCTCGCCACGTCGATCACGGCGGAACTGCGCCGCAAGGAATCGGAACTGGCGGCCTCGGAGCACTCCCTCGACCAGGCGTGCCGGGGCCTGCGCTCGCTGCACGAGATCGGGCAGGTGGTGACGTCCTCGCTCGACCTGCAGGAGGTCCTCGGCCAGATCGCCGAGCAGGCGACGCGGCTGCTGCGCGGCAAGGCGGCGGCCATCCGGCTGCTGGACCCCGAGGGCGAGCGCCTGCTGGTGGGCGGCTCCTACGGCCTGAGCCAGCAATACGTGGACAAGGGGCCCGTCCGCGTCGACCGCAGCGTCATGGACGCCGAGGCCCTCGCCGGCCGCATCGTCGAGATCCGCGAGGTGAGCGACGACCCGCGGTTCCAGTACCCGGACGAGGCGCGGCGGGAGGGGCTGCGCTCCATGCTCTGCTGCCCCATGCGCGCCAAGCAGCGCACGCTCGGCGTGATTCGCGTCTACACCGGCGAGCCGCGCACGTTCTCGCCCGACGAGCGGCAACTGCTCACCAACCTCGCCGACCTCGGGGCGGTGGCCATCGGCAACGCGCGGGCCTACGGCGACCTCCAGGCGCTCGACGAGCAGCGCGTGTGGTTCGCCCGGACGACGCACCACCAGCTGCGGGCGCCGCTGGCCGCCATCCAGAGCGCCCTCGACGCGCTCCCCTTCGCCGGCCCCACGAACGCCGCGCAGCAGGATCTCGTCGCGCGGGCCCGCCGGCGCATCACGGACGCGTTCGACCTCATCCGCGACCTGCTCGACCTCGCGGCCGCCCAGCGCGTGGAGGGCCCGGCCCCGGCGGCCACGGTGCGGCTCGACCAGGCGCTGGAGCGCACCCTCGCGGCCACCGCGGAGCGCTGTCGCGCGAAGGGCCTCGCCTTCGACGCGCGGATCGACGCGGGCGACTGGCGGCTGCGCGTCGAACCCGCCGACCTCGAGCGGATCTTCGGCAACCTGCTCGACAACGCCGTCAAGTACACGGCCACCGGCCAGGTGCGTGTCGAGGCGGCCGCGAGCGAGGGCTGGATCGATGTGCGCGTCGCCGACTCGGGCATCGGCATCGAGCCGGCCGACCTGGCCCACGTGTTCGAGAGCTTCTTCCGCGCCGCCGCGGCGAAGGCGACCGGCGAGATGGGCACCGGGCTCGGCCTGGCCATCGTCCGGCGGGTGGTCACGAGGCTCGGCGGAACCATCGCCATCGACAGCACGCCCGGCCGCGGCACCACCATCACCGTGCGGCTGCCGGCCGCCGCCGCGCCGCAGCCCGGCGCGGGCCACGAGAGTCCGCCCGGCCGCCACGACCCGGAACCGGCCGTCGTGTCGCGTTTCGAGTAGCGAGCGCGCGTTCAGCGGGTCTCGGCAGGCGCGGGTGCAGGCCGCAGCCCCCCGGCCCGGGCCACCTGCGTGCGCGCCAAGCGCCAGCCAGGTGAGCGCCACCGACGTGGCCGCCGCGAGCAACCCCATCGCGACGCCACCAATCTTCGCCGCGTGCAGCGGGTACAGCGCGTACATCAGCCGCGTGCCGGCGCCGTGCGCCCGCGCGTCGATCGCCTGCACCACGGTCGCGTCGTAGGGGTCGAGGACCACGTAGCTGCGGCCGTTGGGATGCCACTCGCCCGGCAGCCGCTTCCGGAACTGCAAGCGGGCGTTGGCCGGCGACGGCGCCGCGTAGAAGGTGAGCTCACCCTCGGGCCAGGTGCGATCGACCGCCGCGAGCACGTCGTGCCAGGGACGGCGCGGCAGGTCCTGCGGCACGACGCGGGCGTCGGGCTGGGTCGGCGGCGTCCGATCGAACGCCGCGCTCATCGTCCGCGCGAGCGGAGCGTAGAAGACGATGCCGGCGCCCGTGGCCGCGAACAGCAGCACGGGCAGGGCGGCCATGGCCCCGACGGCCGCGTGCGATCGCAGCAGCGGCCCGGGCCTGGCCTCGCGGGGCCACGCCGCGCGCAGGCCGAACGCCCCGCGCCGCGCCGGCCACCACAGCACCAGGCCGGTGAGCGCGAGGAACGCGGTGAGCAGGGCAAGGACGCCGTTCACGAGCTCGCCAGCGGGTCGCACGAGCAGGTGCGCGTGCAGTTCGAACAGGAAGGCGGGCAGGCGTTCGTGCCAGCGCCACCGGTCGATCACCTCGCCGCTGCGCGGGTGGACGAACGCCTCGGTGCCATCGCCCAGCCACACCTGGTAGGCGTTGAGGCCGGCGCGCGGGAAGCGCACGAGCCGGACGCCTTCGGCCTGCCACCGCCGCTCGATGGCCTGCAGCACGTCGGGTCGCAGGGCACGCTGCCCGTCGCCGGGCGGCTCGGCGAGCGCTGGGTAGACGGCCCGGTAGTAGGGGTCGCGCAGCAGCAGCAGGCCGCCGCTCAGCGCGACGGCGGCCACCGCGGCGGCGAGCGCGAGTCCCACCCACCGGTGGACGGCGCGCAGCAGGTCCATCGGCGCGGCCTCTCGCGTCAGAAGCGGCGCTCGTAGCCCACGACGACGCTGCGGCCTGGGCCGGCGAAGTAGGTGTCGTTGGCGCCCGAGGTGTCCACCTGGGAGAAGTAGAGGACGTACTGCTTGTCGAACAGGTTCTCGAGGCCCAGGCGGAAGGTGCCCAGCCGGGTGGGCACGCCGAGCGACAGGTCGGCCAGCGTGTAGCCGCCGAACTCGCGGCCGCGGGCGGGTGGGGCGAGCCCCTCCACCTCGCGGCGCCGCAGCGTCGACACCTGCAGGCGCGCGGTGAGCCACGGCGCGGGCTGGCCGTCCACGAAGAGGTTGACGCGGCCCGGCGAGACGTTCAGCCCGTCGAGGTCGGTGTCCACGCGGCCATCGCGATTGGTGTCGGAGCGGCCGCGCAGCCACGAGAACGTGCCCCCGGCCGTCCACGCGCGCGACAGGGGCACGCGGGCGGTCAGGTCCACGCCGTCGATCTCGGTCCGCTCGCGGCGCACGGTGAACACCTGGCTGTCGGCCGTGCGCTCGAGCAGCGAGCCGCGGTCGGCACGCGACCGGTAGTACGAGGCGTGCAGGTCGAGGCCGCGCACGCGATAGTCGGCCCCCACCTCCAGGTTGCCGGTGACGATCGGCTCCACGTCCACGAGGCCCTCCACCGAGAGTCCCGGCGTGGTGACCGCGCGCAGCACGCGGCCGACGTCGGGCATGGTGAAGCCCTCGGAGAACGAGGCGAACAGCGACAGGGCGTCGGTGACGTAGACCACCGCGCCGACGTTGGGCAGCAGCTCGGTGAACCGCGGGCGCCCGCCCCGCACGAACGTGCTCCGCGAGGACGGCAGCGTCGTGAAGTCGTCCACCTCCAGCTGCGCGGCGGCCACGCGGACGCCGCCCGTCACGAGCAGCGCGCGCGACAGGGTGCGCTGGACCTGCACGAAGGGCGCCACCTCACGCAGCGTCATCGGCGGCACCCACGTGCGGCCGGTGCGCTTCAGCGACTGCTGGGAGGCGTCGCTCGACACGTCGAGGCCGACCATCGGCGTGAAGCCGGCGAGCCGGCCGTTCGGCACGGTCCAGGTGAGCTTGGCCCCGAGCTTGTCGCTCGTGATGGTGGACTGGTCGAGGAAGGCGGGCCCGCCCACGGAGAGGGCGAAGGCGGTGAAGGCGCCGCCCTCGAAGAGCGCCTCGTAGTCCTGCGCGTAGGCCTGCACCGTCAACTCGCCGCCGAACAACCGGCGATCGCGATACTCCACGCTCACCGTCGTCGTGTCGTTGCGGGCCGGGTCGCCGACCGTGGGGCGCGGGTCGCCCGCCACGCTCGTGGTGAGCAGTCCCGTCGCCCGGTTGCCTGCGACGGGCACGAAGTCGCCGTCGCGCGTGAGCCGGAAGTCGTTCACCGAGATCTCGAGGCGGCGGGCGGACGTGAGGTCGACGCCGAGCTTCCCGTAGAAGGAGCGCGAGGTCGAGTCCATGATGTCGCCCTGGGTGGGATAGAGCCCGATGGCGCGCCCGCCGGCGTCGAAGAAGAGCCCGCGCTTGTGGACGGCCGCGCCGGCCAGCCACTCCACGCGCCCGGCGCGCTTCCCGAGCAGGTAGGAGAACTTCGAGGTCCAGCCGTCGCGATCGAAGCCGTCGCCGTTGCCGGCCGACAGGCGCACGTCGTGGGTCCAGGCGCCGTCGGAGCGGGGTGACTTCGTCACGAGGTTCACCACGCCGCCGGTGGCGCCGATGCCCTGGATCGCGTTGGACCCGTGCACCACCTCGATGCGCTCGACGAAGTCGAGGTCGATGGTGTGCCCGTCGCGCTCGCCGTCGCGCAGCGGCGTGTGCTGCGGCACGCCGTTCACGGTGTAGAGCGGGTTGCGGCCACGCAGGCTCTCGCCGCGTCCCGTGAGCTTCTTGAGGCTGGGGCCGAAGCCGGGCACGTTGGCCTCGAGCACGCTGGCGAGGTCGTCGCTCGCGGCGGTGCGCTGCTCGAGGACGTCGCGGCCGACGATGGTCACCGTGTGCGGGATGGCGGACACCGGCGTGGGCACGCGGGTCGCGCTGACGACCACCGCCTCGGACAGCGCGGCGGGCGAGAGCTCGAGTTCGGGGCGCGCGGTCGCGCCGGCGACGACCTCCACGTCGAGCGTGCGCGGCGCGAAGCCCTCGAGGCTCACCTGCAGCCGGTAGCGCCCGGGCGCGAGGCCCTCGAAGCGGCATCGGCCCTCGGCGTCGGCCACGGCCGCACGTGGCGCCGCAGGCGCCTGCGCGAGCTCGCAGGTCGCCCCGACGAGCACCCCACCGGTGGCGTCGGTGACCGACGCGACGACGGTGCCGGGAGTGGCCTCGTCGGCGCCGGCGGTCCCGGCAATGGCGACGAGCGTGAGGATGAGGATGAAGGCGGCGAGACAAAGGGCGGGGATGCGGGGAAGGCGGGCGGACCGGGGACGGACGCAGACAATCGGGCGGCCGTCCGGCGTGCGCGGGGGTCGCTGCACGACGTACCTCCAGGTTGCGCGTCATGCAGCGCGGCCATACACTACCGGCCGTCGGGCGCCCATGCGCGCGTCGCGTGAAACGGTTCCTCTCCAGGGGCCCGGCGTTCGACACGGCCCGCCGGGTGTTGCCGCACCCGGTGGGCCTTCTTGCTGTCGGCGGGTCTCTCGGCGACCCGCCCGCCGTTCCAGCGTGCCGGCCCGCGGGCCACGTGCCCGCCGCCGGCCGGCGCGAAAGTGAGACCGAATCTCACTTTCGGCGAGCGAGAGCGTAACGCCGACCAAATTGGTCGGTCAAGAGAAAAAGTCCACCCCGGACGATCCGTCCTACCAGCCGCCTGAACCGTTCGATCGCCCCAGTCGGCAGACATCGACTCGGCACGGCCTGGCCGGTGTGCCCCGCTCCGTCCGCGAGCCCGCGCGTGAATCATGCGTGGAGGCGGCTCGCGTCACCTGGCCCTCCCGAGCGCGGCCTCGACAGCAGCCATGCAGAACCGGCGGATCGGGCCCGCCGTCAAAGGTCCGTGCGCCCCGCGAGGCCGGGGCACTCCCCTGCACCGAGGTGAGTCGATGCGACGAGGGTCCGCCGCCGTCCTGTGCCTCCTGCTGTCGGTCACGAGCGCGAGCGCCGAGGGAGGCGCAGGGCGCGAGCGCGCGCTCTCCGCGGCGGCCGAAGTGGAACGCATCGCATCCCAGTTGCCGTTGTGGCCCGGTTTCGAACCGCTGGGGATTCCGCTGGCCGTCTACGCCGGCGGCCACACCTACCTGTTCCGCCATCCCTCGCCACCGGAGGGCTTCACCCCGATCGCCGGCTCGGTGCCGGCCGCCCTCGTCTTCGAGGGCCGGCACCCCGCCGTCACCGCCAACTCGAGCGCGCCCATCGGAGGCGTGCCCACCGCCACCGTGATGGCCGACGCCGGCGGCGCCGCGCGGCTCTCACCCACGGCGCTCGCCGTAGTGGCGCTCCACGAGTCGTTCCACGTGTTCCAGCGCCGGGTCCACCCCGGGTGGCAGAGCAACGAGGGCGACCTGTTCCTCTACCCGGCCGACCAGGCCGATTCGCTGGCCGACCGGCGGCTCGAAACGGAGGCACTGCGACGGGCCCTGGACGCTGGTGGCGGGGCGGCCACCTGCTGGGCCCGCGTGGCGATGGCCCATCGCCAGGCGCGGTTCGCGCGGCTCGGCGCACCGTTGGTCGCCTACGAGCGCGCCACCGAATGGAACGAGGGGCTCGCCTCTTACGTGCAGCTGCTGGCCGAGCGCCGCACCTCGCCCGTGTTCCCGGCCACGGAGTTCGCGCCGGCCGAGGTGCGTGCGCGCACGTACGTCTCGGGGCCCGCGCTCGCGCTGCTGCTGGATCGGTTGGCGCCGGGCTGGCAGCAGGGCCTGGAGCGCGACGACACCCAGCCGCTGGACGTGCTGCTCGCGTCGGCCCTCGACCGGCAGCCCGCCACGTCCGCCGAGACCTGCGGGTTCGCCGAGGCCGAACTGGGCGCGGTGCGCGAGCGTGCGGCGCACGACGCGGGAGCGCTCGTCGCCTCGCGCCGGCAGGCGCGGGAGGCGTTCGACACGCGCCCGGGCTGGCGCGTGACGGTGCGCGCGGCACGCGGCGAGCCGCTGTGGCCGAAGGGCTTCGATCCGCTCAACGTGGAGACGGTGCCGGGCGGGGTGCTCCACCGCCGCATGCTGCGGCTCGGCAACGGGCGCGGGGAGGTGTCGGTGCTCGACGACGCGGGCGCCGACCTCGACGCGCTCACGGTCGCCGCGGGCGAGCACCCGCTCTTCAACGGCATCCGCGAGCTCGTCGTCGCGGGCCTGGCGCGGCCCGACGTCGAGGCGCGCGACGGGCACGTGGCGCTGCGCGCGCCCGGGCTCGAGGCGCGCTTCGCCGGCGCCTCGGTGCACGTCGAGGACGGGGCCGTCGTGGTGCAGCTGCCGGCCTCGCCGTGACCCGCCTCACCCGTGCTTGACGGCGATCGTCTTCAGCGTGGTGAAGCCGAGCAGCGCCTCGAACCCCTTCTCGCGCCCGTAGCCGCTGCCCTTCATGCCACCGAAGGGCAGCTCGACGCCGCCGCCGGCACCGTAGTTGTTCACGAACACCTGCCCGCAGCGCAGCTTGCGCGCCACGCGCAGCTGCCGCGCGCCGTCGCGCGTCCACACGCCCGCGACCAGGCCGTACTCGGTGCCGTTGGCCAGCGCCACGGCCTCGGCCTCGTCCTCGAACGGCATGACGACGAGCACCGGCCCGAAGATCTCGTCCTGCGCGAGCGGGCTCGCCGGCGGCACGTCGCGCAGCAGCACCGCCTCGTGGTAGTAGCCCGTCGGCGAGGCCTCGGGGCTGATGCGGCCGCGCGCGGCCACGGGCACGCCCTCGCGATCGGCGCGGGCCGCCGAGTAGCCCCCCAATGGGAACAGCAGACCGTAAAAAAGCGCTCCCAACTGCTCGTCCAGCCGCGGCCACGGGCACGCCCTCGCGATCGGCGCGCGCGACGTAGTCGCGCACCTTGTCGAACTGCTTCGCGTTCACGAGCGGGCCCATGTCGAGGTCCAGCGCCGGCGGCCCCGATTGCAGCGCCGCGAACCGCGCGGCCAGGCGCGAGAGGACGTCCTCGTAGATCCCGCGCTCGACGAGCACGCGGCTGCCGGCCGAGCAGGTCTGGCCGCAGTTCTGGATGATGGCGTTGACGATGAACGGCAGGGCCGCGTCGAGGTCGGCGTCGGCGAACACCAGCTGCGGCGACTTGCCGCCGAGTTCGAGCGTGACGGGACAATGGCGCTCGGCCGCGGCGTGAGCGACGAGCCGGCCCGTCACCGCGGACCCGGTGAACGAGACGTGGTCGATGCCGCGGTGCGCGCACAGCGCGGCGCCCGCCTCGTGGCCGTAGCCGGTGACGATGTTCAGCGCGCCCGGCGGAAAGCCCACCCCGGCGGCGAGCTCGGCCAGGCGCAGCGACGAGAGGCTCGCGTCCTCGCCGGGCTTCACGACGCAGGCGTTGCCGGCCGCGAGCGCGCCGCCCACCGACCGCCCGAAGATCTGCATCGGGTAGTTCCACGGGATGACGTGCCCCGTCACGCCGTGCGGTTCGCGAATCGTCAGGACGGTGTACCCCGCCTCGAAGGGAATCGTGTCGCCGTGCAGCTTGTCGCACGCGCCGGCGTAGTACTCGAAGTAGCGGGCGAGCGCCGTGGCGTCGTTGCGGGCCACTCGCAGGGCCTTGCCGGTGTCGCGGGCCTCGATCTGCGCGAGTTCCTCGTGGTGGTCGCGGACGGCCTGGCACAGCTTCATCAGCAGCCGCCCGCGCTCGGCCGCGCTGAGCCGGCCCCAGGGCCCGTCGAACGTGTCGCCGAGCGCCGCGCGCGCGGCCGCCACCGCCCGGTCGACGTCGGCGCCGGTCCCGCGCGCGAGCACCGAGAACGCCTGGCCGTCGCTGGGATCGACCACCGGGATCGTCTCGCGCCCGGCGGGCGCCACCCACTGATTGCCGACGTAGTGACAGGCTTCCATGGATCCTCCGTCAATGCGCCCCGGGGCCGGTGGACGGCCGGGACGCCGCAGCGGCCGCCCGCCGCCAGACGGCCGCGAGCGCGCTGGCGATGAGCGAGTGGAACAGGCTCGAGATGGCGCTCGGGATGGCCACGAGCGGGTCGGTGAAGTTCTGCCGCGCCAGCACCACGCCCAGCCCCGAGTTCTGCATGCCGACCTCGATCGAGATCGTACGCGAGGTGACGACGTCGGCGCCGGTGAGGCGCGAGAGCACGTAGCCGAGCAGGAAGCCGCCCGCGTGCAGCGACGCCACCGCCAGCAGCAGCTGGACCGCGGCGGCGACGATCGCCTCGCGGCCGGCCCCGATGATCGACGCGACGATGAGCGTGATCATCGACACCGCCGCGAGCGGGGCGACCGGCAGGAGTCGCCGCGTCAGGGTGGGCGCCCACCGCTTGAGCGAGGCGCCGGCCGCCAGCGGCAGCACCACCACCTGCACCGTGCTCAGCAGCAGCCCGGCGGCCGGCACGTCCACGCGGCTGCCGGCGAGCCACGCCGTGAGCATCGGCGTCATCACGACCGCCAGCACCGTCGAGGCCGCGGTCATCGCGACCGAGAGCGCGACGTCGGCCCGCGCCAGGAACGTGATCACGTTCGAGGCGGTGCCCCCCGGGCAGCACGCCACCAGGATGAGGCCGACCGCGAGCGGCGTGGGCAGGCCGTAGAGCGCCGCGATCGCCCAGCCCAGCGAGGGCATCACGAGGTACTGCAGCGCCACGCCGAGCGCGAGCCACCCGCGGCGCGTGGCGACGCGCCGCGCGTCCGCCACGTCGAGCGTCAGCCCCATGCCCAGCATGATGACGCCGAGGCCGATCGTCAGCAGCGGCCCCGAGAACCACGTGAAGAGGGCCGGCCGCCACAGCGCGAGCAGGCTGGCCGCCAGGACCCAGATCGGAAAGAGGTTCGTGAGGTGGGTGAGCACGCGACGCCGCCCGCCGCGGCCCGGAGATCCTACCGCAGGCGCGGCCGCCCCACGGCGCGCGCTCCACGGGCGTTGCTATCATGCGTCGCATGAAGCTCCCAGTCGCCTGCGCGCTGGGCCTGCTGGCCGGCGTCTCCGCCAGCGGCCTGCCCCGACAGCAGCCCGCGCCAGCCGTCGGCGTGGCGTGGCCCCCCGCCATCGAGCCCGTGGCCTCGCCCGCGGCCGCGTCGAGCGGCCAGCCCCAGCTCACCGTGTCGCCGCACGGCGTGCTCCTCAGCTGGGTCGAGCGCGACGGCTCGCGCGCGACGCTCCGCTTCGCCGAGCGCAGCGGTCGGGGGTGGTCGGCACCCGTGACCGTGGCGGCGGGCGACGACTGGTTCGTGAACTGGGCGGACGTGCCGTCGGTGCTGCGCCTGGACGATGGCACGCTGGTGGCGCACTGGCTCCGGAAGAGCGGGCCCTCCACCTACGCCTACGACGTGCGGCTGTCGTACTCGAAGGACGGCGGGCGCACGTGGTCGTCGCCGTTCTCGCCGCACCACGACGGCACGGCCACCGAGCACGGGTTCGCGTCGCTCTTCCAGGCGCCCGCAGGCGGCCTGGGCCTGGTGTGGCTCGACGGCCGCGCGATGGCCGCCGGAGGCCACGGGGCCGGGGGCGGGCACGGCGGCGGGGGCGCGATGAGCCTTCGCCACGGGCGCTTCGACGCGGCGTGGACGCAGACCCGCGACGAGGCGGTCGACCTCCGCGTGTGCGAGTGCTGCCCGACGAGCGCGGTGGTGACCAGCGAGGGCCCGCTCGTGGCGTTCCGCAACCGCAGCGATCGCGAGGTGCGCGACATCTTCGTCTCGCGGCTGGAAGGCGGCGCCTGGAGCACGCCCAGGGCCGTCCACGACGACGGGTGGCGGATTGCCGCGTGCCCGGTGAACGGCCCGATGCTCGACGCCCACGGGCGCGACGTGGTGGTCGCCTGGTTCACCGTGAAGGGCGACGTCGGCCACGCCTACGCGGCGTTCTCGACCGACGCGGGCCGGAGCTTCGGCCCGCCGGTCCGCCTGCACGAGGCCTCGGCGCTGGGACGCGTGGACGTGGCGCTGCTGCCCGACGGGACGGCCGTGGCGTCGTGGGTCGAGTTCAAGGACAAGCGCGCCACGTTCTCGATGCGCCGCGTCGAGCGCTCGGGGCGCACGTCGCCGATGGTGGAGGTGACCCCGGTGTCCAGCGCGCGCACCAGCGGGTACCCGCGCCTGGCGTTCCACGGCGGCGAGCTGGTCTTCGCGTGGACCGAGACCGAGGGCGGCACCTCGCAGGTGAAGACCGCGGCGGCCGCGCTCGGCGTGCCGTCGGCCGCGGCGCGCTGAGGCAGGGGGCCGGCCACCGCCGCGGGCCCGGGAAGGTCCCGCCCCCCGCGCCGCTGGTTCCCGCCGGTGCCGAACGGTCACGTTCGCCGGTCGTCGCCCGCGCAATCACGAGCCAGGCCGGAACTCGCGTCGGTCGGCAGCGCCACCCACCGCGCGCGGGTGGCCCGGGCCGGTGCGCCCAGGCCCCGCGACGAGGTGGCGCCTGCCCGGGGCACCTGCCGCCACGACGTCGTCTGGGGCGACGGAACGAATTCCTGTTGCTTCCGTATTTCTACAATTGTAGAATCACTGAACCATGACCCACGAGGACGTCAGCCGCTACGCCGACATGTTCGCCGCCATGGGGGCCGAGCCGCGCCTGCAGATCATGCGGCAGCTGCTGAAGGCGCACCCCCAGGGCCGGGTGGTCGGCGAGCTGCAGGCGGAGCTGGGCATCGCCGCGTCCACGCTCTCGCACCACCTGGAGAAGCTGCGGCACGAGGAACTGGTCGGCGTCGTGCGCGAGGGCACGTTCCTGCGCTACCGCGCGAACACCGACACGCTGCGCGAGCTGCTGGCGTTCCTCTACACGGAGTGCTGCGCCGGCGCGGGCGTCGCCCCTCCCGAGGTCATGGTTCGCATCGTCCGGAAGAACCGCTGAACGGAAGCGAAAGGCAGGAGCCCCATGTCCAACACTCTCAAGGAACAGGTCCAGCAACGATACGGTCAACACGCCGTGGCGGTGGTCGAGGGCCGCCCGGGCGGCTGCGGCTGCGGGTCGGGCGAGGCGACGCCGGTGTCGTGCTGCGACCCGGTCACCTCCAACCTCTACGGATCCGACCAGGCGTCGGAGCTCCCGGCCGAGGCCGTGCTGGCCTCGCTCGGGTGCGGCAACCCCACGGCCCTCGCCTCGCTGGCCCCCGGCGAGGTGGTGCTCGACCTCGGGTCGGGCGGCGGCATCGACGTGCTGCTCTCGGCGCGCCGCGTGGGGCCCTCCGGCAAGGCCTACGGCCTCGACATGACCGACGAGATGCTGGCGCTCGCCGAGGAGAACAAGCGGAAGTCTGGCCTCGCCAACGTGGAGTTCCTGAAGGGCGAGATCGAGCACATCCCGCTGCCCGACCACTCCGTGGACGTGATCATCTCCAACTGCGTGATCAACCTGTCGGCCGACAAGGACCGGGTGCTGCGCGAGGCGTTCCGGGTGCTGAAGCCGGGCGGCCGCCTCGCCGTCAGCGACATCGTCACGCGTGGCGCGATCCCGCCGGCGATCCGGCGCAGCGTCGAGCTCTGGGTGGGCTGCATCGCGGGCGCGCTCGACGAGCAGGACTACCTGGCGAAGCTCCGTGCCGCGGGGTTCGTCGACGCGAGCATCGAGCCGACGCGGGTCTACCGGGTGGCCGACGCGCGCGAGTTCCTGTCGGCGCAGGGCATCGACGCCGACGCGATGGCGGCCGCGGTGGACGAGAAGTTCTTCAGCGGCTTCGTGCGGGCGGTGAAGCCGGCGTGATCCACGCCGGATGAGCGGGGTCGTGGCCGCTCTCGGCCGGACGGTGACTCGGGGCGGTCCCGGGCCGCGCCGGCCGAGAGCGGCGGGTCTGCCGGCCCGGTACTTACGGACTCTTTACGGCTTTCTCGCGGGCGATGGTGCCGCCCGGCCCGGCATCGCCGCGCCGGGCGTCCCCCCGGCGGCCTGGCTCGACTACGATGGGTGGGTGCGTGCTGGCTCGCCCGTGGCGTTGTCACTCGCGTCGCTGGCGGCGGTGGGGGCGGCCACCCTCCTCCTCCGGGCGCTCGGTGTGGGATCGTCGACGACGGTCGCCCTGACCTACCTGCTGCTGGTGCTATTCGCGGCCTCGTTCGCGACGCTCGCGGTGGCGGTGGTGACGTCGGTGGCCGCGATGCTGGCGCTCAATTTCTTCTTCATGGCGCCGGTGGGCACCTTCACCATCGCCGACCCGCACAACTGGGTGGCGCTCGGCGCCTTCCTCGTGGTCGCCGTCCTCGCCAGCCACCTCTCGGCGACCGCCCGCGCGCAGGCCGCCGAGGCGGTACGGCGCCGCAACGAGTTGACGCGGCTCTACGACGTCAGCCGGGACGTCCTGCTGACCGCCGACGACGCGGGCGCCGCGGGCGCCGTGGCACACCACGTCGCCCGCCGCTTCGAGTTGCCCGTGGTGGCCATCGCCGTGCCCGCGAGCACCGGCGGCTGGCAGGTCGTCCACGGAGGCGAGCGGTCACCGGAGGTCGAAACCGCCGCGCTCGATCGCGCCTGGGCCGCGGCGCGGGGCGCGCTCGAGTTCGACGCGAGCACGAGGAGCTACGGCGGCCACCAGAGGATTTCCCTGGCTGGCGACGTGCCCGCGACCCTGGTGCCCGTGCGCGTCGGCGTCCGCCCGGTGGGCCTCGCGGTGCTCGGCGGCCGGGCCCTGGAGCCCGGCACCGCCGATGCCATCGCAGGCATGATCGCGATCGCGCACGAACGTGCCCGGTTCCACGAGGAGCGGCGCGGCCTCGAGCTGTCGCGCCAGCGGGCCGACCTCACGTCGGCGCTGCTGGCGGCGCTCGGCCACGACCTGCGCACCCCGCTGACGGCCATTCGCGTGGCCGTCACCAACGCCGCCGACGACACCCTGCCGCCGGCGGTGCGCGACGAGCAGTCGGCGCTCGCCATCTCGGAGGTCGACCACCTCGCACGCCTGCTGCAGGAGATCCTCGACATGGCGCGCATCGAGGCGCACGCGGTGCGGACGGAGCCGCAATGGGTGACGGCCGCGGCCATCGTCGAGGCCGCGATCGCGCATGCGGGCGGGGTCCTCTCGCGCCATCGCCTCGCCATCGACGCCGACGAGGACACCGATGTCCTGCTCGATCCCCGGCTGACCTCCGCCGCGTTGGCGCACGTGCTCGAGAACGCGGCGAGGTACTCGCCGCCCGGGAGCGGCATCACCGTCGTCGCCACGGCCGGCGCCGGGGGCCTGAGGGTGTCGGTCGCCGACGAAGGCCCGGGACTGGCCGACGAGGACCTGGAGCGGCTCTTCGAGCCGTTCGTGAGGGGGAAGGCTGGGCGGGAGGCCGAGGCGGGCACGGGACTGGGCCTCGCGATCACGCGTGGGCTGCTGGCGGCCGAGGGGGGCCGCGTGTGGGCCGAGCGCGGCGCCACCGGCGCGCGGTTCTGCCTCGTCGTGCCCGGTGCCACGCGGCCCGTCGAGGCGGAGGAGGTCATCCCATGACGCGCGTCCTCGTCGTGGACGACGAGCCGAGCATCCTCGCCGCGCTGGTGCCGCTGCTGCGTGCGCGCGGATACGAGGTGTTCTCCGCCACCAGCGGGCAGACGGCGCTCGACGCCGTCGACCGCCACCAGCCGCAGCTGGTGTTCCTCGACCTCGGCCTGCCCGACATGGAGGGCGCCGAGGTGTGCCGCCGCATCCGCGAGGGCCGCACCGTGCCGATCGTCGTCTTGTCGGCCCGCGGCGCGGAAGGCGACAAGGTGTCGGCGCTCGACGCCGGCGCCGACGACTACGTCACGAAGCCGTTCGGGCCCGAGGAACTGCTCGCGCGGCTCCGCGCCGCGCTCCGGCGCGCCGAGCCCGGAGCCATGGCCGCGGGCCGCATCGAGCGCGGCGACATCTGCATCGACGTCGACCAGCGGCGCGTCACCCGGCAGGGCGAGGAGGTGCGCCTCACCCCGAAGGAGTTCGAGCTGCTGCTCTACCTCGCGCACCACCCCGGCCGCGTGCTGACCCACCGCACCGTGCTCCGCGCCATCTGGGGCCCGAACGCGGTGAACCAGCCCGAGCACCTGCGGGTGCTCGTCGCCGCCCTGCGCAGGAAGATCGAGGTCGATCCCTCGCGGCCGCGCTACGTCCTCACCGAACCGTGGGTCGGCTACCGCTTCGTGCCGGAGTGAACCCCGGCGCCGGCCGCGGGTGCGCCGGGGCCGGTCGCCATCGCGGTGGGCGGGCGCGGCCACCGTTGGTCGAGCGCGCGGTTCAGGTGCAGGACGTGCACCCGTGGCTCGCCCAGCCACCCGAACTGGCGCCCCTCGGTGCGGGCCTCGACCAGCCGCGCCACCTCCGCGGGATCGACGCCCCGCTCGCGGGCCACGCGCGGCACCTGGAACGCCGCCCCGGCGGGCGAGATGTGGGGGTCGAGGCCTGAGCCGGACGAGGTGACGAGGTCGATGGGCACTGGCACGCCGGGGTTGGTGGCCCGCAGCCTCGCCGCGTCCGCGCGCACGCGTTCGACCAGCGCCTGGTTGGTGGGCCCGAGGTTCGACCCGCCCGACGCGCCGGCGTCGTACCCCTGTCCTGCGGCCGAGGGACGCGACCAGAAGTACCCCGGTGACCCGAACGGTTGGCCGATCAGGTCGCCACCGACGTGCTCGCCGGCAGCCTCCAGGCCGTTGGCCTGCCGCGGGAACAGACACTGCGCGAGCGCGGTGACCGCCAGCGGATAGCCGAGGCCGAGGATCGCGGTGGTGATGAGCGTCATGCGCACGCAGGCGGGCAGCAGGCGGGTGGTCGGCATGGCGGTCTCCCCGGCGTTCACGCCAGCCCGAGGGCCCCGAGCAGGACGTCGATGAGCTTGATGCCCGCGAAGGGAGCCAGCAGCCCGCCGACGCCGTAGATCAGCAGGTTGCGGCGCAGCAGGGCCTCGGCGCCCATCGCCCGGTAGCGCACGCCGCGCAGCGCGAGCGGCACCAGCGCGACGATGACCAGGGCGTTGAAGATCACGGCCGAGAGGATCGCCGACTCCGGCGTGCGCAGGGCCATCACGTTGAGCGCGGCGAGGGCCGGATAGGCCACGACGAACATCGCCGGGACGATGGCGAAGTACTTCGCCACGTCGTTGGCGATCGAGAACGTCGTCAGCGCGCCACGTGTCATCAGCAGCTGCTTGCCGATCTCGACGATCTCGATCAACTTCGTCGGGTTCGAGTCGAGGTCGACCATGTTGCCGGCCTCCTTGGCGGCCTGCGTGCCGGTGTTCATGGCGACGCCCACGTCGGCCTGCGCGAGCGCGGGGGCATCGTTGGTGCCGTCGCCGGTCATGGCGACGAGCCTGCCCAGGGCCTGCTCCCGCTTGATCAGCGCCATCTTGTCCTCGGGCGTGGCCTCCGCCAGGAAGTCGTCCACCCCGGCCTCGGCGGCGATGGCCGCCGCCGTGAGCGGGTTGTCGCCCGTGATCATCACGGTCCGGATGCCGATGGTGCGCAGCTGCGAGAACCGCTCGCGCATCCCGCCCTTCACGATGTCCTTGAGGTGGACGACGCCGAGCGCCCGCCCGTTCTCGACCACGACCAGGGGCGTGCCACCGTTGCGGGCGATGCGGTCCACCACGCCGCGCAACTCGGCGGTGACGCCGCTGCCACACGCCCTGAGATGGCGCTCGATGGCATCCACGGCGCCCTTCCGGATCGTCCGGCCGTCGAGGTCCACGCCCGACATGCGGGTCTGCGCCGTGAACGCGACGAAGGCGGCCTGGTGCGGCGCCAGCCCACGGCCGCGCAGCCCGTGCCGCTCCTTGGCCAGCACGACGATCGAGCGCCCCTCGGGCGTCTCGTCGGCCAGCGACGCCAGTTGCGCCGCGTCGGCGAGGGCGGCCTCGCTGACGCCGGGCAAGGTGACGAACTCCGTCGCGTGGCGGTTTCCGAGCGTGATCGTGCCGGTCTTGTCGAGCAGCAGCGTGTGCACGTCGCCGGCCGCCTCCACGGCGCGGCCCGACATGGCGAGCACGTTGTGCTGCACGAGGCGGTCCATGCCGGCGATGCCAACGGCCGACAGCAGGCCACCGATCGTGGTCGGGATCAGGCAGACCAGCAGCGAGACCAGCACGAACAGCGACTGCGGCGCGCCCGAGTAGACGGCGATCGGCTGCAGGGTGACCACCGCGATGAGGAAGACGATCGTCAGGCCGGCGAGCAGGATGTTCAGCGCGATCTCGTTCGGCGTCTTCTGCCGCCGGGCGCCCTCGACGAGCGCGATCATCCGGTCGAGGAAGGTCTCGCCGGGATTCGAGGTCACGCGCACCACGATCCGGTCCGATAGGACGCGCGTGCCGCCCGTCACCGCCGACCGGTCGCCACCGGACTCGCGGATGACCGGCGCCGACTCGCCGGTGATCGCCGACTCGTCCACCGATGCGACGCCCTCGACGACCTCGCCGTCGGCCGGGATCACCTCGCCGGCCGACACGACCACGACGTCGTCGCGGCGGAGGGAGGAGGCGGGCACCGCCTGGAGGCTGCCGTCGACGCCACGTCGGTGCGCGGTCGTCTCGCTGCGCGCCCGGCGCAGCGTGGCCGCCTGCGCCTTGCCCCGGCCCTCCGCCATCGCCTCGGCGAAGTTGGCGAAGATGACGGTCAGCCACAGCCACGCGGTGATCTGCAGTTCGAACCCGAGGCGCCCGCGGCCGGCGAGCAGGTCGAGGACCAGCGCCAGCGTCGTGAGCACCGAGCCGACCTCGACGACGAACATGACGGGGTTGTGGACCATCACGCGCGGATCGAGCTTGCGCGCCGCGTCGATCAGCGCGGGCCAGGCGATGCTGGCGTCCAGGAGGCGGCGGGAGCAGGCTTGCGCGGCCATGGTCAGAACGTCACCCCCTGGCGCACCAGCAGGTGCTCCACGATGGGCCCGAGGCTGAGCGCCGGGAAGAAGGTGAGCGCGCCGACGATGAGGACGACGGAAACGAGCAGCACGGCGAACAGCGGTGTGGTGACCGGGAACGTGCCCGGCGAAGGCGGCACGCGCGTCTTTCCGGCGAGGCTGCCGGCCAGCGCGAGGACCGGGACGATGACGAGGAAGCGGCCGATCAGCATGGCGGCGCCGATCGTCGTGTTGAACCAGGGGGTGTTCGCCGAGAGGCCGGCGAACGCGGAGCCGTTGTTGCCGGCGCCCGACGCGTACGCGTAGAGGATCTCCGACAGGCCGTGCGGGCCGGGATTGAGGATGCCCGCGGTCCCGAAGGACGGCGACACGGCGGACACGCCCGTGAGCACCAGGACCGTCAGCGGGAAGACGAGGATGGCCAGCATCGCCAACTGGACGTCGAACGCCTGGATCTTCTTCCCGAGGTACTCTGGCGTGCGCCCCACCATCAGGCCCGCGATGAAGACCGACAGCACGATGAAGACGACCATCCCGTAGAGGCCAGCCCCGACGCCGCCGAAGATGACCTCGCCGAGCTGGATGTTGACGAGCGGAACCAGGCCGCCGAGCGGCGTGAAGGAGTCGTGCATCGAGTTG
>JADHED010000350.1_pt1 | contig 58865 bp, 33 predicted proteins | sample 8952041 | NCBI WGS metagenome assembly JADHED01 (sample SAMN16124423, study PRJNA663239) | bioreactor sludge metagenome | isolation source: sludge (control) | place: India:Bengaluru | collected 2018-09-08 | reverse complement strand
AGCACGGAAGAGAGGATAGCTCCTTTTGGGTACATAATCACACGGGACGGAACAGCTATCGTCGAGGCGGCATTAATGGTGTCATCAAACCGGATCTCGGCGCTCAGATCGGCGATATTGATGGCGCCATATAAACGTTCAGATCCCCCCCTAAAAACAGCTATTGGGGGGACATCATGCAGTTGGTGTGAGAAGATTGCCTCCTAACCTCTAGTTCTTCCTCCACCCTTTTTCATTCACTCGGCGTAAGCCATGAAGCTCAGCCCGCATGATCTGCAGCAACTTGAAGAAGAAGCCGTGCGACACTTGCCAGAAGAGGCGCTGCGTCATTTATCGCTGACCTTGCTGGCCGATCCCAAAGAAGCGAGCGATCGGCTAGCCCAGAATCCACGTAACAGTTCCCGCCCGCCCAGCAGTCGCGCGCCGTAGGAGTACGACCCGCTCGCGGATGAGCCCGCGTTGGCGAATCAGTCCGCGCCTGAGGCGGCCACACCGCCGGCGGATTACGATACGCCGACCCCCACCCCGCCGCCGGCAGCCGGCCCGACGGGAGGCCCGCTTGACGGTCATGCCAAGAAGCGCCGGGCGGACAAGCAGGCTGGTGCCACCAAGGTCGGACGGACTCAGGTGTTCACGGCCCATACCACCGAAGAGCACCTCCCCACGGTCTGTGCCTGCTGCGGTCAGCCCCTGAGCGCTACGGCACCCGCGGTGAGCTATACCAGCTTTCAATCCCTCGACCTCCACTGGGGCGATCCAGCGGCACCGGGTCTGCGGTTGCACATCATTGATCACCGCTATCTTGAGGAGACCTGTCCCTGTGGCCACCATACCCGTACCCTACCGGCCCAGGGTGACGTCGCCGCCGAACTCGGTGCGGTGTCGGTAGAGGAATGGCGCCTGGTGGGGCCGGGTCTGGCGCGGCTCAGTCATCGTCATGGCCAGACCTGGGCGTTGGCGGTGGAGCCCTCAACGATTGGGAGGCGATCTTCTAGGTGCTCCACCACCCCGATCTGCCTCTGAGCAGCAATGACGCCGAACGGGCCTTGCGCCACAGGGTCATTGCTCGTCGCCTCAGCCACGGTACCCGTACGCCGGTCGGCTCCCTCGCCTTTACCCTGTTGACCAGCGTGATCGACACCTGCCGGCAACGCGACCACTCACCCTGGACTAACCTGGTCACGGCGATCGCTGACCGCCGCCGGGGCTTGCCTCTGGCGCTACTGCCTCAGCCAGGGGTGTACGGCTACGTTATGGGCCATCTTGGCGTATCAATTCAGTCATACCGCTCAGTGAGCTGTTTTACATCAGGGCTGGACGTTTACCTTTCTTTCTGCACCAAATTTTTTACATTCTGGAGAGAGTTTGCCGGCGTTTTTCACAAGACATGCAATAATACGTCCTCCTCCTGGCTTTATATCTGAACAGAACTTCTTTGCATCTGCCTCACAGGGGTGTGGTTTATTGTTATTGTTACTCTCCACTGCTCTCTTGCACTCAGATGATAGCATCTTATTATATTTCGCCAGGCATGATCTTATTTGGGTTCCTTCAGTCTTTTCATTCGCGCAGAATCTATTAATTTCTAGCTTGCAGTTTTCCATCTTAAATTCAGGGTCATTTTTCCAAAAGCTGATGACGATGAATATTAGAAAAAAAATCGATATCGATATTATAGTTATAATGGCAACAATTAGGATTTTTTTCATTTTGCTATAGGAATTAGTGAACAAATTGATCATGCTAATTCTTCAGTACCAAAATCGCATGATTTGTAAATAGATCAGGCATGGCTGGCGACAATTACTTTAGGAAGCACTGATTAATTCAAACTTTACACACCTATAAGTGTAGAGGTGTTGCATTTGATTCTAGACTCCGCCGATTGTATGAGATATAGTCATTCCCATCTTCGCCCAGCCCGCGAATATAGTAAACGTATTCCAGTTTTCGGCTTTTATTTACCAATTATCTGGAAATTCTCGGTAAGCAGCATTCTAAGTTGCGGCACAAACAGATCGAACTGAGCAAAAAATCTTTTGCAGGCGTCTTTGAATTCTTCGAACGTCTCGTAATACTGATTATGCAGGACTTGCCGTTTCAAAAACTTCCATAGTCGTTCAATCAAATTGAGATTTGGACAGTAGGGTGGCAGCGACACGAATTCAATGCGTGAGCTCTCTAAGTACGCCGATACCAGTTTTGCTTTATAGTAACGGGCATTGTCGCCAATTACGATGATGCGGGAAGCGGTCGGATTGGTGGCCTCCAACTGCTGAAATAAGGCGATCGTCGAGGTGGCATTGATGGTGTCATCAAAGCGGAACTCGGCGCTCAGCGCGGCGATATTGAGGGCACCATTGACATTCAAACGCTGACGACCCGTATTGCTCGGGAGGGTCTGCTCCTGACCGCGTTTGATCCAGCCATACCCCATGATGGGGTTGTGTTGCGGATGGACGGCATCCACGAAGTAGATGACATCGTCTTGCCCTTTGTCCGCCTTCAGTTTTTCGTATTTCTCGACAAAGGCTTGCTGCACCTCGGGGGCGGGATGCTTGCCGGGCTTCAGGGTGGCTTTCTTGTAGACATAGTCCAAACGATGCAACAGTGCCGTCATCCCACTGAGGGTATGACAGATCCCCCAGCGTGCTTGAACATAGCCTGCGACCTCTACAGCCGTCAGATACAGCGTACTGCGCAAATGCTGATCCAACTCCTGCAATTGCTGCGCATCCAGCCAGGCTTCACTGCCAACGTAATTCATGTGCAGCAAGGCGATGATCCCGCCTTCCCGGAAGCGTTGGAAATGGCTGCGCACGGTGTCCGCATCGATCAACAAGGCATCGGCGACATCCTTCACCCGCCAACCCGTGCCGAGCAGGATCACCGCATTGAGGCGATAGGCCTCACGCGCATCGCCCACACGCCGGTGGGCCGCACGCAGTTCGCCGAGTTCCTGGGGGGTAAGTCGGTAATCTTGCATGTGGGACAGTTTAACCAACTTTGCAGTAAGTTACCGAAGTTAAGTAAACCGATTTTTCAAATAAGACGGGTATAACCTCATTCCTGGGCAGATCTTTTTCGCCCAAGCCGAGTTTGATGCCTACCGCAAGGCGACCAGCCGGCACCGTTTTCCGGCGGAGATGGAAATAATAATACCGCGGGCGCGGTTTCTGGATACAGTTGCGCCCACATTATTGCTAGTAGACGGGTAAGGTTCCTGGACGGTCGCCGATTGGCTTGGAGTTGATGCTGCGCTGGATCCTCCCGCAGCAATGCAGAGTGCTAAAAGGAGCCAATAACCGGCCAAATCGCGCTGCTGGATCAAAAAAACATTCTCCAATGGCGAAGAGAGAGATCGAATCATTTCTTCAGCGCTACCTTAAAGCGTAGCTAATATTTTTTCCACACTGGATGCTAAAGTGAAAACCGCCGGCTCGCGTAACATACTAAAATGATTACCCTGAGCATTCTCGATACGCATTTCTGGGAACAATTTTCGCCATATTGGACTCAAAGATCTGCTTTCAGCCTTCCAATACACCACCGTACCACGATAAACACTTGGAATATAATCGTCCATTGCTCTGTGATGTGAATCGATAATAGTCCTGATACGCTCAGCGAGGCCATCATCTGTTCGACCATCTGACTCATAACCCATTAGTTTTTTTAATAAACGATTTTCTGAAGCCCTACTCCAGTTTTTTGCAAACCCAGCTTTGGCACGATCTGCTAATCCATACGCCCTGAAATCTTTAATGTTGAGCTTTCCGATAAGCGGGGAGTCAAAAAGACCAAGAAATATTATTTCCTCCCCATCGTTATTGAGAATTCGGGCCATTTCAGTAGCAATCCAGCCACCCATTGACCATCCGGCGATAATGTAAGGTCCCTTAGGTTGTATCTCACGTAAGGCCGAAAGTGCAGTTTTTGCCATCTCAGTAATGCTGCTCTCGGGACTTGTTTTTGCTCTGAGCCCTAGTGCCTCTATGCCATATACTGTACGCGGCGCAAGGTACCGACTAAGTAAACGATATGGTGTCACCATACCCCCCAAACCGTACAAGAAAAAAACAGGAGTTCCTCTATTATTCTTGCTCAAAAGCCATATCCGTTGTTCGGAATAAACCGAAGTATTGCGCTCTTTTTGCAAGCCATGTTCCAAATCCATGGGAGATCTTCGTACAGGATCGGGAAGAATTTCGTATTCATTGCAAATCGACGTAACATCATTATCTATAGCTAGACTAGAATTTAATAACAAATGCTGAAGATACGATAGCCACTGCTCGGAAAAACGGACAATGGAGGAAGGATCGTATAACTCGGCATGATATCTGATTTCGACCAAGAAAGTATTCTTGGTTGGAAAAACCGTCATTGCAAAATCAGGTTCTTGTCTATGAGGCAGCGCCGATTTCATAACTTTGAAGGCGAATCTTGTACCGCCAGCATCAAGAAATTCCTCCGCATCATCGATGAAATTGAAGGTTACTCTGTAAAGAGGCAGGCAATCATCCTCCTGCATAGTCCGCATTTTCTGCTCTAGAAGACTGATTGGAAGGTCCTGATAAATTAATGCCTCATGCACGGTATTCTTGACCCGTTTCCAGGCATCCTCTAGTCCAGAAAAGCAGGAAAAGTCGGTTTGCATGACTACCACATTGGCATAACTCCCCACCGAATGAGCGAGATCGTTTCGTCCGCGCCCGGAAAGCACTACTCCAATGGCTATATCTGTCGCCCGCGTATTGTGATGCAGAAGCAGGTTCAATGCTGTCAGAAGAAGAACAAAAGGGGAGATGTTGTTTCGCTTAGACTCCGCCTTAATTCTTATCGCCAACTGAGGTTCAATTATAAAATGATGCTGAAGACTATCTCTGAGAACTGCTTCCGGACGTGGTCTGTCGGTTAAGAGTGTAGGGGGCGTGATTTTTTTCAGTCGCCACTGCCAATATTCAAGAAGTTGATCAAGATATTCATCCCGGATTATTTTTCGCTGCCATAGAGCATAGTCCCCAAATTGAATGGCCGGCTTACGCAGCGCCGACATCTGAGAACGGCTGAACGCAGCGTAGATAGCCCCTACTTCCTGAAAAAGGATGCTTAATGACCAAGTGTCAAGAAGGATAGGATGTACCGTGAGGAGCAGGACATGCTCGTCACGAACTATACGTAGCAGTAGCATACGTAGTGGAGGGCACGATGAGGAATCAAATGGCTTTACCAACTCATGACGATATAACTCTTCCAAAGCCTTTTGCTTGGAAATGGGATCAAGAAGGGAAAGATCCTCATAGCGCAAATCAAGCTCAGTCCCAGTTGTAACCTCTTGACAAGGAATACCATCCTTCTCTATAAATTTTGTCCTGAGGATGTCGTGACGCTTCAGAGTTTCTTGAATGCTGAGAGCAAGAGCTTCCCGGTTCAATGGGCCTGAAATTTGTATTCGTGCTTGATTTTTTAGCGCTTCTGCGTAAGAATCAATTTGATTCTTCGCACATAATTCTTCTTGAACGAATGACAAAGGAAAAACGGTACGTTCTGGCGATTTCTGTATTGGAGGAACCTGATTTAGAGGCCTAACCTGGAGCAGGGCTTCAATATGGGCTGCCATGCTTGAGAGTGATGAATCACTTAATACCGATCCCAAACTCAATTCAACGCCAAATTGTTTCTTTACCTCGACAACCAGCCGTAAAGCAGATAGGGAATCTCCGCCAAGGTCAAAAAAATCGTCGCCCCGCTCGATCCTTTCCACGCCAAGGATCTGTTTCCAGACCTCGATCACTCGAAGTTCATAGTCATTAGAGCTGGACGTCTGATCCGGTTCTTTCTGACTCACTGGAGTAAGTTTAGGAAGTTTTTCACGAACAACTTTTCCACTGCTATTTACTGGTAAAGCTGTCATCGCGATAAAACGTGCTGGGATCATAAAATCTGGTACGCGCCGCTTGAGGAAGGCTCGCAACTCGTCGGTCTCGAGACCGTTTGAACCCACCGCCAGATAGGCGGCGATACGCACGCCGCCATCGGTCTCATAGGGAACCACCGAGACCCGCTCTACCATTGGGTGTTGCAGAATGGCCGCTTCAACCTCGGCGGGTTCGACGCGAAAGCCGCGGATCTTTAGTTGACCATCTATCCGCCCAATGAACTCCAACATGTCATCGGCCCGCCATCGGACCCGATCCCCACTCCGATACCAACGCTCGCCATCAGCGGGATCAATGAAAAAGGCCTTAGGTGACAAATTATCAGGCCCCATGTAACCTGTGGACAAGGTTTTTCCGCCGATCAATAACTCCCCTGGGACACCAACTGGGCTTAATCGACCAAAAGCATCTACCACCTTGACCATTACACCTGGCAAAGGTCGTCCTATCGGCACACGATAATCCCTGCCGTGTCCTGAGTTAAGTTCAGTGGCAGTGGCTACGACCGTGGTTTCAGTGGGGCCGTAGCTATTAAAAAGACGTATGGAGCCCTGAGTCATCTCAAACCAGATCCGTAATCGATCAGGCACTAGGGCCTCGCCTCCCAAGATGACCATACGTAAGCCCTTAGGTACCGCGGCATTACCTGATTCAATTGCGCGCGTCCATTCATTCCAGAACCCTGTCGGTAGCGAAGCAACGCTAATCGCTCGGGAGCCACAGCCGAGAGAGAAGGCATTAAGAGACTCCAGCATTGTTTCATCGCGCAGCACCAAGGTTCCACCTGACAAGAGTGTCGGGAAAATTTCCTCGACATGAGCATCGAAACTCAACGCACTAAATTGCAGCATGCGGTCGGTTGTACGCAGCGCATAAGTCGCAATTGCGGCTACGCAGTAAGTAAGCAAGGCTGCATGGTGGATTGGCACCCCTTTTGGGATTCCCGTGGAACCAGAGGTGTAGATCAGATAAGCCGGGGCTCCTGGCTCCGGGTCCCCAAATTTAGCGAAAAGATCGTATCTCCTGTCAGTGTGCAAGTCAGGAATGGCAGAGCCCAACCGAAGCCTAAGCAAGACGCAATCAAGTTGCTGAACCTGTGCAGCCGTATCCTCAGTGGTTACTAGAACCCTAGGGGAGGAATCAGCGAGGATTGCCCTGATACGATTTTCAGGAAGGCCAGGATCTAGCGGAATATAAGCCGCTCTAGCCTTTAAGATGCCCAGCAGAACGACTATCGTTTCAAGCCGACGGGGCAACAGGACAGCCACCCTGACTCCAGGACCTGCGCCCCGCTCGCACAATGCCAATGCGAAATGATCTGACCAAGCATCAAGTTGGGAATACGTCAGGCACCGATTACCCTCCTCGACCGCTATTGCATGCGGATGGCTCAGGACGCCTGCCCTGAACTGATGTGGCACACTGGGTGCCAAAGTGGTTATTTCGTGCTGGGTTCCTCTGCCGATTCGCTCCAACCATGCTTTCTCAGATCCCAGGGAGGAAATGGCCGAGAGCGGACGGTCTGGGTCATTCAGCGCTTCTTCGAGAAGTCGGAGATAGTGATTGACTATCCGGATGGCGGATGGGCGCTCGAAAAGATCGCTGTTATAGATAAGACGGCCTCTGAGGTGGCCATTTTCCAGATTCCAAACCATGGTCAGATCAAATATGGTCGCGCTAGTCGCCTGAGTCCAGGGAACCTGTTCGACGCATAGTTGCCCCATTTTCTGGTGCGAGCGAGGGGTGTTCTGCAGGACGAACATCACCTGAAAAAGGGGGTGCCGGCTCAAATCCCGAGGTGGAGCAAATATCTTGACGACCCGATCTAGGGTCAGATCTTGATACTCGAGGCTTTCCACGGTCGTTTGCTGAACGCGTTTGACCAAATTCACAAAGCTTGGATCGCCCGAGAGGTCATTACGCATCACCAGCATGTTAATGAAATAACCAATCAGCGGTTCGAACTCGCGACGTCTTCGGTTTGCAACGGGTGAACCCACGGCAATATCCATCACTCCCGTGAACCTGTGCAGGATCTCACTAAATGCCGCCAACAACACCATATATAGAGTCACGCCTTCACGTTGCGCAAAATCAAAGACACGCCGGTTCAGATGGGGCGAGAGACTTAACTGGATGGACGCGGCTTGGGTGGTCCGTACGGGTGGTCGGGGATGATCAATTGGAAGATCAAGGGGTTGTAACCCTTTAAGCCGCTGAACCCAATATTCCTCCAAACGCTGCAATTTTTCGCCTCTGAGATAGCGCCGTTGCCAAATGGCGAAATCACCGTACTGCAGCGGCAAATCGGGCAAGGGTGAGGGCTGTCCTGCGGCAAAGGCCTGATATAAGGTGACCAGTTCCCGAAATGCCACTCCCACGGACCAGCCATCGAAGATGATGTGATGGACATGGAACAGCAGCACATGATCTTCAGGACCCCAGCGTACCAATCTGACCCCAATTACAGGATCCTGTCTGAGGTCGATGGCGGGTTGCTCCAGAGAAAGGCGCTGTGTCTCCCGGCGTTTTTCATCATCGGGCAAATGGGACAGATCGATCAGTGGAAAGGTGCGGGGCTCAAAGGGTTCAACCACTTGAACCGGTGATCCATCTCTTTCAGGGAAGCGGGTGCGCAGGATTTCATGCCGCCGCAATATCTCGTTAAGCACAAGTTCAACTATATCGACCCGAAGCGGACCTCTGAGGCGTACATCGGGGAAGCGGCTAAAAGTAGTCTGGATTGGATTAAGCCGGTTGAGAAACCAAAGCGCTTCCTGAGTGAAGGAGGCCGGATATTGTTTCTCGCGGCTCTTTCTTTCGAGCAGTGTTGCCAGAAGTTGGCGTTTTGCCTGAGGATCCAGGCGCGTGAACTCCTGAGGATCAATGACCATCGCTTGACTCTGCCAGCCCTATCTCGTGCCGCAAGAGACCCTCAACCTCAGCGTCAGACAGCTCATCGAGACGCTCCAGCAAATCCGCGGCCCGGCGACTCTCCTGGGTATCACCAACTTCCCCCCGAAGAGTAGTGGTGGCAGGAAGGTCCTCGAAACCCAAACGCAGCGCCATGTCCTTCGTCAGCTCACCCATAATCATCCCAGGAGCTTGTGTTTTCCAGCGTCCGGCGACGCTAGGATCGATCTTCCTGTGTTGATGCTGAAACTTCTGGTCACCCTGACTTAGCCCGCTTCCGTCGGCCCCTTCCAGCATTTTCATGTGTTGATTGCGGTACGGGTTAATCATCTCTTCACAAAACGGGATCCCTAGAAATCCGGCAACCCGCTCCATCTCCTGACGGGGGTGAGACACGAGTGACTCGAAGTAGATTCGACAACATCTCTCCAATGGTACTTCCGCCAGGAAACGCAGAATATTGTCATGACTCATCAGCCAGGTAAGCTCGCCGATCTGTGCTGGCAACAGTCCAGCCACCATGGGATGGGTGCGCTCGATTGCCAGATGTAATTTATATTCCTGGTATGAAAGGATGGTATCGCAGGGATGCCGAACCAGGTGAATGTAACGTGCATTTCGAAACCATTGTTCCGCCTTACGAAGAATTGTCAGGCTGGCACTATACCCAGGTGTCTTATCGACCAAGAGACGATCACCAATCCCTTGCTGCAATAGCCCATATAACTCCTGAGACCGCCTGTTTTCGCGTATCCACTGGCCAAGTTCGCTTCTGGTCTGCTCTAGCGACCAACCGAGCACATTCCTGAGTGCTTCGACCAAGCCATTCCTCCAGCTATTGCGTACTTCGCCATATTTCTCCCATTGATCAAGGGTATCAATCGCTAGCAAATCCAGCTCGGGAGGCACGAAAAGACCTTCATGACCTGCCAACATGACACGCAGCAGGGTCGAACCACTGCGGGGTGGAGACAATACAAAACAGGCTGGCGGATTCTTCTCAGGTGGGGGTGGAGCGGCCTCGGCCTGGATCCTGGACTCGATCAGCGAGCGAATCCCCTTGACCAAGGCTGCGTCCACTTTGACTGAGCCCTCACTCAAAGGCTGCACTTCCACCCATTCTATTCCGGGCTCATCAGGACAGAGGCGCAAGACCTCGTTTGGGTATTCCCGGCGCAAACTCTCTGCTTGCTCAGCCACCGTCTGCGCCTTTAGCATTAATGCTGGAACAAGGGTTTGGTGCATAGCTTGCTGCAAGCGATTGAGCAGCATCATTGCACGCAGGGAATCACCCCCCATTTCCAAGAAGGGGTCGTGACGACCGATAGGGCTAAGCCCAAGCACTTCCGACCAAGCCTGGGCAATGGACAGCTCCAGCGGGGTAGCCGGCTCTTCGTAAGGGGTATATAGATCGGGACGTGGACCTAATTCCGGGGTGACGACCACCCCTTCCGCTCTTTTTGCTTCCTGTGTTATCAACTCTCCCACCGTTTGCGGCGGATGCGGATGATCACCGGGAACGGCACCTTCAATCCAGAAGGGCCGACGCTGCCAGGGATAGGTGGGTAATCGTGTGAATCGCCCATGCATGATCTTGTACCAGTCGATCGAACATCCCAGGACATGAAAATCGGCCAGGAGCCGGATAAGTGGGCATTCTTTGTCGACCTTCCATGATTCCGGAGGGTCCTTGACCGCAGCCGATATCAATTGCAACTGGTCGATGTCGAAAATCCCCCCAGGGGCGTACCCGGCCAAAGCGGTCATGTCACCATCCGGAACTGGAACCGGGGCCGTCATTGAAATACAGATCGCGGAGCGGCGATCCCACACCTTTCCCTGTAGCACAAGCGTCACTTCGGGCTTAGTACCCGCCGCCAGGGTCCATTCCTCCGCACCCGAAGCCAGGGTTTGCACCGCCCTGTCCCAATCGAGGACGCCCGCTTCAACGGCGGCCGCCAGAGCCCCCACCCCTGCGCCCCCAACCCATTGCGGACGAACCCCCAGACGCCGCCAACCGATCGTGAGTGCGCGATAGCTGGCCAGCAGTCGCACCCGGGAATCATTTGCTGGAACAAGACTGTTGACCTCTGCAGATGCTCCCGAGCGCCATAGCTGATCAAGCTTCATCTCGATATCGGCAAGGGCATCGGAAAAAACTTTACCCGAAGCAATAAAAGAACGGAGCGAATCAGACGTATCTTTGTTACCACCTAGAAAGAAAGCCAAGCGTGGAGGATGATCCGGATTGCAGCATCCAAACCCCACCCGAGGATCAAGGTCACCGTTGAGATATCCTCCCAGGCGATTGAGGGCGCTGAGGGCATCCTCGGCCCTCAAGACTAATCTCCACTCATGATGCTGGCGATGCACAGCCGCGGAGTAACAAAGGTCCCGCCAAGAGAGGCTGGGATCGGAGAGCAGGGGCTGAAATCGCAGCGCCAGTTCCTTAAGGGCTGACTCAGAACGAGCAGATAGAAGTAATAAGCTTGGGTATTCTGCATCATCTGCCGCAGAGTCCACCTCTCCTCGGTCAACACCTTGTAGCAAGGCGTGAACATTGGTTCCGCCAAAACCGAAGGCGCTGATACCTGCCAGTGGAAGCCGCTCCCGCCGCGGCCAAGGATTGAGTTGTGTCTGCACTTGCAACTTCAGATCAGAAAAGGGTATGGCGGGATTGGGCCGACGAAAATGGAGACTCGGCGGCAAGGTACGATGCTCCAAAGCTAATGCCACCTTGATCAGCGAGGTAACCCCGGAGGCGGTTTCAGTATGACCGATGTTGGTCTTGACTGACCCTATCCGCAAGGGAGCATCCGCTGGCCGCCCCTCTCCATATACGGCGCCAAGAGCGGCAGCTTCCAGACTGTCCCCGATCGGCGTACCGGTGCCCTGGGTTTCCACATAATCGACATCGGCAGGATTGACCCCTGCCGCTTGGCAGGCGGCCCGTAGCAGATCCTCCTGGCCCTTGCGATTGGGTGCCGTCAGGCCGTTGCTGCGACCATCCTGATTGACGGCCGTACCAAGGATCAGCGCATAGGGCCTGTCGGTCCCAGGACGCACATCCGTAGCCCTTTTCAGCACCACCACCACGATACCATCGCTGCGTACGTAGCCATCGGCATGCTCATCAAAAGCCCGAATCTTTCCGGACGGACTAAAGAATCCGGCATGAGCCAGGTTTTGGCTGCCAAAGGGTGTCAGCAGCAGGTTAGTCCCTCCGACCACGGCCAGGTCACATTCTCCATCACGCAGACTGCGACAAGCCAAATGCAATGCCAAGAGCGAGGAGGAACAAGCCGTATCCAGCGCCAGGCTAGGACCCCGCCAGTCAAAATGGTACGAGATACGGTTGGCGGCAATGCACAAAGCCGTTCCGGGACCGATCCAAGGACCGGCGTGCTCAGAGCGGCCGGCCAAGTTAATACCATATTCGCTGGCGGCTATTCCTAGGAAGACACCACAACCCTTCCCCCGCAAACGCTCGGGAATTAAACCCGCATCCTCGAGCGCTTCCCAGGTCACTTCTAGAAGGAGACGTTGCTGGGGATCGGTTCCAGCCGATTCCTTTTCGGTCATACCGAAAAAGCGATGATCAAAATACGCGATATCTTCCAGGAAGCCCCCCTGACCAATATCGATATGTCGTTCCCCGACAGAGACATCTGTGATAGCCGGAGGCCAACGACTGGGGGAGACTCGTTTCACCGCATCTCGCCCTTCACAGAGTAAACGCCAGAATGATGCTGGTGAATCGACCTCTCCCGGTAGCCGACAACCCATACCGACGAGGGCAATGGGCTCCCTGGCACGGCTTTCGAGGGCCGCAACCCGCGCCTGAGTCTGCTTCAATGCCAGCACCGCCTTTTGCAGTGGGGTCATAGCTTCCAAACGTTCTAAGGGTTGAGACATAGTAAGTTGTTATCCGAGGGGTGCGGCATCAGGTCATAGATTACAGTACAAATGAACCGGAAGTCATGACTCTGAATGGTGATGTCCAGCTAAAACCATCATCGGTGAACGATCTAACCGGACCAAGAAATTATTCCGCCATAACAATTTGTCTTAATGGCGTCATTTTTGTATATTAATGACATGTCCAAGGCTGAAGCCAGACTTTACCTGCCTGGAATAAGGACCAGTTCACTTTGTGCAGAAGCTAAACAATTCTCTTCAAGGATTTTGAACCTATTGGTCCGAATACACTCGAAACCACCGCATAGAATCATAACTTGCATAGGTAATTCCATTGAATGCCCAACTATCCATATATCCTCTCGAAGAGGAGTGAAGTGCTTGCCTTGATCAGGGAGTGGCTTGTAATTTGCCGGCCCTCCAGCAGATTGGGTTCGCAACTCCTCCGCGCAGACCGCATCATCGTCGGGTTGGGCAATCCCGGCAACCGATATGCCTATACCCGGCATAACGCCGGTATCCTTGCCGTTACCAAGATGGCCGAAACTTGTGGAGCAAGGACCTTCCGTCCCGTGGGTAAGGCAATGGTAACGACAGTAGAGCTAAAGGGAAACATCGTACTCTTGGCCCTCCCTCGCGTTCCGATGAACATCAACGGACAAGTCGTTGCTGACCTCATGGCTCGAACCGGTTGCCAGCTAGAGCATATCCTCATCGTACACGATGATGAGCATTTGCCAGCCTCTGTAGTACGTGTGTCAGGCAAGGGCGATACCAAAGGCCACCGCGGTCTTGCGTCCGTCGCCACCGCAGTGGGCGCAGGTTGCTTCGTGCGAGGGCGAATCGGTATCGGGCAGCGGCCAGCACGAGGCGATCTCTCGCACCTCTTAGACCCCTTGCATGGTTCAGATAGGGATAACTTGCTTGCTGGCGCGGCCAAGGGGGCTGCTGCTGCAATTACCTGGGGTATGGAGGGGCTAACGGTAGCTCAGAACCGGTTCAACCAACATCGCCTTCCCTTGAAATGGCAATCATTCTCTGAGATTTCCTTCCATGGTAATGAGAAGTGCAGAGCTCCCTTCCTGCCCCCCCTCCCATCGGTTCTAGCTGTCACTTTGTTCAGAAGGGTAGGCGCAGTTCTCTACCAATGGTTACGTATGCTGCTGTTTTTCCTTGCCAGGATCTATCGCTCAACCCTAGGGCGACGCACCCGACTGACAGTTGTCATCGGCACCTACGGCAAGACCACGACCTGCCGCACAATTTCCGCGGTGCTGGGGGTCAGCCGGCACAGTCCGATGCAGATCAACGGTGTCAACTCCGGTCTCAGGCTTGCCGCGATGGCGCTGATGTTACGGCCCTCTTGCACCCATGGCATTTTGGAGGTCGGCATCAGCAAACCCGGCGCAATGGAGGGTTACGGACGAACGCTACGACCGGACCTCGTGGTCTGGACCTGCATCGGCTCCGAACACCACAACTCTTTTTTGAACAATTGGAAGAAAAGAGACGAAAAGGCGCTCATGCTCAATTGGTTAAGGCCTGGCGGTACGCTGGTGGCCAATGGCGATGATCCTTTGGTCCAGGAGGCGACAGAACGCTGCCAGGAACGGGTGATTCGCTATGGCCTGATGCATGTGAACGACGTTCGGGCCTCAAACATCAGACTGGACTTCCCCCACGGAACCCATTTTATGCTGCATGCCATCGGACATTCCCCCCGGAAGGTCTTCGTTCCACTGCTCGGGACAGTCAACGTCAGGGCTGCTTTGGCCGCCGTCGCGGTGGCGCTTGCCGAAGGAGTGGATTTGGACATCGTCCTCGCTCGGCTAGCGTATTGCAAACCGGGCCCCAAGCGGCTCGAGCCGGTGCAAACGTCCGGTGGCACCTGGCTACTGAATGACATCATCAAGTCTCACGAGGAAACCATCTACGCCGCCTTGGAGCTCTTGGAACAGATAACGAATATGCGCCGCACCCTGATCCTAGGAGACATCGAGGAACCCTTGGAGAGTTCGCACCGGCTGCACACTAAACTTGGAGTGCGCATTGCCGGCAGCGTGGACCGCCTGATCTGTGTCGGCCAGAACTATCGCAGTTTGTCCGCGGGCGCGCTCAAGGCAGGCATGTTGCCCGAAAACATCATCAACTCCAGCGGCTCCCTCCGCATCGCGTTGAACCTTCTGATGACCGAACTTGGCTCCAGGGATGTGGTGCTGATCAAGGGTCGGGGCAAGGATGGACTCGATCGCATCAGGCTGGCGTTTCAGGGACAGGAAGTTCACTGTACGGCCTTGCCCTGTCCATTGAAACGGCGCTCCTGCCATCGATGCGATAGATTGAGAGGAGTTCCAACTACTATAGCTAATCCGATTACGCCAAGGGGCCAAGCCCTGTAACCCTGAATCTTGTCTCCAACCTGGCTGACAAGCCGTTGGATTTATCGTTTTTCATTGAATATCAAACCGCTTCAGTTGTTCATCCACCAGCCGCTCCATCTCTGCATCGCTCATCCCCGTCACCTCATCGACAAGCCTAGTATCGGCTGCCCCTTGTTCACTGTCGGCAAATTCGGCCTCAGCCTCCGCCGGGAGACCTGCTTTCAGGCCAAGCAACTCGCCCAAGATATAAGCGGCAAGGGCCACCAGCGTCGGATACTCGAACAAAAGCATCGGGTTTAGATGGACTCCGATGGCACGGCTCGTGGCGGTGCAGAACTCGACCCCGGTCAAAGAATCAAATCCGAGCTCATTCAGGGGTCGGTGGGTATCCGGTAAGGTATCAGCGCTATGGCCAAGCACTTTGATGGCCTGCTGCTGCAACAAGGAAAGCAGCAGATCGAGACGCTCGGTAACCGGCGCATCCTGTAAACGCTGACGCCATTCGCCAGCCTGGTGCGGATCATCCGCGCTCGAACCTTGATGCATGTTGAGGTGGTCCTTCAACCAGGGTGGAGCCAAATCTGCGGGCAGTCGTCGCGCGAAGATCGACCAGTCGATCTGGGCGGCAGTCATATTCACCACATTGCGCCAGATGAGCCGTTCCAACATCCAAAACCCTAGGGCGGGCTCGATGGCCAGGAACCCAGAGGAGGACATGCGGCGCCCCTCTTCCTCTCCCAGACGAACCGCCATACCGACCTTCGCCCATGGGCCCCAATTCACAGCAAGGGCGGGCAGATTCCACCAGCGTCGATATTGTGCGAGGGCATCAAGGAATGCGTTGGCGGTGGCATAATTGCCCTGTCCCGGCGAGCCGAAAATGGACGCGATCGAGGAAAAAAGCACGAAGTGATCAAGGGGCATAGCCTTGGTCAACTGATGTAGATTCCAGGCACCCCGGGCCTTCGCCGTCAGAACGGTCTCGAAACGTTCGGGCGTCATTTCACGAAGAACGCCATCTTCCAGCACGCCGGCCAGATGGAAGATACCCCTCAGCGGGGCATGTTCACGTTGGATCCGCGCCAGAAGGTCTCGGCATAGGTCCTCGTCAGCGATGTCCGCCTGCTCACTGACCACTTTCAGCCCCCGAGCACCCAATTCGTTGATCACCAATGCCGCTTGTGCTGAAGGCACGGAACGGCCGACAAGAATAATTTCACGCGCCCCTCGATCCGCCAACCACTGAGCCAGTTCCAGGCCAAGACCTCCAAGGCCACCAGTGATCAAATAAGATGCCTGGGCGCGGAACAAGGCATGTTCCTCCCCATTGCGGGCCATCCCGCGGATCACCAACTTACCGATATGCTCGGCGCGAGAAATGATCCGCAAAGCCTCGGGTAGATAGCGAATATCGTAGGTTTGGTGGGTCAGGGGACGCAATCGACCAACTTTAAACTCCTGGCTCAAAGCCTGTAACCATGCACCTACTTCGACCGGCCTCTCTCGCATCATGTCGTCCAAAGCGATAGCGTGGAAGCGAACACCAGGCTTCAATTCCTCTACCCGGCGCTGATCCCAGAGATCCGTCTTCCCCACTTCGAGGAAGTGACCGCCGGGGGCCAGGCATTCAATGCCCTTGACAATCGCCTCGCCAGTTAGTGCGTTCAGAACCAGATCGACGCCAGTACCACTGGTGACCTCTCGGATATGCCGTGCAAAGTCCAATGAGCGTGAATCCATGACCTCCGCAACGCCCATTGCTCGCAGGATGGCCCGCTTACGCGGATTACCCGCCGTGGCATAGACCTCTGCGCCGGCCTGCTGGGCAATCTGCGCGGCGGCCAGTCCCAGTCCGCCCGAGGCCGCATGTATCAGAACCCTCTGGCCAGCCCGCAGCCCGGCAAGATGGCGGAGGGCGTAATCCGCGGTGAGGAAGGCAATAGGAATGGTGGCCGCCTCCTCGAAGCTCATGGACGCAGGTATCGGTGCCACCCATCCCGCATAGGTACAGAGATGACTGGCATAGCTGGCTGGAGCCAATGCCATGACCCGATCACCAACGGCCAATCCACTGACCTCCGCACCGATAGACGTGACGACGCCAGAGCACTCACCACCAAGTGGTCCCGGATCTCCAGGATAAAGATCCAAGAGGTTCAAGACATCCCGGAAGTTCAAGCCGGTCGCCTCAACCCGCAACTCGACCTGCCCCGGACCCGGTGCAGATCGCTCGCAAGGGCGCAAGGCGATTCCATCCAAAGTGCCGCGCGACAGGATTTCAACGCAATAGTCTGGGCTATCGGGAAGTCTGAGCATGCGCTCATCGGCAGACACCGCATGGAGACGGGCTACCAGCCGCTTTCCATCGCGCAGAATAATCTGATCTTCAGCCGCCCCAGCCAACAGGGTATCGACCAGATCCACAACCTCACCGTTGGGCCGCGCCGGATCTAGATCGACCCTGACAAAGGACAGATCGGGGTACTCCGAGGCCACCACCCGTGCCAAGCCCCACAGCAAAGACTGAGCCAGGCTAATTGGCAGACACTCCCCTCCATGAGATACAGCGCCGCGCGTGACAAGTACCAGGGTGACCGCCGTAGACGATTCGGCCAGTCCCTGAACCAGTCTGAGGAGACGCCCCCATCCCCTCCTCTCGTCACCCTGCCAATCACCCGGCTCACTTTCGACCGCTGCCTCTTGCTCCATGAGCACCAGGCACTGTTGTGCCGTATTGGTCCTTACCCGCTGTATAAGTTCTCGGGCGGATAATCCGGATAGGAGAGGCTCGACCCGTGCACCACGCCCGACCAGCTCCCTCTCCAGAGACTGTGCTAAAGGCATGTCATCCCCGGCAAGCACCCAGACCGGCTCAGAGGGCGTGGTGACAGAAAGCTGGCTAATATTCCATTCCAGCCGATACAACCAATGGGGCAAAGCGTTGACGAGGATCCTCACCAGCCAATCGCGTGGGACCCTGCGGAGTTCGACCCCCGCCAGGCGTACCAAGATATTTCCCTGATCGTCGTAAAAAAGCACCTCGCCCAATACCGAATCAGAACTTTGCTGTTGTTGACGGCAAAGACACCAGCTTTCCGCGCCGGGCATGGCCCAAACCTCGAGACGTTCGCACGCTACGGGCAGATAAGTATCCTTCTTGACCCCTGCACTGGATAGGGATGCGCCTAGGAGTTGCAGACCACTATCCAAATAACCGGGGTGAATCAAAAAGCCTTTGGATTCCTGCCCGGTAGCTTTCCGCACACGACCCAGGGCCCCCTTTTCATTTCGCCAATGGTCCAGCGCCCAGGTGAACGAAGCCCCCATCTCCAAGCCGGCCAACGCCAAAGCATGTCGACGCCAGACCGCATCGAAGGATTCATCACCAAAAGCCCCTCGAATTTCCATGGGGTCAACGGGTGGGGGCAAATCCCCTGTATGAGTCAGGATACCGCTGAAATGCCGGACGAAACCCTCATCCATCTCCGCTTCCCAAGCTTGACTGAAGACCTCGAAGTTCCATTCCTCGAGGGAAACGGGTTGGAGAAAAGTCTGAACCCGCCGCGGCTCGCTTAACAACATCGGCGCTACCACCCTCGTCTGGACCAGGGCTGGTCGCTCCACCCCCAACCGCCGACCGGCGGCTAGCACCATCTCCCAGAGTCCGGCCGCCGGCATTACGACCTGTCCTTGCAGTCGATGCTCACTCAAAAGAGGTGGATGATCGGCCGCCAATCGCGCCTCGAAGAGCGCTTCGCGTCGAGGGAGACGCAAACGGCCACCAAGCAAGGGATGCCCCACGGCATCGTCGCCACAGACACTGGCAAACTGCGGGGGGGGTGATTCAATCCAAAACGGCTCACGTTGAAAGGGATAAGTCGGCAATGAGGTCTTGCGGCGTTGCCAAGGGGCATCAAAGGCTCGCCAGTCAATTTCGAAGCCGCGCACGAAACACCGGGCGAGGCTGGCCAGCATGGTCGGCCAATCTTCACACCCAACCTGCAGAGAGGACAGCCACTCATTACCAGGGCGGTCGACACAGAAACGAGCCATGTTTAACAGTGTCGGCTGTGGGCCAATCTCGATAAAGACATTGGCGCCCAGATTAGCCAAGGCGTCACAACCTGCTGAAAAACGGACTGGTTCTCGGGCGTGTCGAGCCCAATATTCCGGGTCAGAGTAGGTCGAGGCATCCGCCAGATCGCCAGTCAAATTAGCGATGATGGGCAAGATCGGCTGTCTCGGACGCAAGCTGCGTGCATATTCTGTCAGCGACGCCAGAATCGGTTCCATGAGCCTAGAGTGGAAGGCATGAGAGGTGTTGAGCTCCTTGACCGCTACCCCCTCCCGCGCGAAACACGCCAAACAAGCTCGCACGGCCGCAGCAGGCCCGGAAATCACCTGATTTCGCGGACCATTGAAAGCAGCGATCGATAGCTCGGGATGGGCCACCAATTGCTGGGTAACCCAGGCCTCAGAGGCCATCACCGCCGCCATTAGACCACCCTCCGGCAAGGCCTGCATCAGGGCGGCGCGGCGGGCGATCAAGCCAGCCGCCTCCTCCAAGGTCAACACGCCTGCCACCACTGCGGCGCAAAACTCACCAACACTGTGGCCCATGACCGCCGTGGGTATCAGGCCCCATGAGCGCCAGAGTTCACTGAGGGCATATTCAATGGTGAACAAGGCCGGTTGGGTAAGACCCGTTTGGGCCAGGAGTTCATCGTCACCTTCGTCGAGCACGGCAACAATCGAGCGGTCCAGCAAAGGCTTCATGATCGTATCGCAACGATCCATGGCCTCCCTGAAGACGGGGTGGGTTCGATAAAGCCCCATACCCATCCCGGCATACTGAGACCCCTGACCCGTAAAGAGCATGGCTAGGCAAGGGGGATGGGATGCATTTACCACTCCAGCGGTGCCTTGTCCGTTATTTCCTTGATCCAATGCCTGAGCCAATCCTGGCAGATCCTGTGCCCATACGGCCCGGCGATGGTTGAAGCCAGTTCGTCCTATATTGGCGGTATGGGCGATATCCGCCAAGGCATCCTCCGTTACTGTCAAATGATCCCGATAGGCATTTACCAATTGCTCCAGGGCGGTCTTGGAACGGGCACTCAGCGTCAACAGGTGCCAAGGCCGGTCTTTGATACCTATGTTTGGTGATGCATCGGCGGGTGCCTCCTGCAGGATCAGATGGGCATTGGTACCACCAAAGCCGAATGAGCTCACAGCAGCGATGCGTGACATTTCCCGCTGGGACCAGGTTTCCAACCGTAGGGGAAAATGAACTGGCATCTGTTCGATGCGCAGCAACGGATTGGGCTTTTCGAGGTGCAAATGAGGGGGTATCGCCCCATGACGCAACATGAGCACCGTCTTGATGACGCCGGCGATGCCCGCGGCCCCCTCCAGATGACCGATGTTGGTCTTGACGCTCCCGAGGGCGAGCGGAGTTGTCTCGACGCGGTTGCCATAAACCGCCATCAAGGCATCGAACTCAACGGGATCTCCCAAGCGGGTGCCGGTGCCATGGGTTTCGATATAACCCACCATATTCGGGTCCAAGTGAGCCTCCGCCAGAGCCGCACGCAACACCTGCTGCTGCGCCTCGCCATTAGGGGCCGACAAGCCATTACTGTGCCCGCCATGATTGATCGCCGAACCCCGTATCAGCGCCAGGATGCGATCCCCATCGCGTTGGGCATCGCTGAGACGCTTCAGCACCACGACCCCCGCCCCCTCACCCCGGACATAGCCATCGGCCGATGCATCGAAGGCACGGCAACGTCCCGTTGGCGATAACATTTGGGCCTTACACAACACGATCGTGATCTGCGGGGACAGCATCAGGTTGACGCCGCCGGCCAATGCTAGATCGCTCTCTCTACTACGCAGACTGCGGCAGGCCAGATGGATCGCTACCAGGGACGAGGAGCAGGCGGTATCCATGACCATACTTGGCCCGTTAATATCCAGGAAGTAAGACAGGCGGTTGGCGAGTATGGAATGACTTCCCCCCGTACCTGAAAACACGTCCAGGACATCGAGATTAGTCATTTGCAGGAGCCCGTAATCGAAGCCAATGACACCGATGAAGACCCCGGTCCTAGTTCCCGACAGGCTTGAAGGCAGAATCGCCGCATCCTCCAGCCCTTCCCAAGCAACCTCCAGCAGCAGGCGATGTTGGGGATCGACCCAAATAGCCTCCCGTGGTGATATGTTGAAAAAACTGGCGTCGAAACCTTTGACATCCTCCAGGAAGCCGCCCCACTTCGAATACATTTTACCGGCTACGCTGGGGTCAGGGTCATAATAGGTATCGAGATTCCATCGCCCCTCAGGCACTTCGCCAATCGCATCCCGACCTTCTGCCAACATATGCCAGAAGACCTCAGGATCTTTGCCCCCGGGTAAACGACAGCCCATGCCAACAATGGCAATAGGCTCCGCCTCACGGTGCTCAAGCTCAGCGATTCTGGCTTGAGATCGCTGCAAAAGGATCGCTGCCTTCTGCAGATGGGTGAGTCGTGAATCATCTTGTACGTTGATCATGGCTTACACATTTCTCTTGTTAGCTTCATAGAGAAGGTCTATCCACTTCTCAAGCGCCTCGCTTGACATGCTGGCTAGGTCTGGATCTGGAGAGGGTGACAGCGACGAGGCCTCACCCCTTTTGAGCGACATGAGGTCCACCCTCCCCAGCCGATCACTCAACGCGTTGACGGTTGGGTAGCTGAAAATGATGGTAGGAGAAAGCGGCTGTTCCAGCCAATGCTCAAGTTCCTCACAGAGCTCAACCGCATCGAGCGACGTCAAACCAGAATCGAAGAAAGGGGCAAACGGATTGATGTTCTCGATGGGTAGATGCAAGCGACTCGCTAACTTATCGATCAACCAAACACGTATCTCATCCGCAGTTGGGTGCGGTTTGGGGCCGGTTCTGGAGGGTAACCGATCTCCTTGCTGCCACTGCATGAGGAATGATAATTCCCTCTTGAGGAAGAGTTCCCGACACCGAAGCCGGCGGGGTTTTCCGCTGGTAGTGACAGGTATGGAGCCAACGGAGACCAGGGCAATAGTATGGAGTTCTATACCCATAAGGGTAGTAATTCGGCGCCGTATTTCCCGCACGATGCGTGGATAATCGGCAGACGCACGACGAGCCGTTAATTCCTGGATCACGATCAACTGATCCGTGCTTATACCAGCAAAGGCGACGCATCTGCCGAGACCCGGATGAATATCGGCAAGCCCCCATTCGATATCGTGAGCAAAAAGATTACGACCCTGAATCACTAACTGATCATGACTACGCCCAACTACAAAGACCTGCCCCTCAAAGATAAACCCAAGGTCACCCGTTTGTAGCCAGCCCCCCGGCACTCCCGGCAATATCGCATGAAAGCGCGGATGCTCCTCGGGTCGGCGATAGTAGCCTTCCGCAATGCCTGCTCCCTGGACCCAAATCTCACCCAAAAACCCTTGGTCAAGCTGCCGTCGTTGGGCGGGATCGACGATCGTTACCCTTTGTCCAGAATCGTCTGTTCCACAAGCCACCAAATCACAGGAAGGGTCTCCGGGCAGGCTGCGCCTGGCTATCCCTTGGCTCAGTGCCGCGGTATCAAAGGTGACGATCGGTGGCGCCTCATCCCTGGGTACGCTGCAGACCATCAAGGTTGCTTCAGCCAATCCATAACATGGTAAGAATGTCTTATGGCTAAATCCCACGGGACTGAAGCGATCAACGAAGGCCTTCAGGGTAGAAGCTTTAATGGGTTCGGCACCGCAATAAGCCACCTCCCAAGTCGAGAGATCGAAACCAACCTTATCGGCCTCAGTGATACGGGCTAGACAGTGCTCATAGGCAAAGTTTGGTCCGCCACTCACTGTAGCCCGATGCGATGAAATCGTACTTAGCCAAAGTTGAGGGCGATGGAGAAAAGTGGTCGGCGCCATCAGAACCGCGGTGCCGCCGGCATAGAGAGGCTGGATGATATTGCCGATCAAGCCCATGTCATGATGGAAGGGTAGCCAGCTTACACCAATCGTATGGGGACCCGTACCGAATCTCCGCCGGATTAGTTCTGAATTGGACAGGAGGTTGCCATGGTTCAGGGCCACGCCCCGAGGATTACGTGTCGAGCCAGAAGTGTATTGCAACATGGCCAGGTCAGATGCCAGGGCACAGTGATACTGCCAGGCCACCGATAGTCCAGTTTCAATGAGATCTGCCCGGATCCAGGGGATTTCAGCCGCTCGTGAACCGGGTATGACCGTTCGTTGCCAACGCTCGAACTGGAATCCCGCTCCCAGAATGCCACCTGCGGCGGCGTCTGCCGCCACCATTCCCGCTCTCAAGACATCATGCCGGCCAGGTGGGGCCAAAGGTACGGGTACCATCGCCGCCAGAAGGCAACCAAAAAAACTAGCGATAAAATCTAGACCAGGCGGAAAGATAAGCAATAGCCGCTCACCCGGTAGAAATTCTCGCTGCAGGTAAGCGGCTATTGCTGTCGCCCGTATCAGCAGTTCTCCGTAGCTGAGTAATCCGGCGGACTCCCCATTGCTGCGCAGATATTCGAAGGCGATTTTTTCCGGATAAGCCTGAACGCGATCCAGCAGGACTGAAACCAAGGTGACGTCCATGTCATCAAAAACCGGTGGTTCGATTCACGAAGGAAAACCTGATCACCGTGTAAAGCCCAACTGCAATGCACGTTCGATAAAGGTGGCTGAGGCTTGACTTCCTCCGGTAGCGGCCAGACTGTGTTTCAGCCCTTGAGCTCTCTGGCGAAAGGCGTCCTCATTCAAAACGCGTTCAATCGAATATCGTAATCTACTCTCTGAAAGGTTGCCAAAAGGATGCACCAAGGCCACGCCCGCACGAACAGCCCTCGCCGCCACTCCAGGTTGATCGGCGCTGCGGGGACAAATGATCTGAGGAACTCCATAGGCCAAAGCCTCCATTGTGCTGTTATTACCGCCGTGACTTACCATCAGTGCAGCCCGCTCCAACAAACGCAGTTGTGGCGCAAAATCCACCGCGATCGGGTCACCGTCGAACATACCATTCGGCAAGTCCCCCTCCCCTTCATTCCACTTTCCCCGGGTCAATACCAACTGTACGGGCAATTTAGCACATACTCGTGCAACTAATTCCAGCATCGGCAGATTTTTTCGAGTATAGAGGGTTCCGAAGGAAGCAAATACCAGGGGGCGATCATCCAAGCGATCCCAGACAAAATTTACCTGTGGACGGCTCTGATCACAGGTCAAACAGCCCCCATAATGACGCCAAGTCACCAGCGGTTGAGGAAAATCAAATTCAGCACAGCCCTGGACGATATGAGCACTACGAGAAAAAAACTCATTGTGGTGATGAAGAAATCCCAAGCCATGCCTACGCCGCCAATCATTGATCACAGATAAAATTGGTGCCATAAACCACCGCATGGCCCTATAACCCAGCTGGTTCCGCAACCGTGACGCCAAGGCGTCGGAATAAGCCCAAGGTGTATAAGAAGGGGGATAGGCAGGATTCTCCTGAAAATCCAGTGAGCCACTGACGGTTGCAAAAGGAAGGCCCAAATATTCGGCAATACTTCCTCCGCCCACCACATATTGCTCGACGATCAGAGCATCCACCCCCAGCGAAGCGATTAGTCCTGGCGCATCTGCCATCCAACGGATCGCTGCTTGTCGCTGGTTATGGCGCATAGAAAGCCGAAGAACACGCTCGATAGGCCTGATCCTCCGCCAGGAGATACGCCGAATAGTTGATGAAGCAACGGCGGGTAAGGCCACGAATTCTAATCCAAGTAACATGGACACAGATCTTGCCCGCTCATCGGAAACCAAAGTGATGCGATGACCCTTTTCGAGCAAACGATGCCCGATCATCAATATTGGCACAAGATGACCGGCAAAGGGGGGGGAGAGAATTGCATAGTGCGCCATAGCCGCTTTATAAGAACTTTTTTAGTGAATAAAGATCATATCAGCTCAGACGTACTCCAATCCTGACACCACAATAGCAGGAACCAGTTTCCCCCGATGGATTTTGTAACAAGTTGCCGCCTTGGCAGCAGCCTCGATCCGATGAGTCGCGAAAACCACCGCTTCAATATCTCTGGAACGGACGATCGCCGCCATCACGCTGGCCTCGGTCTGGGTATCGAGTGCCGAAGTCGCCTCGTCCAACAGGAGAAGTCTGGGCCGCCGATAGAGCGCTCGGGCAATCCCCAAACGCTGACGCTGACCGCCTGAGAGACGTACCCCATTATCTCCGGCAAGGGCATTGATTCCCCCTGGCAGGTGCCGCACAAAGGTTTCGAGACGCACCTCAGCAAGTATCCCCCAGATCGACACTTCATCCACCATGTCCAGCCCGAAAAGAATATTCGCTAGGATAGTATCATCCAACAATACCGTCTCCTGTGGTACATAAGCGATACGGTTCGGATCCTGGATCATCAGGGACCCCTTGGTGGGCGAGACCAAGCCCGCCGCCAACATCAACAAGGTGCTCTTACCACTCCCGGAAGGACCCAAGAGGGCGATTCGGTCTCCGGGGGCTACGTCAAGATCCAGACCTTGGAGAACGGGCGATTGATCCGGATAGGAGTAATCCAGACCCCGCATCCGTAACAGACAGTCTTCCGATGGTGTCGAGAGAAAATCGTCCACTTTCTCTGGCAGATCTTGCTCGGGCAATGCCAATTCACGGATTATTTGGTGGACACTGACAGACTTGCTGGGTAAGCGATTGACGGCAGAAACAAAACCCATCACTGAAGGAATCAATCGCATCGTAACGACCATCATCATGCCCAGATTTGCCAGCAGTGCAGTCTGATATCCCGCATCGTTCATAACAACCGAAAGCAAAACCGAGCCGGCGATGAGCAACGTGACACCGGCTTCGACCACCATTGAGGTCATTTTTGGCAGGATATCGAGATCAACCCCCGCCCGCGAAATTCTCGTCAATACGACATCAATCGGCTGCAAGAAACTGGCCTGAGCCTTATAAACCCGAATCTCTCGACAGGCGTCGAAGGTATGAGCGAGGCGTTTATGGAGTTCACCCATGCCATCATGAACCTCCTTACCAGCATGCCTCAATTTGGGTTGCAAGTACCTGCGAAGAAGCCCAAGCGCAAGGCTGATAATGACAAATATACTCAACCCGAGAAGGGGTGCCTGGACCATGAATCCCAGGGAAAGGATGACTACGTTCGAGGCACTGCGAAATAGATCGATCACGATGCCGATGGCGCGCGCGGCTTCGAACGCGGTCGTGGTGCAATTGCGGATACCCATAGCCCGCCCTTCAGTTGCGAATTTTAGCCAAGGGATTGAGAGATATTTTTTCGATAAGCGCAGCACGAGATTTTTTTCCATTTCTCTCGCCACTTTACGCTTATGACTGATATGCAGCCATTCCACCGAATACCTTCCCAGCGTCGAAATTGCTAGAAATAAGGCCGCTGCAACCACGGGATCAATTCCGGCCAGATGATGAGGTACAAGAAAACAAAGCTGACAATCGGCTAGAGATGAATTTTGCAACGAAAATACCAGAAGCAGCACCGCAGCGGCAGTAACAAGATTAAGAAGAGGCATCGCCAAGGCGCTGATCAGCGCTACCAGCAATGTGCCGTGCAAAAAGGGAGGAACTAGTTGATATGCGGCACGAAAAGGAAAGGCAACAAAGACTTCAAGACCCATCTGATTTTCCGTCCGGCTCAATCTAAATTCTTTTGCGTGCACGAGCAATGACAGCAGAATAACTGCTGACGTCTAATAGCGCGATGCAACGTACCTCTATAGACCTGATAAATATCTGGAGTCGTGAAAGGGAGGCGCTACCCTGCCTAGATTGTTCTGTGCCGGACCACCGCCCCGCGCAGCGCCCCCCCCAGGGGACCGCCTCTCCCCGGTATTACCCGCCATGCCTTGGCGCCACACCACGCCATAGCCTGCTTGCCAGGCTGGGGAAATTTATGCGCGTTTAAAGAGTAAACCGAATGGGGCAGGATGGCCACGAGCACCACCGTCACCCAGTCGTTGACGATGTTCTCACACAGGATCTAGGGTGAAAATCGGACAGAAAGCCCCTGGTGAGAGGGGCCGTGCTATAGCCACATGCTCCCGCCAGCGGGCAGGTGGCGGGATAACCGGTGATCGCCAAGCAGGCTGGTGGGGAAGAAGCCCGTTGACTGGAGCTAACAGGAAACCATTCCCCACCTACATCGGGTGGAGGCGGCATGAGACCTTCCAGGATCATCAAGATGAAAATGATGCCGCAGCCCTGGCGGAGGAGCCAAGGTGCAGTCTGAGACCAGCCTCCGCGAGCCAACCAGAAGACGCATGATACCGGTCCGGGGCTTTTCAATCTCCGGTAGGCGAGGGCAAGACCAGCCTCGGTGCTGCCGGAACCCGCATCGTCAGGCCGGTATCTAGTGGTGGTTAATCGAGATCGTACAGACAGGCACGGGATCCCGATCAATCGCATGATCCAGTACAAATGAGATAGCCATAGAGGTTTACAACCACATCACCTGATCCGCCCGTATCAGACACGACAATCTGCTTCCCTCCGGTCCAGGTCATCCCTGAGGTAAGGTTCAGAATAAATGGAGAATCCTCTGACGAGGTGTAAGGCCCTCCAACGTCCTCGAGAAAATTGTTGGTCAGATAGGTCTTATGTACACCCGAAGCTCCATCAGCCAACGTGATGTAAATATCGGTTATCACGGCAATGCGGTCACTTGGTACCGTATAAACGGTGGTAAGCGAACCAATCGCATAATTAATGATTCTTATTGGACCCGCAAACTCATAAGCGGTAATGGGTAATTGGGCCGTAAAGGCATTCACCGGAGTTTGATAGACTGTACTCAGCAGCGATAAAGCACAGGCACTGGCGAGAAATAGCTTCTTCATCATGCTTACTCCTCTGTGGATGGTTATAGCGGGGCATCCCCGGAACATGAAAAAAACGAGGAATTGGCACCTTCCGTGAGTCTCGCCTCTCGAAGGCGAATTGAAAATACCAGGATGGCATTTTCAGCCTCTCCTTAAGGTGACATTCCTGACAAAATCCCGAAGATGCTGGCTATCATTCAGGACCTTGACGTTAAAGGGTATAGACCATGTTCCCGGCCTCGTCAAATAGTACGATCATCCCCTTCAGAGAAAATCAGTATCGCCGATAGTCAGCCACCAGCGATCGACGAGTTGCGCCGGGCTGAAGGGTTGGGGTACCCAGACATTGGTCGGGATGCTGACATCGATGTCCAGCAGGGCCGTATCAGGGGTCGTCAGTCGAAAGGCCTGCTGTCGTGTCATCCATCCATAGAGGGAGGACTTGCCTCTGAGCCCTGTCAGGCGCCGCGCCTGCACTAGGAGGGTTGGCAGGTGGCGCAGAGGCGCGACAAGATCGGTCAGCGCCATGGCATCCGCCTCCTCATGCAGCACCAACAGACCCAGTGGGACCCGCGTCAAGCGTGAGCGAATCAACACCAGTTCATAATGGCGTTCAGGATGATCCAGATACCGGTAGCGCACTTGTTCCCAGTCGCGCACGCCGATGACCCCTCCGACCAGATCGCGGGCCATCGCCGACCAGAGACGGTCTACACTCAGACGGTCCACTGAAGACTTTGGATCCAGAATGGTCAGTCGCGTTGCCAAGCGCGGACGTGGGTCGAGGGGGGGCCAGCGCAGTTCGACCAAGGCACCGACCTCGGCATAAAACCCTAAGCGCTCCCCTAATCGCATGGCGCGTCGGTTGGGAAAACCGAACGCCAAGGGTATGCTCGCCAGTCCCTGATAGAGTTCCAGAAAGGCGGCCGTCACCTGATACATGGCCCCCGTCTTGGTCATAACCGCCCGCTCACCGGGATCTACCATGGCATCGCAGACCTGCAAGGCCAGAATCGGCTGACCAAAGGCCATCACCCGGCGTAGGTTCCCTCCATAGTGGGCGATCAGCTTATCCCCCCGCCAGGCGCCGATTGCGCAGCCCCGCCCGGCGCCATACTTCCAACTCCACAACCCTGGCGTCATCACCTGGCCGAACACGGTTGTAAACAGGCCGGCAAAGGCTGGAAACTGGGCCGCGTCGACATGGCTCAGGCGCCACCGTGGGGCCTGGGGTGCACGGCGTAGGCAGAACAGCCTTCCTGGATCATTCCAGTCACGCTCCGGACCGGCAAGGAGTGCGACCGACTCAAAGCCACAACGTCCCAGGAGGCGGGAGATAAAGGTCAAGGGGTAGTTCTGATCGGAACGACCCTCCAGGGTGTCCAAGCCCGGGGCCACCGCATAGGGGGCAAGGCACAGGAGCAGGCGATCCCCATCCCCCAGGCAAGTACCCGCTTTGGCCAGACAATCCAGCAGGCTGGTGTTGAGAAGATGCGGGTCAGCGATCGCCATCACGCCCTCAGTGCCCAGTGAAACTGCTATAGTCGCAGTGAAATGATCGGACCACCCGGCAACAGTCGACGGAGAACCTGGTTCGACCCTATTAGCATTGCGCGCAGCGCAGCGACTCCGTGGCTTACTGGCCCAACCATTACTCGGGTATTTCCTCCTTCATCATGACTCCGCCAACTGCTCTGGATCCATTGCTCTCTCAACTTTGCTTTCCTTTAAATGCCTTTGCCTGCGCCACCTGGCTCGAGGAGGGCTATGTCGATTACCTCCATTACGGCTTGTTCGACGCGGAACATCCTGATCTCGCAGCGGCGCAGCAGCAATCTACCGCCCTCATCCTCGATCGTCTGCCTCCCCCCGGCACCCATATCCTGGAGGTTGGTATCGGTCTTGGCACTACTGCGGCATTGCTGATCAAGCGCGGTTACCGGGTAACCGGCATTGCCCCTGATCCCGCCCAAGTCGCTATCGCTCGGCGACGGGCAAGGGGCGAGGCCTGTGTCGCAGAAACCCGGTTCGAAGACTTCCCTCCGCCTCCCGAACCCTTCGACCTCATCCTATTCCAGGAATCCGCCCAATACCTTGCTCCACGCTTCCTCTTCGCCACCGCTCAGGACTGGCTCAGCCCTGGTGGCCAGGTCCTGGTCCTTGACCAGTTCGCCCTACAAAGTACCGATTCCCGGGAATCGCTCCTCCATGTCGGCAGCGAGTTTGCCGGGCATGCCGAACGCCAAGGGTTCAGGTTACTCGAGCATCTCGATCTCTCTGCCAAGGCCACGCCGACCCTGGATTATATTCTGCGGATACTGACTGCCCATGACGATGCCTTGAGGCAACTGCTGCCGCAGTCGAATGCGGAACTCGAACAGTTACGTCAAGCCGTCGCCGCCAATCGCAAGCGATATCATCAAGGGGTCCTGGGATATAGCCTCTATCGCTTTCGCGTGGGGGCCTGACCAGCGATTCAGCCTGTCCCCAGGGCCCTATTCCGGACAGCCCCGCCTCGGGCCGATGCAGCGCATCCGGCAGGCCACTCACAGGGTCTTATAGCCTAACTCTTCAAGCATGCTTCCCGCCACGCGCAGGGTAATCGCGTCCAACTCCGCCGAGCCCCCAGCAGAGCTCGGGAATTCCTGGGGCTGAATAGCAACCCCGGCCTTCAGCTCGTAATCGCCAACGATCTCTTTACCCAATTCCGGGACCGCGAGAAACCGGCAGATTTGATCCAGGGTCTCCGCGGGTTCAGCCACCAGATCCTCAAATCTGATCTCCAGATAGTCCCCGGGCGCGCCACGAGCCGCTTCCCGGGACTGACGGATCAGTTCACGCCATTGATAGGCCAGATGCTCGGGAGTGGCCCAACCAAGGGCAGCGGCCGAACGCACCACCTCCCGACCATCCCGCACCATCATGATCATCTTGTGCGGCCCCAGACAGGACCGCATTTCCTCGCCAAATCGGGGCAGCTCAGGCGTCTTATTAATCAGCAGAGGCGCTGGCTCGGCCTGGAGATGCCGGGCGGCCAGATCAGCGACCAGGACTGCCAACGCCCTGCCGAGGGATTCGCAATCGGGGGGTTCGGAAATGCTGCCTTGCCAGCGATCAAGGGCCCCCAATGCCTCTGCCAGCGAATAGTGGATGCGGTCCGCACCCAAGGGGTAGATTTCGTACTCGCGCTTGCCAGATGGGGATAGGCCCCGCAAGCGGGCCTCGTCGTATTCCATTTGCAGCCGCATGCGCCTCGTTACGGGCTCAACGGCGAATCCCGGTGGAGAGGGCGGGGCGCAGAGCCGCGACTCCATGTCGACGGTTTCGGGCTCCCGCTGCACCTTCATCCACCGCAGGGCCTCGGGCAGAAACTTGGTCTCGAACCAGGCCGTGATCCACGGGTGCAGGCCCAAGAGGTTGATCAACAGCGTGGTGCCGCTCCTGAAGCCCCCGATGTAAGCTCCCGGCAAAACCCGAGGATGACCCTGGGTGGCACTCCTGCCGGGAGCCGCGATCGGATTCTTCATGGCGCGCGAGCCTTACTTGGGCTCAGCACGGTTCAGCGCGGGCCCTCACCGGTAGCAGGTTCCGGGGTAGTGGCGGGGGCCGCCGTCTTGGCGGGTACGCCCACTGAGGGTTCGACCAGGGGGGCGGCTGACTCGCGCGGCTGCGTCGCGCATTCCTCGGGGAACTCCCGACACTTGGCCTCTACCGCCGCAAGGGCGGCGGCCTCCTGCTCGGCCTGGAGCTTCAGGATCTCCTCCGGCACATATTGGCGCCACTCCACCTGGTACCAGTCTCCATCCGCGCGCTGCCAGCGGGACTCGAAGAAGCGCGGCACCTGGAAGGAATGACTACCCAGCGCGAGGATTTCGACCCCGCTTAATTTGGCGGTTGCCACATCCCCTTCCTGCGTCACCCCATCGACCCGGGCCTTGCTCAGACGCTTCTGCTTGCTCCGTTCCTGGTAATAGAGCATCGGGTCCGCTGGATCTTCAGGGTTTCGGGAGCGCAATTCCAGCCGATAGGCCGTGGCCCAGTCCCCCGCCAGCCGCGCCTCCACATATTTCGCCAGGCGCGCCTGCAGGCCGGGGTCCGGTTCCAAGGGCGTTTGGGCCACAAGGACCCCGTTAAAGGCTAGGCCCAGGACCAGTGCCAGGGCCAGAGACAGGTGCTTTAGGACTTGATCAATCATGTCTGAGTGCTCCTCGGCCAAAATCAATTCGACGGGGCAGGCTCTTTGGTTGCTGACCCGGACCAGGCACTCGCCAGTTCCGGCTGCAGAACCTCGACGCCAACCTGGCGGGCATAGTCCTGGAGGAACCGCTGCCGTTTATTCTCGCGGGAGGCCAAGGTCAGCTCCGCCTGGAGGCGATCCTTGACGGCTTCGTAGGGGACCTGAATGCCTTCCTGTCGGCCCAGGTACTGCAAAACCTGATAGCCACGTGGCAGTTCGATAACCCCGACCAGATCTCCTTCCGCCAGGCCCGCCGTGGCTCGTTGCAGATAGGGATAGGCGTAAAGGGGCAGATAGCCCTGATCGCCGCCAACATCCCGCAAGGCTTGGGTATGGGCCAATTCGCGGGCCAGGGCCTCGAGGCTCTCCCCCCCCCGGGCGCGCTGCAGTACCGCCTCGGCCTGCTGGCGGACGCCCTCTTTCACGGCGGGTTCGGTATCGGGGGCGACCGGGAAAAAGATCTCCCGAATCCGCACCGCCGCGGGGATGCCGAAACTCTCGCGCCGGGCCGCATAAGCGGCCGCCACTTGCTCCTCGCTGACGGGATCCGTGACAAATTCCTGCTGCTCCAACTGGCGTACGGCCTCCTCACGTGCTTCGTAAGGGGCGTCGGGGGTCAATTGAGCCCTGTCCAGGGCCGCCATATTGACCAGGCGCAGCTCGATCAGTTTTTTCAGGACCTTCGCCCGCTCCTCCATTGAGCCAAGGTTGCTCAACAGATTCGGATCGGCCCGCACCATTTGCATAAAGTCCTTCATGGTTATCAGGCTGTTCCCCACCCGGGCCAGGGGGAGCGCATTGGCGGCTGGAGCCGAGGTGGGGTTGGCACTGGGCTGGGCCTCGGTGGGCGCGGGGGCGGGGGCGGCCGTTTCCGCCCCGGCGAATCCGGAGGCCAGGCACCCCGCCAGGGCCGCTGCGAGGGTGCCCGACCGCAAGTGCCTCAATAAGATCAAGTGATGGATCATAGTATTAAGTAACCTCTAAGGTTGTCGCAGGTCCCGTCACGGCCGTTAACCTCGGCCTTGCTTTGAGCGATTATAACCCTGATCCGCACTGGGACCGCCCTGGCGGGATCCGCTCCTGGGCAGCCCAACGGGAACGCCGGACTGTGATGGCGTACTGGTCAGAAGATGAGGCACCCGCAAACGGTCACGGCTTAGGCTTGGCTTCACGGTCAGCCTCGAGCAGATTCCACTCAGTTGGCTTGGTCGCCACCGTTGGCGGGCCATAGCCCTCCAGCCAGGTGCCGAAGGCCTCCAGATGCGGGGCCAGGGGCCCAAACAGTACCAGGGCCGGGAGGCTAGCCACCGCCGAGCCCATGGCCAGGTCCTGATGTCCGTCGCCGTCCAGATCAGCCGTGGCAAAGCGGATGGGGTCGCGACCAACCCGTCTGAACAGGATCGGCTCGGGGTCCACCGCCCCCTTACCCGTCCAGCGCAGAATACCTAGGTGCCTTTCGAGGCTCGCCCACAGCAGGAGGGTGCCGTCCTGATCTCGGGTCACCGCCCCGGCGCGGAAGCCCACATGGCGCAGTGGATCCCCCAGGGGAAAGAGACGCTGGCTCAGGCCGCCCTGGCCATCGTTGATCAACACCGCCACCTCTTTCATCATCTGCCCCAGGACGATCAGGTCCTGGTGGCCATCTCGGTTAATATCCGCCGGCAGCAGGCATTCCGGCGCTGTGTAAGGACCCATCTGCCAGAGAGTATCGACCCCCACATCACCCGTGGTGCGGGGAGTGAGGGCAACGATGCGCCCTTCCTGGGGGATTGCGACCAGGAGGGCCGGGACACCCGTGCCATACAGATCCGCTTGGGTCAGGCCGGTCAGCCGCAGGTGCGTCCTGTTCGTGGCCTTGACGGTCAGGGGGGTGGCCACCTCGGGCCGGGCCGGGTCGTACCCCGGTAGCAACTGCACCTCGGCACCACGCTTACTGGTCACCGCCAGGGTGCGCCCCCATTCCGGCCAGACCACCGCGACCGATTCCATGGGGGCTGGTACTGGGGTGTCGCCGACCGGCAGGGCCGCCGTACCCGCCACCCCGCGATAGGCGCGCAGGGCATTGGCCGTTTCCGCATTGAGGACGAGGTAACGGCCGCCATCACCCCCCATCAGGGTCAGGGTGCCGTTGGGATGAAATCCGGGATCAGGCAGAGGGCCAGCCGCCTGAAACTGCCGCGGCACGGGCTGGAACAAGGTCTCGACCCGACTCTCGACATGACTGGCCAAGGTCAGGTCCAGGCGGCCATCACCATCCAGGTCACCCGGATCAATATGTTCTAGGGTGAGCCCATGATGGAGGAGGACCGCGTTGGCGGGCAAAGCGGCAGCCACTGGCGGCGACGCCGGGGGCAACCTCGGCTCCGGCACCTTTTCTTGGGGTGGCAAAGGGGCATCCGTGCACCCCGTCAGCGCGATGATCAGCGGCAGACAGACCAGGCCCATCAGATTATCTGGATTCATCAAACTCCTCCCGTAGCGTGCAAGTTCCCGCCACCTTCACCGGTCGGGGTGCGGGGAGAGCCCTCATGACAGTTAGCGTGAAAGCCCCCTATCATCAGCCGGGGTGACAGAGTACCTTCCGTGATCGTTGGTAACAGTCAATAGTTCGCCATTCGTTGACTTGGCTCCGGTGGATGGAAAATGATCATGGAACCCGATCATTGGAATTCAGTGGATTTTCAAATATTGCCTTGAAAGCGACCGAGCTATCGAAGGCGTAACAACGGCGACGGATCACTGACCAAAGGGTAATCCGCTAAAAAAAAGGGGGGGGAGACCCGCTCCCCCCCCACCTATATTGTTAGGTACGCCCTACTCAGGCGAACCCGACAAGCAGCAGAATGATTACTGAATACCCTGATCGTTGGCGAAATGACCAGCCCATTGACCAGTAGCAGCATTTTCCATCAAGTCAAATTGCAGACCGGCGTTGTGAACATTGCCATCGTTCGGCTGACCCACATATCCATATTCGTAGATATGATGCTCCGCCATGCCCAAGAACGAACCAGCGTAACCACCGAAGGCGTCCCAATAATCGGGGGAGCAGTAAGGTACAGGCCCCAGGGCATTGTTTTGGGCGGGGTTACCGCTCACCACGTCGATGATGCTGGATATAGCCTGGGTTGCCGGGGTGCTACGAACCAGCAGACCCAAATTAGCCCAAGCGCCAGGAGTCCCAGGGAGAATGGCCGGGTGCGTGTGGTTCCAACCCCAAATATTCAGTTCCCTAGGCACAGGCAGGCTCAAGGAGCAATGACCCTCCTGATCATCCCAGAAGTCAATGAAGGATGTCCGCCCAATCTGATTGAGGTTGAACCAGAAGACATGCCAACTGTACCCAAAGCCCGCCGCGGGGCCGCTCACGGGCATGCTCGTTACGCGCTGTTCAAGGACGTCGCCATCGGCGTTGTCGAAACGAATGCCCGCGCTGATTGGCGCGTAGCGCACGGGTGAGTTCGGGATCAGGCTAGCATAAGGTCCAGCCGCGATAACCTCATTCTGGAAAACGGGGAAGCCTGAAGCCGGCGGCAGGGGATCGGCGCCATCAGCCATGGGAATGGCGGGAACACCAACATCGAAAGCAAAGGGAGCCACGGTGGTCTCAATAGAGGCGGTGGCGGTGAAGGCAAAATCGGCATCAAGGCCATCAGCGCCCGGGACCGTCTGGAAAACCACGTAACCAAAGCGGAAGGGAACCGAGGGACCACAAACCGGGTTGGGGCGATCAAGGATGCCCGCGGCAATGAGCGCGGCCCTCTGTGCCTGCTCCGCCAGCCTCACGGCAGGATCGGTGGTCCAGAGCACGGTGTCGTTGGGGCTGACATCGCAGGTACCATCCTGGATCTTGGTGCTGTCCGGGCTATACAGCGTCCAGTAGATCTGAGGCACGTCCAGCGTTTGCAGAGTGACGGTACCAAAAGTGGTGGTATTGGGCGCCGTGTAGGTGTTGATGACCGTATCGCTGCCGATAAGCGAGGGCACGTAGAGGGCGATGTTGGTGCTGACAGCGGCCAGTTCCGTACCCCCCGCGACTACAGGCGCCACTACGAAAGCCTCCGCCGGCAAGCCAGCCAGGTCAGCATTGACGACGCCGCTTGTCCCGGCGAGAGCGGCGCAAACCGACGTGGCCAGTACGAGTTTTTGGAATTTCATGGATGTGTCTCCTTCTTGGTTTTCACGAACGATGATGCGGAAACCAGAATCCGCTTCACTTTGGTTTAACTTCGGTAAAACAAGTCTAAGCTCAAAGGCCTAAATGTCAACCGGATATAATGCCCAGGGACCGCCAGAGGCATGGACTTCTCTTTCGATTAGTAGTCTAGGCGACATGTTCTCATCTTGCAACAATTTTTTTTATCGCCCTCCGATCTGCCGCCAGCGCTTCTCAGCCGGATACAGCCACTTGTTTTTATTGGAATTACAATCAATTCGCGAGCTTATTGATTCACGTTCCCGGCACCCCGCCCATGCTTCTGTAGCATTTGCGCTACATTACCCCGTCTCATTTTCGCTCCCCGCTCTGCCCCCCCTGGCACAGTGCCCTCAACACCGGTCCGGTTTGCTGGCCATGGCGGACTTCCTTCACTTGCCCCGCCCCTTCATTTGCCGGTGGCCGCCAAGCCCACTTACCTGTACCTTACTCCCTACCCAAGTGATGGGCCATGCCAATCCCCTCCCCATCAAAGTGACGCCGCGCTCAAGGTGACTTTCAAGCCCCCCCTCCAACCCGCGGATGCGGGAGCGGCACTGGTGCCGCTTCTGCTCCTGGGTCTTATCGCCGCCTCTACATCGGTTCTATGGTGGCAGATCGACGACACCCAGATTCTCAAGCACGCCCTGGAGTACCGCCCCTGGGATTACTATTTCGTCCCCTCCGCCTGGCGCCAGCTATCCAGCGCGCACCTGACGCCCTGGATCAGTTTATCCTTCGACGTGGATTTGTGGTTGTTCGGCCTTGATGCGACCCCCTTCTATCTTCATCAATTGATCGCCATCGCCCTTGCCGCGCTTGCCAGCTATGCCCTGCTGCGGCTATGGGTCGCACCCTGGCCGAGCGCCTTGGGCATCGGCATCTTTCTGCTCGGGGCACCGGTGACGGTCGTTGCTCATCAATTGATGACCCGCCACTACGTCGAGGGCCTGCTGTTGAGCGCCCTGGCCCTCTTCTGCTACGTGGCCGCCCTACGCGGTGGAGGCTGGCGGTGGGCCCTCCTCGGCAGCCTCTGTTACCTCCTGGCGTGCAGCGCCAAGGAAATCTTTCCGCCCCTGGTGGGGGTCCTCCCCTTTTTGCCGGAGGGGCGTCTGCGCAAGCGCCTCCTGTACGCCCTGCCCTTCCTGGGAGCAGGGGTACTTTACGGCGCCTGGCGCTACTATATGCTTGGCCAGGCGGTGGGCGGCTATCAAGGGGGGATCCCGGAGTGGTTGCCAAGCCTGGGGACCAGACTGACGAACATCGGGCAGACCCTCCTTGGTGACAGTCTCCTCGGCCAGGCGGCGGGCCTGGCGCTGTTGGTGGCCCTGGTCTGGATCCTGGTCAAGGCGCCGCGCCGGGCGCCGCTGATCCTGGCGATCGGCGGCGCCACCCTGCTGCCCCTAATCTTCGTCGGACCCAATCCCGACCCCCGGCACCTGCTTGGCCTCTGGTGGGCCCTGTGTCTGGGCATGACCATCGGGCTGGCGGTGACCGCCAAGACCCAGCGCCGGGGGAGCTGGACCGCCTTCGCCCTGGTCGCGTTCCCGATCGCCGCCACCCTGACCACGGGTTTGCGCGCGGGGCGGGACGCTGAGCGGCTAGCACACATCTATGCCACCTACGGCCGCTTCTGGTTAGGCGCTGGCGCCGACACCCTGATCTTCGTCCAGCCCCCCCTGGCCGACATGGGACATTATTTCCGGGGCCTTTCCGCGCTGAAAGAACATCTTGTGGGTCCATCGGCCTCCCCGGTGCGCGTGGTGGATGAAATCGATCTGGTCGATGCCGATCTCGACCGTCAGCGGGTTTGGACCTATGACGAGATATGCGCCTGCATGCGTGACATGACCCCCGAGATTCCAAGGCTCATGGCCACTTGGGCCGCGCGCCGCCAGGAGCGGCCATTACGGGTGGAGATTTGCTATGGTGACGGTATGGCCCGCTGGCGCTTCGGTCCTTATGCGGAGGGGACCTATTATCTTATAGATGCCCGGGATGTCGGACGCATCCGCCTGCCCCTGAGCGGTACCTTACGTACCTCCCCACGATCCTTATCCTTTTATGTACGCCACGATGCCCCGGATGGCTGGTTCACCTACTCGCCACGCCTGCACATCGATCTGTCAGGGGAGGAGTGCCTGACCTGGAGCCGCGAATGACCGCCCCGTCCCCCACTGGCAGACAACGAACAGGATTTTCCGGTGACCAGGTGCGCCATGGCGGCACGCTTCCCCACAGAGGCACTATGGCTAGGCGGTCCCTCTGCATCATTCTGCCGACCTTCAACGAAGAGGGGGGCATTCATTCCTGCCTCGAGGTCATTCTTCAGCAATGCCAGGCACTGGCCGACCGGGTGGATATCCGGCTGCTGGTAGTCGATGACGGTTCGACTGACGCGACAGTCGCGCGGATGCAGGATCTCGTCAAGGAATCCGCCACCCTCGAATTGCTCTGCCTGAGGCGGAATTTTGGCAAGGAGGCCGCGATCCTGGCCGGACTCAGCCATACCCAGGCCGATGCCGCCATTGTCATGGATAGCGATCTGCAGCACCCGCCGCTGCTGATTCCGCAGATGATCGACCTCTGGCTGGGCGGTGCCGCCCTGGTTGAGGCTTGTCGCATCAGCCGTGGGCCCGAACGCCCCACGGCGCGGGGAGCCGCCTGGCTTTTTCACCGCTTGTTTGCCCGCTTTTCCGGCATGGATCTGGCGGAGCAAACGGATTACAAGTTGTTGGACCGGCAGGTCATCGATGCCTATCTTATCCTCCCGGAGCGTAAGCGCTTTTTTCGTGGCTTGATTGCCTGGATGCACTTCCCTAGCGCCAAAGTCTATTTCCAGACGCCTGCCCGGGGACATGGCAAAACGTCTTGGAGTCGGCTAGGCCTCTTGCGCTATTCCCTGGATTCACTGACGGCCTTCTCGTCCCTGCCACTTCACAGCATCTGGATCATCGGCCTTCTGACTTTTTGTATCAGCCTACTCGCCAGCGGCATGGCCGTGGTTCAGAAATTTTTCGGCAAGGGGCTGGAGGGCTTCACCACGGTCATCATTCTGGTCATGCTCGCCACGGGCGCAATTCTCTTTAGTGTCGGCCTCCTCGGCGTCTATATCGGGCGCATTTTTGAGGAGGTCAAGGGACGCCCCATCTACCTGATCGACAGCCAGCGCAGTCACCTGGACAAACGGCCCTGACCTGTCAGTGGCTATTGATTCTCGGCATTTGTAGGTAGAAATCGTATAAATTCAGGCTATATTCCCTTTGGCCATTATACAGATTTCTCATACCCACAAAAGGCAAGCGCCCCCCAAACATAAACTCATCATAATTAATCTTTTCCCGAAATTTAAATCCGCTTTTTGCGTAAACATGTTGAGAAATTCCGTTCGAGCAATTGACTACGATGCAATGGAAGCCTTGCTCAGCAGCCAATCTGACCCGCATTAAAGTCATTGCCTGAGCCAATCCTCGCCCCTGATACTCCGGCAACACGCCAACCCCCATATCCTTGAGGACCAGTCCCTTTGTATGAGGGTAGGATTTGGCCGGACAATGCCTTGTCAGCCACATGCTCATCAATTCCTCGCCTATCATGGCGTAGGTCGCCAATTTGAGAGAGTTCGGATATACCAAATCAGCGATCCTGCTGACCAGTGGATATCTATCCAAAAGACCCATAAAGAAAAATTCGATCGCTCCCCAAAAATCATCGACAAGGTGGTAATACATATCAACCGCTAGGCTTGCGGCAACCACTTTGTTCGTTTTGGCGTCTCGTGCAATGACGGAGATACCACCCTTCATTAAAGCCCGATAATAGCTGGTTTCAACAATAAATTCCCAGTCCTTTCTCCCAAGACCAGTCCAGACCGAGAGGGGCTCCCGGCGCGAAAATACTTCCTGGATCACTTCCAAGGCGTCAGAACGCGATGCCGTGGTCATTTTTTCAAAAATAAATCCCGGCTCACCCGCCACGATAGCATTCATTTTTTCACCTGGTATTTGCCGTCACCTTCAAATCAAACCTCAACCCATCCTAATTGCAATGAAATTCAGCAGGCCATTTTTTTGAAAATGGCAGTCAAGACCCAACCCTGGACGTAGATTTCTGAAGGTTTGGCCTGACAGCTTACGCCAGGATAGAAGCCGAAAAAACTTTCCAGACCAGCATCTTGCCAAGCTCGGCGCCACCAGACCGGCCGGTTTTTTTTTAGCCTTTGTGACGGCTACGCACCCGCCACGCCGGGTGTGCATTAGCGATAAGGGTGTGATTACTTCCCATACCCTGGGATACAATGGCGGTTGTGAATGGTGCTGTGGATCTGGCCGGTCCCGCCCTTTTTATCACCTCCTGGTGAAATAACGATACCCGAGGACGAATCGGGTTATGCCCCCCCCCAGTCTTCTGGTAACAAGCAGTTCAGCATGGCAAGAAAAGTTGCGATCGTCGGGTTTTCCTTCAGGCTACCAGGCACGACTCCTGAGCGATTCTGGGCAGACCTTCAGGATAGCCGTGACCTAGTCAGTGAGGTACATCCTCAGCGCTGGGAGCAGCGCACCTTTCTTCACCCCTACAAGCGGCATCCTGGCACCAGCTATACCTTCGCCGCAGGATCCATCGGCGATGCACTGAGCTTTGATGCCGGATTCTTTGGGATCTCACCGCGTGAGGCCGCCCTCATGGACCCCCAGCAGCGCCTGCTGCTGGAGTTAACCTGGGAAGCGATCGAGCATGCCGGTGTGCGCGCTGAGGTTTTGCGCGGCTCCGATTGCGGAGTTTACATCGGCATTGCGGGCAGCGACTACGGTCAGCGTCTGATCGACGACCTGGGGGCGATCGACTCCACGGTCGCGACCGGTAATACCTCGAGCATCGCGGCCAACCGCATCTCCTATTTTCTAGACCTGCATGGGCCAAGCCTGCCCATCGATACGGCTTGCTCTTCCTCGTTGGTGGCTTTCCACCACGCCTGCCGGGCGATCCTGTCAGGGGAATGCTCCCAAGCCTTGACGGGTGGCGTCAGCCTGCATTTTCACCCCCTTGGTTTTATCGCCTTTTCCAAGGCAAACATGCTCTCTCCCACTGGCCGTTGCAAGGTTTTCAGTGGCGATGGCGACGGCTATGTGCGCTCTGAGGGTGGCGGCATCTTCCTGCTCAAAGAACTGGGGCAGGCCTTGGCAGATGGCAATGAGATCCATGCGGTGGTTGCCAATTCCCGGGTTAACACGGACGGCCATAAGCAGGGACTGACCGTTCCCAACCCCTTGGCTCAGGCCAGTCTGTTGGAAAAGGCTTACCAGGAGGCAGGCATCTCGCCAGTGGAGATCGATTACCTGGAGGCCCATGGCACCGGAACCCAGGTTGGGGATCCGATCGAGGCCCAGGCTATCGGCGTAGCCCTCGGCCAGCATCGCCCCAGAGATCTGCCTCTGCCCATCGGATCGGTCAAGAGTAATTTAGGCCACCTGGAGACGGCCTCGGGTGTGGCGGGGCTGATCAAGGCCCTCTACTGCTTGCGGCAGCGGTTGGTACCGGCCAACATTCACCTCGACAAACCAAATCCGCACATACCTTTTCATGAACTGAACATCCGGGTAGTCGACCGGCACCACCCCCTCAAGGCCGAGGGCAGAATTGTCATCGGCGTCAACTCCTTCGGTTTTGGCGGAGCCAATGCCCATGTGATATTGACCAGCACGGACGGGTTGATCGCCGAGCGTGAAGCGACCGCTGGCTCAGGCGGACACCTGCCGCTACCCGTATTGATATCCGCCCGCAACCCAGCCGCCCTGCGCGCGGCGGCCCGCGCCCTGGCGGACACCTTGGCTAACCTGCCTCAGGAACGCTTTTACGATCTTGCCTACTCGAGCGTTTTCCACCGCGATCACCACCCATGGCGCGCGGTAAGCTTTTGCCTGACCTCCGCCCAGGCAGGACGGGACCTGGCCGGCCTTGTCGCTGATGAAGGACCAGACGCTCAGGAGTCACCGATCGAGTCAGGCACCGCCTTGACGGCCTCTGTCGGGCCGGCCTTCATTTACTCTGGCAACGGCTCGCAATGGGAGGGGATGGGCCAAGGACTATTGGCAGACGCAGGTTTCCTCGACGCCGTGCGGGCGATCGATGCCCTCTTCCAGCCCTTGGCTGGTTTCTCCTTGGAGGATGAACTCGCGGGGCGTAACGGCTCCGAGCGACTGTCACGCACCGAGATTGCCCAACCGGCCCTGTTTGCCATCCAGGTCGGACTCACCTGCCTGCTGCGTGAACGCGGCATTACCCCTACCGCGGTCTGCGGACACAGTGTCGGCGAGGTGGCGGCGGCCTGGGCAGCCGGGATCCTGTCACTCGAGGCGGCAGTCGCCGTGATCTTCCACCGCAGCCGCCTCCAGGGCAAGACAAAAGGTTACGGCCAAATGACCGCCGCCAGCCTGAGTCAGGAAGAGGCACAGGTGCTGCTGGCAGAACTTGGGCTGACGGACACTCTGGTCATCGCGGGTATCAATTCCCCCCGCGCCGTCACCCTGGCTGGTAACCCCATCGACCTTGATCAGATAGAGGCCCGGCTTGCCGCAAGGGATTTGTTCTACCGCCGCCTGGATCTGGATTATGCCTTTCACAGCCCGGCCATGGATATAATCGAGGCCGGCATCCAGTCCGCACTGGCCAACCTGGCGCCCGTTGCAGGAGAAATCCCATTCTTTTCGACCGTGACCGGCGGCCGCCTTTCCGGCGAGTTGCTCGACGCCGCCTACTGGTGGCAGAACATCCGCGAGCCGGTTCTCTTCAATTCAGCACTGACGGGTATTCTCCAGGAAGGGACTAACGTCTTCATTGAAATCGGCCCGCATCCGGTCCTCCAGGGTTATGTCACCGACTGTTTGCGGGATCATGGCCTGGAGGGGCGCCTGGTGCGGACCCTGGTTCGCAACGACGATGCCCCGGAGCGAGTCTGGCGCGCCTTAGCTCAGGTCATCATTCTTGGTCTGCCCTTTGACTGGGCACGCTACTTTACTACGCGCGGCCAGCCTGTTGCGCTCCCGCACTACCCTTGGCAGCGTGAGCCGTTGATGCACCCCGTCTCCCCTGAGGCGGATGGAATGCTCCATCGCCGCTGGGTTCATCCTTTGCTGGGTTTTGCCCTGCCGCAGCAGGAACTGACCTGGCTGACGGTGCTCGACACGCAGATCCATCCCATTTACGCCGATCATGTTATTGGCGAAACAACGCTCTTCCCCGGCGCCGGTTTCGTCGAACTGGCACTCGCCGCAGCCCTGGCCTGGCAGCCAACCGACTACGCTGAGATTGAGGGCCTGGAAATCCGCTTGCCCGTTTTTCTCTCCGACCAGAAGTCGATGATTCTGCGGACCTCTGTAGACCCGCACGATGGCAGGCTGAGCATCAAAGGCAGGGAGCAAGGCAGTGGTGACGCATGGACCCTCCATGCCGTGGGCCGTATTCGGCGTGAGCCGCGGGGCCTGGCATTGCGGTTGGTGACACCCAGCCTGCCCGAGCGATCTCCGGACTTCACCGCCGCCGATCATGAGCGCCTCACTCGCCGCTTAGGCCTGGATTATGGACCCGCCTTCAAGGCCATCGACCAGGTTTGGGTTGAGGATGACCTCGTCGTTGCCCGCTTGGCCATTCCCGCGGCAGTGGAGGCGGAACTAGCGGATGTTCACCTCCATCCTGCCGTGCTCGATAATGCCTTCCAGCTCGTCATCGAGTTGCTTGCCGACGCGATCGAACGCCATGAGGACATCGGCTATCTTCCGACCGGAATGGGCCAGATTTACTTTCGCCCAACCAAAAGCCGACCCGCTATTGCGCAGGCCCGTTTGATGCGCCTATCGCCTCATTCGCTGGTAGCCGAGTTCGCTCTGTTCGGCGCTGACGGCACTCCCATCGCCCTAATCCGTGAAGGGCGCTTCCGCGGGGTAATGCGCTTACGCAAAGGCGGGGTGAACGCCTTACGGTTTCTCGACTACCACGCCGTACCCTGCCCCCATCCCATGACGCCTCAAGGAGATCCCGTCATCTCTTACCGGCATGCAGAGCAACTGCTGCAAAAAACCGCCCAGATCTGCTCACTGGCGGACACCCATCTCCGTTATAGCGGGGAGGTAGAGCCACTCCTCGACTCCCTGTGCTCCCTGTTTAGCGTCTCTACCCTCCGCCACCTGGCCAGCCCTGAGGGGAGGCTGTCTCCAGGCTGGGCCCAGGCGTCTGGCAATACAGCCTATGCTGATTATCTTCTGGGCCTTGCGCAGGAGGATAACAGGCTGGCAGGGGATGCAAATGAAGGCTGGCACTTTATCAACGAGGGAAAAGATCAGATTTCCGCCGAGTCCTTATGGAATTTGCTGGTCGCTGACTACCCTGAATATTTTCCGCTCTTCCTCGCGGTGGGGCGAGTAGGACTGCACCTGGCAGACCTTCTGGCCGATGGCGTGACCTTAGAGCAGGTCCTCCCGCGCGAGGGGACCCGCTCCGCACTGATACGTCAAGTCTTGGGAAGGACTGCACGCCAGAAGATTGGCTTAGCCCTGCGTGAACTTATTGGCCAGGGCCTGCGCCAGCTCGCGCCTGAACAGCGCTTAGGCATCCTTGAGGTCAGTCAGGGCGTGCCTCTCTTTGCTCATGACATCGGTGCCGCGGTGGACTTCCGCCGCTGCGATTACCGCTTTGCCAGTCCTTCTGCCGAAGCCTTAGAGGAAGCTGATCGACTGCGTGAGCACCATGCCGGAATGGAGGTCTCGCCTTTCGACCAGCCCATATCAGGATCGTCTCCAAGCTATCAATTGGCTGTCTGCATATTGGATTTCGATTCACTGGATCTGGCACTTAATGCCCTTAACTACATCCGCAACCGTCTCGCCGTCAACGGTTCCCTCCTCCTGATTGGGTGCCACAGCTCCCGATGGGTGGATTTTTGCTTTGGTGGCCAAGCGGATTGGTGGCAGGGGGTAACTACAACGAATTCCGCTCAACAGCCTGGACCCGCCTTCTGGCAGGAACGACTGGGTGAGTTGGGATTTGCCCCCGGCGAAATTTGCGAGCTATCACCAGAGACCTTTTCTGGTCCTTACCTGCTGGCAGGGCAGCTAATGACGAGTAGCCCCGAAGTCACTGGCGGAATCGAACCTCAGCCACGCCAATGGCTGTTCCTCGTCGATGGTGTCGGTGATTCTTCAGAACTGGCCAATGCCCTGCGCAAGGAACTGATGCAGTATGACGAAGCGGTAACCTTTTGCCAGTGCCATGACCGCGAGGGGATCGTCACCGCCTTGGAGCGAATCCGGGCCGAGGCGGGTCCTGTCGCCGGTGTCCTGCATCTCGCCGGATTGGAACTTATGACGGGAACCAACTCCACCTCGCGAATCTTCGACAAGGAAGTTCGGCGCTGCAGCACGGCCGCTGCCTTGATTCAGGCCTGCGAACAGTCCCAGACAAATGCCATTTGCTGGCTCGTCACCGTTGGTGCAACAACTCATCTGCTTCCATCCGCGGCTGAGCCTTACGACGTTGCTTATCCCGCACCTGATGCCTGTCTGTGGGGATTCGGTAGAACACTGACCAATGAGGTTAGCAACTACTCCGTCCGACTCATCGATCTGGAGATGGGAACTTCGCTTGGCAGCTTGGCTCAGGCCTTGGCCCGAGAACTCCTTCATCAAGACGGCGAGCAGGAAGTTATCCTGACGGCGACTGGCCAACGTTACGCACCTCGCCTGGGGTGGGTGGAGCGTCCCGTCCCGATTAATGCCCAAGTGCCGCCGATCGCTGCCCCTACGATCCGACTTGGTTTCCAATTCCCCGGGCAACTGCGCAATCTGCGCTGGGCGCCATATCCGCGCGTCGCTCCCGGACCCGGGGAGATTGAGGTGGGGATTCGCGCAACCGGTCTAAATTTCCGTGATGTTATGTATGCCCTGGGACTGCTGTCCGACGAGGCGGTCGAGAACGGTTTTGCCGGCCCAACCCTAGGCATGGAATTTGCCGGAGAAGTCCTGCAGATCGGCTCAGAGGTGAAGGGCCTTTGTGAGGGCGACCGTGTCGTCGGTTTTGCTCCCTCATGCTTCGCCAATCGCATGGTTGTCAACGCTGCGGCCCTATCCGTAATCCCGCAGGGTATTCCATACGAGGCTGCTGCGACGATTCCTACGGCATTTTTCACCGCCTACTACGCCCTGTGCGAACTGGCACGATTGCAAGCCGGTGAGCGCATTCTGATACACGGCGCGGCAGGGGGTGTGGGTATTGCCGCGATTCAAGTAGCTAAATGGATTGGTGCTGAGATTTTTGCTACCGCAGGCTCAAATGAGAAACGTGACTTTCTGCGCCTGTTCGGGATCAAACATATTTACGATTCACGCTCCTTGGCCTTTGCCGAGGAAATCCTGGAGCAAACCGGTGGGGTTGGTGTAGACGTGGTTCTTAATTCCCTGGCGGGCGAGGCGATGACTCGGAGTGTCCAGGTGCTTAGTCCCTTCGGCCGCTTCCTGGAACTTGGCAAGCGTGACTATTATGAAAATACCCACTTGGGTCTCAGGCCTTTCCGAAATAATATCACCTACTTTGGCATCGATGCTGATCAACTTTTCAAGGAACGACCTGCGGTTACCCGTCGACTCTTTCACGAGATGATGGATATGTTCCAGGCGGGCCACTTCCATCCGCTGCCCTACCATCAGTTCGACGCCGCTGACGTCGTTGATGCCTTCCGCTACATGCAGCAAGCCAAGCAAATCGGCAAGATTCTTGTCACTTACGAGGGAGATTTCCCACATCTCAAATCCTCGCCACTAAGGCCAGGAATTGGACTAAGCCTATCCGCGAAGGGGACTTATCTCGTCACGGGTGGCCTGCGAGGTTTTGGCTTGAAGGCGGCTGACTGGCTGGCCACCAAGGGGGCTCAGCATCTGGTCCTGATCTCCCGCTCCGGGCCCACAGGCTCCGAGGCCGTCGAGGCCATTAAAAGCTTTGAGGAACGTGGAATTAGGGTATGTGCCCGCGCCTGCGACGTTACTGACGAAACCGCCCTGACGAAACTCCTCAACGAGATTCGTGAGAACTTGCCCCCACTCCGTGGCCTGATCCATGCCGCGACAGTTTACGAGGACAGCCTGATCCGCAACACTGATGAGGCCCAGATCGCGAGAGTCTTTGCCGTGAAGATGCTCGGCGCCAGTCATCTCCACCGTCTCACCCTTGAGGATCCCTTGGATTTCTTTGTACTCTTCTCTTCGGCTTCCACTCTGTTTGGTAATCCAGGCCAGGGCAACTATGTCGCGGCCAACTACTGGCTAGAAGCCCTTGCTCGAGAGCGTCGGCGCCTGGGTCGGCCTGCTACGGCCATACTCTGGGGCCCCATCGATGATGTCGGCTTCCTGGCTCGCAACCAGGCAGTCAAGGATGCCCTTCAGGGACGATTGGGCACGTCGGCCATTCCTTCTGCAGTGGCCCTGGATGCGTTTGAAGAAATATTGCTTGCCGACCGGACTGGCCTAGGGGTGATGGAAATCAACTGGCGTACCTTGGCCCGCTTCCTGCCTTCAGCATCATCACCGAAATTCAGAGAGATTGCCAGACACGCATCACGGGACGGGAATGAAGATGACGACCTGAATGAACTGGATATCCGCCGTCTCCTCGCGGAACAATCTGACGAAGAGTTGCGAGTGACCTTTACCGAAATGATCCGTGCGGAAATAGCTGAGATTTTGCACATCTCCCCCGAAAAGATTGATCATCGCCGATCAATTTTCGATATGGGCCTTGACTCCCTAATGGGCATGGAACTCCTGGTAGCTATGGAGGGACGGTTCGGAGTTCGACTGCCAACTATGTCCTTTAGCGAGGCTCCAACCATTGAACGCCTGGCGGATCGTATCCTACATCACCTCCGCAACGCCGAAGATGAAGAAATGGATGATCAAAAAGTTAAGGAACCACCAGTTCCATTGAATTCAGCACCCCCTGATGCTGTTAACGGCCGCCTAGGCCAAGATCTACAGGAGAATTACATGCCATCTCCAGCATCTAGACCCATCAGCAGCAATACCACTCTTTCGTCGGTTCATTGATATGTCCCCTCATGGCATGCATAACTTCACCGCTCAACTCAAGGATAAACTTATCCAGAAGGCCTTGGAGGATCGACTTCGAAAAATCGCAGCAAACGGTTCTTCACAAGGAATACAATTGACCCAGGGAAGACAGGGGGCTTCCGGCGAGATCCCGAGGGATTTTTACCATTTTGACTTGCATACTGGTTACAAATTAATCCAAACCGTACAGGAGGAGGCCAAGCGATATGATATTCCTAGCACCTTCTTTAACAGTCTATCGGGAACGGCCAGAGCCACTGTGCACATCGGCGGCAAAGAGTATGTCAATTTTGCCAGTTACAACTACCTGGGATTGTCAGGTGATTCTGACGTCAGTGCGGCAGCCAAGGCTGCCATAGATACCTACGGAACCTCCGCCTCCGCAAGCCGGATCGTGTCCGGTACGCGCCCTATCCACGAAGAATTAGAACAAGCCCTGGCGGAAACCTATGGTGCCGAGGACGCTTTGACCTTCGTCAGTGGCGTACTCACCAATATGACCACCATCGGTTATCTCTTTGGGCCCCGCGACCTGGTCATCCATGACGAATTGATCCATAACTCCGTTCTGCAAGGCATAGCCCTGGCGGGCGCCAAGCGTTTATCCTTCCCCCACAACGATTGGCTAGAACTCGACCAGATACTCGTCGCCCATCGACGGCGCTACGAACGCGTTCTGATCGTTCTGGAAGGTGTCTACAGCATGGATGGCGACTTCCCGGATCTGCCCCGTTTTATTGAGGTCAAGAAGCGCCATCACAGTTTTCTGATGATCGACGAAGCCCATTCATTCGGGGTGATGGGCCAGACTGGAGGGGGAATTCGCGAACATTTTGGCTGCGACAGTCGAGAAGTCGATATCTGGATGGGTACCCTCAGCAAATCACTAGCCAGTTGCGGCGGCTACATCGTTGGAGAACGGGCCCTTGTGGAACATTTACGATATCTGGCACCGGGGTTTCTTTACAGCGTGGCCATGCCCCCCTCAGTTGCAGCGGCCGCATTGGCCGCGTTGCGGAAGATGCAGCGTGAACCGGAGCGTGTTTGGCGTCTTCAGGAGCGTGGTCGGATATTCCTTGATCGGGCGAGATCAGTTGGCCTGAACGTTGGTCGCAGCGCGGGATATGCAGTCATTCCGGTGATCACCGGGTCGCCCCTCAAGGCCGCACGAATGTCAGCGGCCTTGTTTGACCGAGGTATCAACGCCCAGCCAATCGGATTCCCAGCCGTGCCAGAAAAAGCTGCCCGAGTTCGCTTTTTCATTTCCTGCGACCACACAACCGAGCAGTTAGAAGATACCATTCGAGAGATACTCGCTGTAGTTTAAATAAATTCAAGTGCTCGTAAAATACTGCGCGCGATAATCCACATAGTTTTCCAACTTTTGAGTACCCATTCAGACCAACAATGGACTCCACGATTTACAACAGCCTTGCAGAAATTCCCAAAAAGGTCTGGAATGACCTGGCCAGCAACGGTTCGATCCTCTTCAATTACAGCTTTTTGGAGGTGATAGAACGAGCACATCTCAACGACTTTAAATTTCGTTATGTAATTGTTACAGATGACACCAGGACCCCCATTGCCTTAGCCTGCTTTTATACCATTACCACCGATATCGCAATATTTGCGCCGCCAAGCTTGAGGCATTTACTCATTACTATACGGAAGGTTATGCCTTCATTTTTCAAGGTTAACATGCTTGAATGCGGTTTACCCATAAATTTACACAGCCCACCCTTTCTTTCAAAGAATTCCAGCATAAATAAACCAATCGTCAAGGAACTGATCTTAAAACTGATCAATGTCGCACGCAGAGATTCTCTACCACTTATCGTCTTCAGGGACTTTGAAGAACCAGATTGGGAACTTCAAAGCTATTTTGTCCAATCAGGGTTCCATTGGGTTCCAAGTCTTTCGAATTGTTATCTAAATGTCACTTGGAAGACGATAGATGAGTACCTCTCCTCCATGCGCTCTAATTATCGTTACAGCTTATTGAAACAAGTACGGGCAAATCGTGCAGCTGGATTGACACATGAATTGCGTGATGACTTCGCTGACATGGCGGACATCCTCTATAACCAGTATTTGACAATATACCAACAGGCAGATGAATGTCAGCGCGAGATTCTTACATCTGCTTTTTACAGGGAGTTTTCTACAAGAATGGGCGCAAGATCTAAAGTACTTCTCTTCTTTCAGAGTGATAAATTGGTAGGACATGCGTTACTTTTATTGGACGGCCACTTATTACGTGCCATGTATTTTGGCAGGACCCATGTGAGGAGAGACGGTTTTTATCATTACATGTTGTTTATTATTGTTGAAACCTGCATTCAAATGGGCGTGCCAAAGATTGAATTTGCGCTGACCAACTATGAGATAAAATTGTCAACCGGCTCGTATCTATCTCCAATATTTTTAGCAATCAAATCTCCTTGGCCAGCATTAAATTTCGTTACTGGATTTTTCTATCGCTTGTTCAACAAAGTAAACCACCCTGTCAAAAAGCACGTTTTTAGGGATGTTTAGACTTCGCATCCTCTATCGCCTTTGTCTAAAATTTTTTTAACAGAGCACGAATACCCCCTCGCCAGCAATCTATTCTCTTTCACCATGAGTGTAAAAACCACGACTTATCGTTCATCACAGATACCTCTGCCTCACACCAATGAGCGCAATTAAACTACAGTCAGTCAGTAAATATTATGGACATGGCCGTCAACGGGTTAGGGCCCTAGATAACATAAACCTCATTATTAAATCAGGAGAATTCGTCGCCATCCATGGGCCATCAGGATCCGGTAAGTCTACCTTATGTAACCTCCTCGGATTGATCGACCAGCCATCTCATGGTCATGTGCTCTTCTCTGGCATAGATCTCAAACTCTGCAACGATCAATACCTCAGCAAATTACGCGGTAAGCAGATTGGACTCATATTCCAGAATTTTAATTTAATACCTGTATTAACCGCCCTTGAGAATGTACTTCTCCCCCTGCAATTCCACGGAAAACTTCTTCCAAGGATGCGTACTCAGGCCAAGGACCTGCTCTGCAAACTCGGCCTAGTTGACGAAGTGCATCGGAGGCCACTGGAGCTTTCTGGCGGTCAACAGCAACGTGTCGCCATTGCCAGAGCCTTGATAACCGATCCGACAGTTATCATCGCCGATGAACCGACTGCCAATCTAGATACCAACAACGCCCTGGCTATTGTTGATTTGATGCACGCAAACAACCGGTCACAGGGCACCACATTTATCTTTTCCACCCATGACGCAAGATTGCTGGATCGAGTTGGAAGGAAGATTCATTTAAACGACGGGAGGATTGTTGAGGATACCAAACAAGGGCAGACGTCATGCTAGCCTGGATGCGCTTCGCCTTATTTAACTTATTTCGTAATCGTAGACGCTCTCTCTATGCCATAATAATAGTGGCAGTAGGATTTGCAGGAATCAATATCTTTGGTGGATTTACCAAATATATATTTAGTAACCTTCGTGAGTCCTACATCTACACAATGGGGAGTGGCCATCTGCAAATCGCCAAGCAACGAGAAACCCTCATACCCGATACTTCCTCAAATCCCCTGGATACGCTTTTAAGCCCTGAGGATATCAGCATGATTCGTAAGGCCATAATGGAGATCGGCGATACCATCATGATTTACCAGACGATGTACCTCAGTGGCCTCATCAGCAACGGCGACATTTCAACAATATTCGTCAGTCTGGCAGCCGTTCCTTCTGAATTTTATGCGGTTCAAGGGAAGGCCAGTGGAATGCTTTCCCGCTTGGAGTATTTCGATGGTGAAAAATTGAATGACGATTTTTCCGGTGGGATTGGAATTGGACGAGGCCTTGCTAATAAACTGAATAGAAAGCTGGGTGCAACGGTCTCACTATTGGTTCCCACTGTACAGGGCCATATAAACACCATGGATGCGAAAATCGTTCAATTTTCTGATACAACCCAAGAGTTATTAGATGATAAATTGGTTCTTATGCCCATGAGTCTAGCTCAAGCGTTGTATATGTTTGAAGGCGCTGGACGTGTTCATGTATTACTCAACGATGAAGACGACATTGAAGAATTCCAGCAAAGACTAGCTAGCCGATTACGCGATTTAGGCATGGAAGCTACAGTTTTCACATGGAAGGAGATTTCACCTTTTTACACCAAAGTCGAGAGAATGTTTCAGGTGATTTTTTTCTTCATATTCCTAGTAGTTTCGAGTATTGTCATGATCAGTATAATTAACACCTTGACTATGGCAATTCTGGAACGTACCAGGGAAATTGGTACCATGCGCGCATTGGGGGCAAATCGACCAAACATCTTGCTTTTATTTAGTCTGGAAAGCGGCATTCTGGGCGTCTTTGGCTGCGTATTAGGTCTGATAATTTGGGGAATAGTAATGGTAGTTTTCAACCACCTTTCACCTGTGTGGACGCCCCCGCAGATTTCCAGAAGCATCCCCCTTGAGATTCACGCGGACCCATTTTACCTGTTCTTGACCGCGATGATTCTGATTCTACTATCGTTCTTGTCTGGTCTGTTACCCGCGCGGCGAATCGCTTTTCAGGAAATCTCAGAGGCGTTAAGACATGTTTAATGGCAGCGGAACTCGCGCTTTCTTCATTAGAATTATGCTGATTTTCTGGGCAATCTATTCTCCTGGATCCCTTGGTGCCGCTGAACCACCCAGTGCCAATGTCATTCCCCAATTGATTGATGATGCCCGAGGGGGAATACGAGGTATGGAGTGGAAGTTGCGCGTTATTTCGCAGGGTGTCAACGGAATACAGGAGTTTAAGGCCTTTACAAAAGTTCGCGGCTATTACTCAGTTTCTTCTGTCGAAACACCCCAACATTTGCGAGGTGCTAAGATTTTTACAGCGAAAGATAAATTATGGTTCTGGAAGCCGGGACAAAGTCTACCCGTTCCGGTAACCCGCCAACAAAATCTTCTCGGTCCTATATCTTATGGGGACATCGTTGGCTTTGATTATACAAAAAACTACAAGGCAAAATTTATCGGCGAAGAAGAGATTGAAGGAAAATCAGCATGGGTGTACCTTTTAGAAGCAATAACACCGATTGCCCCTTACCAATCCTTGATATATTGGCTTGACCAACAGGATCTGCTGGGATTAAAGACGGACTTTTATTCCGCTTCCGGAAAAAAACTGAGAACCGCGCGAATGAAGTATGAAAACACAATTATTGTTAATGGCAAAGCCGCGCCATCAATTTCAGAGATTATTTTTACTAACGAGCTTGTAAATCATGAAATTGTCACCGTATTCTTCATCGACCCAGTGGTTAAGGACATACCTGATAACGATTTCAATTTAAAAATTGAACCATAATTCAACCTCTGTCTTTCTCTATACCTCGTTGTTTGTACATGGTTTCATAGGAATCCTCCAAGGCTCGCGCCAACCCCGGACCATCACAAATGGGACTTTGTCTCATCTGTTCGCGCTGGTAATAACGCATTTCTTTACGCATCTCTATGTCATAGGCCACGCGATGGACTATTGACACGTATTCCTCATCATTTCGTGCAATAAAATCCTTCCTCCCAATGCTATAGAGCAGAGCGGTAGTCATGCGATCGGCCATTCGATCACCCGTCATACTGATCACGGGAAGGCCCATCCACAAGGCATCACAAGTCGAGGTCGCCCCCCTGTTTGCGCCGACAACGTCAAGAACCATATCTAACCGGTTATAAAACGCCATGTGCGCATTCCAATCTGGGGTACTGTGTCTGTCATGCAATTCTATGCGCGATGCTTCGATGCCTCGTTGAACGAGGGCTGATATCACATGCTGGCGATTGCCTGGCTCTGCAAATTCTTTGGTCTTAAGCAAGAGATTCATCTGCGGCAGGCTCCGCAAGACTTTTGCCCACAAGTCGAACGTTGCTGAAGTCAATTTGGCGAGGTTACAGAAATTTCCCACCCATAGCGTGCCGTGATCTGCTGGTCTCCATTCTGGCTTTGGAGCGTCTGAATTTTCCTCATAGCATAAATAGAGTCGCGGCAAGCGCCAGACTCTTTCGCTGAAGTCTTTATCCATCTCGGAAGGTGTAATAATATCATCACCAATCCAATAATCCATTTCAGTCAGTCCGGTACTCGCAAAATATCCTAAATAGTGAGCTTGCACAGGTGCAGCGCGACGCGCGAAGACGCCAAGACGGTTGTATGCTGTATGCCCGGATAAATCGATTAAAACATCAATTCCATCGGCTCGAATACGCTCGACGCAATGGTCGTCCGATATTCCCGATACCTCCACCCATTGATCGACCTGGGATCTGATGCGTTTTGTTACCTCATCCTGAAAAGCATTATTCGAATAGGCATAGATTTCCACCCGTGCACGGTCATGATGTTTGAAAACTTGACCTATAAAATAGCTTACTGCGTGCTGCAAATAATCCCCTGAAACATAACCCACCTTAAGGGGCTTCCGAAATCGGCCATGACGAAAAAAATCCCGCCGATGAGCTTCCCTGCGTGCTTGCGGAGACAGCACAGACTGTTCCCACCGGCGTGCCAGGGGTAAAACCTCTTCAGGTGTTGCCATTGCTGCATAGTTCAAAGAAAATAGCAGGTTACTGTATGCCATAGCGTAGTCAGGTTTTAGTTTTAGCGCCTGACGATAGCATCCAATTGCCTCCTCGACCCTGCTAGCCTCTCTCAGAATATTACCCAAGTTGTTATAGGCTTCAGGATAATTAGGATTAATGGTAATTGCGCGACGGAGGGTTTCTTCAGCGGCTCTTAGTTGGCCAAGTATTCTCAGCGTCACACCCAAATTGTTGTGGGCTGCGGCAAGCCCAGGTTGCAATGCGATAGCCTGCCTGTAACTGTTTTCAGCCTCGGGAAATCGGTTAAGATCATGCAACACGCTCCCTAAATTGCTATAGGCTACCGCTGACCCTGGGGCAAGAGTGATAGCCGTCCGATAGCAAGTTTCTGCTTCAGCGAGTTTGCCTTGGTTCCTTAATACCAGTCCCAGGCTGATGTGGGCATCAGCATAATCTGGCTTCAGGGTGATAGCCTGACGTAAGCAGTCAGCAGCTTCCTTGAAGAGACCGCGCTCACGGAGCAAGTTTCCTAAATTGTAGCGAACATCGGCCATACCTGGGTTTAGAATCAAAGCATGCTGGTAACTGGCTTCGGCGTCTTTCAGCCGGCCGAGTTTCTTCTGTAACACCCCCAAGTCATTAAAGTTTCCTGCATCCCTTGGCGTTAGTTCCGCAGCTTTTTGCATCGGCCACAACGCATCCTTATCTCTGCCAGTCTGCTGAAGCACGACTCCGAGCAACTTCCAGCCAATGGCAACCCTTGGATAATCGCGCGTCATTGCCATTGCCAGTTTTTCAGCATCGACGTAATTGCCGCAATGTACCAAATGTAACAAGAATGCAATTTTTTCTCTCTCCGGTTCCATTGCAGAAAAGCAACCTGCATTAGCTGAACTTACCCGTGACCTTTTCATGTGAACTGTTGAGTTTTTTTTGCTCATAATCAATTGGACTTGGCAAATTCAATATCTTAAATAGACATAATTATCAAGAATAATGATACCACCACGGGACCATGCATGCAATTAATTTAAGGATTTTTTTGAGTATCTTCATACCAGGCTTTATAATTACACCTTGCATGGAATATCTACCCTTAAGATCAATGCCACAATTAATTAATATACATTTCTCGGCATTTTTTTGGCACAGGATTATAATAATATTTGAGTTAAATGACTAGCTGGTTAGGCGCCGGTAGATATCCGCTACCTTTGCCGGCAGGCGGGCGATATCGGCGACCACGGTAAAGTTGGTGGCGCCATACATGTGCGGCAGGTATTCGGGCCCCTCTTCGTCGATGGTGATGCAAAAGGGGTGGATGCCGGCCAGGCGCGCCTCGAACAGGGCCTGGCGGGTGTCCTCGATGCCGTATTGGCCGCGGTACTGGGGGTCATAGTCGTCCGGCTTGCCATCGGACAGGGTGATGAGGATGCGGGTGCGTGCCTCCTGTTCCGCCAGCAGCTTGCACAGATGGCGGATGGGGGCCCCCATACGGGTGTAGTCGTGGGCCTCGATGCCGCCGATGCGGCCCCGGGCGTCGGCGTCATAGGGCTGGTCGAAGCGTTTGACGGTGAAGACCTCGCAGCGGTTGCGGGTCCAGCCGGAGAAGCCATAGATGGCGAAACGATCCCCCAGGGTCTCCAGGGCCTCGGCGAGCAGGATCAGGGCCTCGCGCTCCGCCAGGTTGATCCAGCCCTGGGTGGACCCGGACATGTCGACCATGAAGCAGACGGCAATGTTGCGATCGTCGCGGCTCTGGCGGATGAAGAGGCGGTCGGTCATCTCCAGGCCGGCGCGCTGGTCGGCATGGGCCTCCACCAGGGCGTCGATGTCCACGTCCTCGCCCTGGGGTTGGCGGCGCAGCAGGCAATCCTCGCCCCGCAGGACCTCGAAGGTGCGACGAATTGATTTGACCAGGCCACCGTATTTGGCCAGGGTGGCGCGGTGGAAGTCCGGGTCGATGCGCTGAATGGGATATTCACGCAACTGGCACCAGCCCTTGCGGTGGTACTGGCGTTTGTAGTCCCACTCGTCATAGCGAAAGACGCCCGCGGTGCCGGCGTCCACCCCGCCCCGGTCCAGTTCAGTGTCCTGATCCAGACCCCGTTTGTAGAGGCCGGGACCGGCGGCCACCAGATACTCGGGGGGGATCTCGCCCTGATCCTGGAGGATGCTCTCCATGAGGGCGATCACGCCCTCGGGCGGGGCCAAGGGCTTGCCATCGAGGAACAACTGAAAGCGGAAGCCCTCGGGCTGGTCCGGGTCGGGCTGACGCGCCATGGCCAGCCGGGCGCGGGTCTCGGCAAGGGTCTCCTCCCGGCCGGTCTCACTGGCGGGCGGGGCGCCATCCTGCTCCTCGATCAGCTTGGCGAGGGCGACGCGGAACTGGTCGCGCTCCCGGGCGGCGCGGATCTCCAGGCAGGTGCGCACGGCCTCGGGTCTGAGTTCGCCCCGGTAACAGCAGGCCGGTAGCCGGTTGGTTAACGCGGCGGCAAAGGACTGGGAGTGAGGCTGCCCAGGGTACGGTGGCGCTTTCTGGCCGACCAGGCGCTCCAAAAGCGCCAGGCTGTCGATGAGACGGGCGGTGGGATCGGTCAGGGGACGGGTTAACTCCGGCCAGACCGCCCAATCGGGATCGGGACCGTCCAGGGCCGCGCCCAAGGCGAGCATGTCACGATGGAGGCCAGGCAGGTCACGGGCGATGCAGGCGTCCAGGCGGACCGTTTCCAGGGCATGCAGCAATTCCAGATCCTTCTCCCGTACCCGGCCACTGGCCAGTGCCTCCAGCAGGGTGCCCGCCCGCCAGGTGCCGTACCAGTTCTGGGCCCACTGGTGGACGGCCATGGCCTTGTAGAGGCGGAAGTTGGCCTCCTTGTCCGGCAGGCGACCCAGGATCGGGGGCAGGAAGAGGGTCTCGGTGTCGGTGAAGGTGCGATCGGCGGGGGCAATGTTGAGATTGCGGCCGTTGAGACCACAGACAAAGCGCTCCAGGACCCCGGCCACCTCCGCCAGCAGGGCCCCAGCCCGCTGCTCATGCAACTGGGCGGCGAACGCCTCGACCTCCCGCAGGGCGCGCATGGCCGGCACCTGGCCCTGCTTGTCGTAGAGGTCCATGGCGTAGACCAGCCAGGATTCGACCGCCTCCTGGTCCATCAGTCTCAGGGCCAGGGGCGCGGAGGTGACGAACTGCTCAGCCAGACCATCCTGGTCGCGGGCGATGACCTCGCCCCAGCGGAGGATGAATTCCTGCTGCGCCCGAGCGAGTGCGACCAGGCCCCTGGCCGGGCCCTCGGTGACAAGCCAGGTGGAGATGGCGGGATTGAGGAAATCGTCCAGGCGGGCGCCAAGTTGGGCGGCATCCAGCGGGGGGGAAAGGCTCAAGGTACAGGTGGCTCCGGAATCGGATTGATAGTCATCGCGATGCAAGCGAACCCTCTGCATAGGGCAAGGTTGGATATGAGGCTCCGGACCAAGCAGTGCAACCCAGCCGCCCGCCGGTTCGGCACCCCCGCTGGTGCTCCCCATGCTAACTGGCATGAGGGGCCAACTACACCCCAGAAGGTGAACGGCGTCGCGGGTAAGTTTCACGCTTACCGCTGATTATCCGCTTGCTAACATGGA
>JADHED010000347.1_pt1 | contig 59284 bp, 62 predicted proteins | sample 8952041 | NCBI WGS metagenome assembly JADHED01 (sample SAMN16124423, study PRJNA663239) | bioreactor sludge metagenome | isolation source: sludge (control) | place: India:Bengaluru | collected 2018-09-08 | reverse complement strand
GGGTGTATAGCTCAGTTGGTAGAGCAGCTGACTCTTAATCAGCGGGTCCAAGGTTCGAATCCTTGTACACCCACCATTCCTTCCTAGAGACGTAAGCCTTCACGGCAGGACCCAGGGTCCTGGCGGGTTTGGCGCGTCAGTCGATCAGCGAGGAACTGGTGGAATTCGATTACCTGGAAAGCTTCGCGGCCGGCGACATGCAGGTGGTCACCGAGGTCCTGGCGCTGTTCCAGGGTCAGGCCGAGGGCTGGCGCGTGAAGCTGGACGCGCCCGGCGAAGGCTGGCGCGACCTGGCGCACACGATCAAGGGCGCAGCGCGAGGCATCGGGGCGACGACGCTGGGCGACCTGGCCGACCGGGCCGAGCGCGGCGACGCCTCTATGGCGCCCGAGCTGAAGGCCACGCTCGACGCGACCGTGGCCGACATCGAGGGCTACCTGACCCGGATCGGCGGCGGCTGAGGGGCTGGATCACCCGCGGCTAGGGAACGAGCACGCGGTCCGCGTAGGTTTCTACCAGCAGGCTGAAGGGGCGCCCGTCGGGCGTCTGCAGCAGGGCGCGGTGCTGGAGCACCTCGGCGGGAATCTCGACGGCCGTGTCGAAGGCGCTGGCCGGCTGGGCCTCCCAGCCGGGCGGCAGGGGTGTGAACAACAGCTTCGCTGACAGGGTGCGACGCTGGAACGCCAGGGGCTTCACGGCCACGCCGAAGGGCGTTCGGGTGGTCTCCAGCAGCCGGTTCATCTCTGGCGTCAGGCGGCCGGGCAGGTACCAGTTGTCGGCGCGCGAGAGGACGGCCTCGCCACAGGTCAGTTCGACGCGGCGGTGGACGACGGTCTCGTTGGAGGCGGCCGAGAGGCGCTTGCGCACCTCGGCCAGGGTCTCGTCGGAATCCTCGACCGCTATGTGGCGGGCCTGGATGCGCGGCGCGGCCGGATCCCTGCGGTCGCATAGGTCCTGCAGCACGGCGGTGGCGCTGTCCCGGCCGAGCAATTCGGCGTTCAGGGTCTGGAGCTGGGCCTGCAGGCGCAGGCGCTGGACGTAATGCGACGCTGGCGCGGCGGCCCCATCCGGGGCGATCGCCGTCGCGGCGAGAACTGCCGCCACGAGACCTCCTAGCAACCTCAACTGCGGACCTGCTTCTTCCCTAGATCCCTGCGCCATTGTCGATGGCCCGCAGCGCCTCTTCGTGCGCCTGCGCTTCCGCCTCGATCCAGCCAATGAAGGCCTTCACCTGCGGCAGCCGTCCCTTGGCCTTGGGATGGACGAGGTAATAGGCGAAGTCGACGGCCTGCGCCATCTGGAGTGGCGCCACCAGCCGGCCGGCGTCGAGGTCGGCCTGGGCCAGCGTGCGCTTGGCGAGGGCCACCCCACGGCCGTTGGCGGCGGCCTCGATCACTAGGCTGGACTGGTTGAAGCGTGGGCCGCGGTGGCCGTCGATGCCTCGGAGGCCGCGGGCGGCGAGCCACATGGGCCAGTCGGGGCAGGAATCGTCGATCTCGGGCGAGCCGTCGTGCAGCAGGACGTGGCCGGCCAGGTCCTCGGGTTTCTCGAGCGGGATTTCCCTGAGCAGGTCGGGGCTGAGCACCGGCACCACGCTCTCGCTGACCAGGCGCTTGACCTCCAGGCCGGGATAGCGGCCGCCGCCGTAGCGGATGGCGAGGTCAACCTCGCCGGCCGTGAGGTCCACCAGTTCCATGCCGGCGGAGAGCCACACGTCGACCTGCGGGTGCGCCCGCTCGAAGGCGCCGAGGCGCGGCACCAGCCACTTGGCGGCGAACGAGGGCGGGGCGGTGATGGTCAGGCGCCGGCCGTCGACGGCGGCGGTGAGCAGGCTGGCGGCCTCGGCCAGGCGGTCGAACGCCTCGCGCAGGGCGGGCAGGGCGGTCTGGGCCGCGTCGGTGAGCAGCAGGCCCTTGGGCGTGCGCTTGAAGAGCGCGGCGCCGACATAGTCCTCCAGGTTCTGGATCTGCTGGCTGACGGCGCCGGGCGTCACCGACAGCTCGTCGGCGGCGCGGCTGAAGTTGAGGTGCCGGGCGGCGGCCTCGAACGCCCGAAGGGCGTTGAGCGGCGGCAGCCGGCGGCGTTGGTGGTTCCGCTGCTCCATCGAGAATTCCTGAACGCCCCGGCAGAAGTCCTTGGGTTGCGAATTTGGGGGCGCCCGCCCTTATTGCAAGCGTCCGCCGGTGTATCGGCCCTTTTCATCGGCGGGCGCGAGGCGGGGCGGGCGCGAGCTCGTCCCGCCGTGTTTCTAAGGGTCGCCGCGTCATTAGAGAAGCTAAAGATGGCCCACGGCCGCGACACGAAACCACGAACCGAGCGCCTGGTGGTGCTGGACGGGGCCGCTCGTCGCCGCGGCCCGGGCCGCGTGTGGCTGGTGGGCGCCGGCCCCGGCGACCCCGAGCTGCTGACGATCAAGGCGCTGAAGGCGCTGCAGGGCGCCGAGGTGGTGGTCCACGACGGGCTGGTGAGCGACGAGATCCTGGACCTGGCGCCGGCGTCGGCGCGGCGGATCTCGGTGGCCAAGCGCAAGTCGCGCCACAGCTACAGCCAGGACGAGATCAACCGGATGCTCGTGGCGTTCGCGCTGGAGGGGCTGGAGGTCGTGCGGCTGAAGGGGGGCGACCCCTTCATCTTCGGGCGGGGCGGCGATGAGCTGGAGGCCTGCCGCGAGGCGGGCGTCGAGTGCCTGATCGTACCGGGCGTGACCGCGGCCCTGGCGGCGGGCGCGTCGGCCGGCGCGCCGCTGACGCATCGCGGCTCGGCCCAGGCGGTGACCTTCGTCACCGGCCACGCCGCGAAGGGCGGCGAGCCTGACCTGGACTGGGCGGGGCTGTCGAAGGCCAACCAGACGGTGGTGATCTACATGGGGCTATCGATGGCTCCGGTGATCGCCGGGCGGATGCTGGCGGCCGGACGCGATGGCGCCACGCCGGCCCTGATCGTCGAGAACGCCAGCCGCGCGGACGAGCGGCGCATCGTCACGACCCTGGCTGGCCTGGCCGCGGCGGCCGAGGTCGTCGCGGGCCCCGCGCTGCTGATCGTCGGCGAAGCGATGGCGCTGGCCCAGGCCGGTGGCGCGGCGCTGCAAGTCGAAACGCTCATCCGGGAGGCCCGCGCATGAAGGCCCTGACCGCCAACCGCCTCACCGACGGCGAGGTCGTGTTCTGGAAGGACGGCCGCTGGGTCGAGCGCTTCGCCGAGGCCCAGCTCTGGGCCGTGGACGATCCGGCCGCTGTCGAGGCCGAGGCCCTGGGCAAGAGCCAGGGCACGACCGTGGTCGATGTCTACCTCATCGACCTCGTTGAATCCGAGGGTCTGTGGGCGCCGCTCAGCTATCGCGAGCGGATCCGCGCCTTGGGCCCCACGAACCACCCGCATCACGGCAAGCAGGCCGAGGGCGGGGCGGTGGTCGAGGCGCTGCAGCACGCCAGCGGCGCGGCGCGCTCGACCGGCCGCGTGAACCTGATCAAGCGGAAGTAGGGCCGCCATGTACCAGTACGACACCATCGACAAGGAGATGCTGGCCGACCGGTCGGCGGAGTTCCGCGGCCAGGTGGCGCGGCGCCTCTCGGGCGAGCTCACGGAGGACCAGTTCAAGCGCCTGCGCCTGATGAACGGCCTCTACCTCCAGCTCCACGCCTACATGCTGCGGGTGGCCATTCCGTACGGCTCGCTGAACCCGACCCAGCTGCGCAAGCTGGCGTGGATCGGGCGCACCTACGACAAGGGCTACGGCCACTTCACCACGCGCACGAACCTGCAGTTCCACTGGATCAAGCTGAAGGACGCGCCCGACATCCTGGATCACCTGGCCAGCGTGGACATGCACGCCATCCAGACGTCGGGGAACTGCATCCGCAACACCACGACCGACCCCTATGCGGGGGCCACGGCCGAGGAGGTGGACGATCCGCGGGTGTGGGCCGAGGCGATCCGCCAGTGGTCGACCTTCCATCCCGAGTTCTCGTTCCTGCCGCGCAAGTTCAAGATCGCCATCACGGCGGCGCCGAAGGACCGCACGGCGGCCCGTGTGCACGACATCGGCCTGGTGCTGAAGCGGGCGCGGGACGGGGCGCTGGGCTTCGAGGTGATCGTCGGCGGCGGCATGGGCCGCACGCCGCACATCGGCCCGACCATCCGCGAGTTCCTGCCGGTGAACCGGCTGCTCTCGTACCTGGAAGCGATCCTGCGCGTGTACAATCGCCACGGACGCCGGGACAACATCTACAAGGCCCGGATCAAAATCCTGGTCGCGGCGCTGGGCAAGGACGAGTTCGCCAAGCAGGTCGAGGCCGAGTGGGCCAAGATCGGCGACACTCCCGACTTGCCCGACACCGAGCTGGCGCGCATCCGCGGGGCCTTCGCGCCGCTGGGCTTCGCGACCCTGCCGGACCGGTCCGAGGCGTTCGAGACGGCCAAGGCGTCGAACCCCGCCTTCGCTCGCTTCGTGCGCAACAACGTCAAGCCGCACAAGAAGCCGGGCTATGGGATCGTCGAGATCAGCCTCAAGGCCATCGGCGAGACGCCCGGCGATGCGACCTCGGACCAGATGGACGTCGTGGCTGACCTGGCGGAGCGCTACGGCCAGAACGACATCCGGGTGACGCACGAGCAGAACCTGGTGCTGCCGCACGTGAAGCTGGACGACCTGCCCGAGGTCTGGGCCGGCCTTGCGGCGGCCGGGCTGGCGACGCCGAACATCAACCTCGTCAGCGACATCATCGCCTGCCCGGGGCTGGACTATTGCGCCCTGGCCAACGCCCGGGCGATCCCGATCGCCCAGCACATCGCCGAGAAGTTCCGCGACCAGGACCGCGCCGAACAGGTGGGCGAGCTGAAGATCAAGATCAGCGGCTGCATCAACGCCTGCGGCCACCACCACGTTGGCCACATCGGCATCCTGGGCGTCGATAAGAAGGGGGAGGAATTCTACCAGCTCACCCTCGGCGGCTCGGGCGCGGAGGACGCTGCGGTCGGCTCGATGCTGGGCCCGGCGCTGCCTTACGACAAGGTCGCCGACGCGGTGGACACCCTGGTCGACGTCTATCTGCGCGAGCGCCAGACCGGCGAGCGCTTCCTCGACACCTTCCGCCGCACCGGCGTCGCGCCCTTCAAGGAGGCTGTCTATGCCGACGCTCATTGAGCTGCATGAGGGGATCGCCAAGACGGTCCCCGACGCCTTCACCCATGTCGCGGACGACGAGGACATGGCGACGGGCGACGTGATCCTGTCGCTGGCGCGCTTCCAGTCCGACGGCGACCGGCTGCTTTCCGAGGGCCGCCGGATCGGCGTGCGGCTGAAGAGCGACGAGGAGGTCGAGGCCCTGGCCTATGACCTGCCCAGGCTGACGCTGGTGGCGCTGGAGTTTCCGAAGCACCTGGACGGCCGCTCTTACACCAACGCGCGGCTCCTGCGGGAGCGCTTCGGGTTCAAGGGCCAGATCCGCGCCGTGGGCGACGTTCTGCGGGAGCAGGCGCCGTGGATGGTGCGGGTCGGCTTCGACGCCTACGAGCCGGCCGACGACGCCAGCGCGAACGAGTGGCAGGCCGCCCTCAATCGCTACCGGCACGTCTACCAGCGCGCGGCCGACGGCCGCGTCCCGGCCTTCGCGGAGCGGGAGGGATGAGCGTGGCCTACGACTCCCTTGACCAGACGGCCGCGGCGGCCATCCGCCTCGACGCCGAACTGCGCCGGGCCCACCCGCGCACGGTGCTTGAGGCCGCCGTCGAGAGCTTCGGCGACAAGCTGGCGCTGGTCTCCTCGTTCGGCGCCGAGAGCGCGGTGCTGCTGGACATCGCCGCCCGGGTGAAGCCCGACATCGCGGTGCTGTTCCTCGACACCGGCATGCTGTTCGGCCAGACGCTGGACTACCGCAAGACCCTCGCCGAGCGGCTGGGCCTGACCAATGTGCGCGACCTGCGCCCGGCCTATCAGGACCTCGCGACCACCGATCCGCAGGCCAAGCTGTGGCAGACCGACACCGACGCCTGCTGCGAGATCCGCAAGGTGATCCCGTTGGACCGGGCCCTGGGCGAGTTCGACGCCTGGATCACCGGCCGCAAGCGCTTCCATGGCGGCGACCGCCTGAACCTGCCGGTGGTGGAGCACGCCGACGGCAAGGTGAAGTTCAATCCGCTCGCCAACTGGGGCAAGGCCGACCTCGACGCCTATGCGGCCGAGCACGACCTGCCGGCCCATCCGCTGGTGGCGCAGGGCTTCCCGTCCATCGGCTGCTGGCCCTGCACCCAGCCGGCGGAGGAGGGCGAGGACGTCCGCGCCGGCCGCTGGAAGGGGATGGACAAGACCGAGTGCGGGATCCATGTGGCGCGTGCGCCGGGGACGCCCAACAACGTCGGCGGCGATATCTGAGGCGATTTCAGGAATGAACGACGTGTCCGTGGTCCAGCCGGCCCCCACCGCGACGGGCGGCCTCAAGGCGTCCGGCGCCTTCTTCGTCGAGACGGTGACCTGGGTCCATCACTGGACCGACACCCTGTTCTCGTTCCGCACCACCCGCGACCCCGGCTTCCGCTTCGCCAGCGGCCAGTTCGTGATGGTCGGGCTGATGAAGGAGGACGGTAAGCCGCTGGTGCGCGCCTATTCCATCGCCTCGCCGTCGTGGCATGAGGAGCTGGAGTTCTACTCCATCAAGGTGCCGGACGGCCCGCTGACCTCGCGCCTGCAGCACCTGAAGGTGGGCGATCAGGTGCTGATCGGCCGCAAGCCGACCGGGACCCTGGTGCTGGATGGCCTCAAGCCCGGCAAGCGCCTCTACATGCTGGGGACCGGCACGGGCCTCGCCCCCTGGCTGTCGCTCGCGCGCGACCCCGAGGTCTACGACCGCTTCGAGCAGGTGATCGTCACGCACACGGTGCGCGAGGTGGCCGACCTGAACTACGCGGACCTGTTCGAGAAGGACCTGCCGAACGACGAGATCCTCGGCGAGCTGGTGGCCGGCAAGCTGCGCTACTACCCGACGGTGACGCGCGAGGAGTTCCGCACCAAGGGCCGGATCACCGACCTGATCGAGAGCGGCCAGATGTTCCGCGACCTGGGCAATCCGCCGTTCGACCCGGCGGAGGACCGCGTGATGATGTGCGGCGGCCCCTCGGTGCTGGTCGACCTGAAGCAGCAGCTCCTGGGCCGCGGCTACGTGGAAGGCTCGATCGCTGCGCCTGGCGACTTCGTCCTCGAACGCGCCTTCGTCGAGACCTGAAGGCGACGAAGCGTTGACTAAACCTTGAGGTGAGCTGAGGCGGGTTGTCTCAGCATATTCCCTTAAGGGGTCTGCCGAAATTTAACCATAACGCGAGTTGTGGGACTGTGGGGCGTGGTTGGAGACGCACCATGTCCGTGATCGGGGTCGAGCCGTTCGCTCGTCGACCCACGCTGCTGAGTCAGCTGGCGACGCTGCTGGGGCTCGCGCGGCGCCGTGCGGCGGCGTCGTCGCCGCTTCGGTCCCGACCGAACTTCGCGTGGCCGGGCATGGCCGACCTGTCGGAAGACGAGGCCGAGGCCTGGCGGCCGATTTGCGACGTGGCGGCCGGGATGGCCGAGGCCCCGCTCCGGCCGACTGCGGTGGCCCCCGCGCCGGCGCCGCACATCCTCGACCGGGTGATGGCCGAGCTGGAGGGAGTCGCGGCGCACCACGAGACCCGCGACGTGACCGTGCTGTTCGCCGACGTGCGCGGCTTCACGAGCTTCGCCGAGGCCCTGCGGGACAACCCGCGTCGGCTGGCCGATCTCATCGGCGGCATCCTTGACCCGCTGAGCGACGTGGTGCTCGCCCACGGAGGCGTCATCGACAAGTACATGGGCGACTGCGTGATGGCCTTCTGGGGCGCGCCGGACGACGACCCCGACCACGCGCGCCATGCCGTCGAGGCGGCGCGGGCGATGCTGGGCGCCATGGACGCGGTGAACGGCTGGGTGGCCGAGAGCTTCGCCGACCTGGAGCTGCCGCGCATCGAGATCGGCATCGGGGTGAACTCGGGGGAGTGCGTTGTTGGGGCCGTCGGCAGCCGGCGGCGCTTCGACTATTCCGTGCTGGGCGATCCCGTGAACGTGGCCTCGCGCCTTGAGGGGCTGTGCAAGGACTTCAAGACCCCGCTGGTGGTGGGGGAGGAGACGGCGCGGCGGCTGGCCGGTGACGCAGCCCTCCATGAACTGGGGCAGGTGGCGCTGCGCGGCCGGGCGCGGCGCCAGCGGGTCTACGGCCTGGCGCCAGCGGTCTGAAGCATGAAGCCGGCCCGCCAGGCCACATCACCGGGCGGGACGATGACCGGCGCATAGCCGAGCGTGGGCAGCCGCGCGCGAATAAGCTCGAAGGTGCGTTCGGCCTCAGGCCAGTCCTGGCGACGCTCGGGGTCGGTCTCGTAGATCTCGCGCCAGGGCGGGAAGAGGAAGACGGTCGGATTGTAGCGGCGGGTGCGGACAGCCGCCTTCAGCGCGGGCCAGGGCGGAACGCCGTTGGCTTCGTAGCTGTCGATGATCCCGCGGTCGAAGAACACGCGGCGGGTCTCGCCGGCCATCTGGTCGAAGATCGCGATGTCCCGGCGCGCACAGGCGGCGACGAAGGCCGGATTGTCCAGCCAGGGCGTCTCCCGCCCGCCGGTGGCTACCGCCTGCCGGATCACGGCGCGCGCAGTCTCTTCGACCACGAGCTCGCCGAGGCCGGCCAAGTATCGCAGGACCGAGGTCTTGCCCACGCCGGGGCCGCCGGTGAGGACGAAGAAGTTGGGCTTGTGCATGGGGCGTCCCTCTCCGCGATGGAGAGGGGCGGGCGTCAGGGCGGCGGGCAGCCCTTGAACTGGCCGACCTTCACCGCCGTAAGCGTGCTGAGGTTCAGCTTCTGCATCGGCTTCATGGAGGCCGCGCCGTGGCCTGTGTAGAGGTCGATGCGCTGGCCCTTGATCGCGCCGCCCACGTCGGAGGCGTACCAGTAGCCGTCGTGCGTGCCGCCGTCGGGCATCTTCAGGCCCACGGTCTCCTTGATGAACAGGACCGTGCGGCGGGGGATGATGGTCTTGTCCACCGCGATCGTGCGCATCGGCACGACCTTGCACCCGAGGCTATCCAGGGCGCCGACGCCGGCGGCGCCGCGATGGTAGAGGGTCGCCTTCACATTGAAGACGCCGGTGCCGGGCAGGGCGCCCGTGATCACGGAGGTGACGAGGTCACCAAGCGGATCGTTTGTCGCGGCTTGCGCGTTTGAGGCGATACCGATGGCGGAAAGTACTGCCAGGGCGGCGAGGCGGCGTCGCATTGACGGCGTCCTCCTTCGTCGTTGAACTGGTGGGCGGACTCCTACCGGCTCAGGTCCCGCGGGGCAACCCCGGAAGGCCACTTTGTGTCGAGCTGTGAGCTTTCCTAATAGTCTGGATTAGACCAATCGCTTGCCCTGAAGGGGGAACGCGGCGAATCCAGGAGGTGTTCAACCCCGGGGGCAGTCTTGAAAATCTATGGCGACAGCAAGTCGGGCAACTGCCTGAAAGTGAAATGGACGGCGGATTTCCTCGGGCGTTCCTACGACTGGATCGAGACCGACATCATGCAGGGCGAGTCGCGGACGCCCGCCTATTTGGCGCTGAATCCGGCCGGCCAGGTGCCCACCGTCGTGCTGGACGACGGTCGCCCGCTGTCGCAGTCGAACGCCATCATCATGCACCTGGCGGAAGGCTCGGCGCTGGTCCCGTCCGACGCCTATGACCGGGCGCGGATGCTGGAGTGGCTGTTCTGGGAGCAATACAGCCACGAGCCCTATGTGGCCGTCGCGCGATTCCACGTGAAGTACCTGGGCAAGCCGGTGGCCGACCTGGAGCCGCGGCTGGTTGAGCGCGGCGCGGCGGCGCTGCAGCGGATGGAGGCGGGGCTGCAGGACAGCCCGTTCCTGGTCGGCGACACCGTCACCCTCGCTGACGTGGCGCTGGTGGCCTACACGCGGGTCTGCCACGAGGGTGGTTTCAATCTGGACATCTACCCGGCGGTGAAAGCCTGGGTGGCGCGGACGGAGGCGGCGCTGGGGATCCGCTGACCGCAGCCGGTTGCGCCGCTTGCCTTTACGGCAGGGGGCCGCCAAACGGAGGGCATGAAACGCCTAGTCGCCCTTGCGCTCGCCAGCCTCACCCTCGCCGCGCCCACGCCGCTCCTGGCCTGGGGGAACACCGGCCATCGGATCCTCGGCACGGCGGCGATGCAGGCGCTGCCGGCGGAGCTTCCGGCTTTCCTGCGCACCTCGCAGGCGGCGCGCGACGTGGGCGAGCTGTCGCGTGAACCGGACCGGTCCAAGGGTTCGGGCAAGCTGCACGGCCACGACCGCGACGCCGCCCACTTCGTTGACCTGGACGAGGACGGCAAGGTGCTGGGCGGCCCGCCGATGCTGCCGCTGGCCGCGACCCGCGCCGACTACGAGACGGCGCTGCGGGCCCACAGCCTGGATCAGTGGCAAGGCGGCTACCTGCCCTATGCGATCCTCGATCGCTATCAGCAGCTCACCACCGATCTGGCCTACTGGCGCGTCCTGAAGGCCGCCGAGGCGAACCGGAAGTGGTCGAAGAACCGCACCTGGTTCCGCGAGGACCGGATCCGCCGCGAGGCGCTGATCCTGAAGACCATCGGAGAGCTTTCGCACTTCATCGGGGACGGCAGCCAGCCGCTGCACGTGAGCGTGCACTACAACGGCTGGGGCGACTATCCGAACCCCAACGGCTACTCCACGGCCCGGCTGCACGGACCGTTCGAGAGCGAGCTGGTGCAGGCGACGGTGAGGCCGGCGGCCGTGCGCGCCAGGATGGCCGCGCCTCGGCCTTGCGGCTGCGCGATCGAGCAGCGGGTCGCGGACTACCTCGTGACGACCGGCAAGCTGGTGATCCCCTTCTACGAACTGGAGAAGGCTGGAGGCTTGGCGGCGGGGGACCCGCGCGGCACGGCGTTCGCGACCGAGCGCCTTGCCGTCGGCGCCTCGGAGCTGCGCGACGTGATCGCCGAGGCCTGGCGGGCCAGCGAGAACAGCAAGGTCGGTTGGAAGCCCGTGGCGGTGAAGGACGTGCTGGCCGGCAAGGTCGATCCCTATCCCGCGCTCTACGGCGTCGACTGATGGCTGTTCCTCAGTTCGGCCAGCCGCCCGAGGGACGGGATGCGCCCGACCGCCCGGCCGCCTTCTGCGTGATCGAGCGGAAGGGTCGGATCGCGCTGGTCGAGGTCGAGTGGGTCGGGCGCGGCCTGCTGCTGCACCTGCCGGGCGGCGGGCTGGACGACGGCGAAAGCGAGGCCGAGGCGGCGATCCGCGAGTGCGGCGAGGAGGCGGGTCTGCACGTGGCCCTGGACGAACCGCCGTTCGTGCGCGCGGACCACTACTTCCTGCACCACGACCGGGTGATCCGGAACACGCGCGGCGCCTTCTTCGCCGGGCGGGTGGTGGCCGAGGATCCCGCGCTGAAGACCGAGACCGATCACACCCTGGTCTGGATGGACCCGCACGAGGCGGTCGTGCGTCTGGAGCGCGAGTCCCACGCCTGGGCCGTGGCGGCGTGGCTGAGATTGCGCGCGCGGGCCTGAGGCTCTACAGGCGCGCCATGACAGCGAAGATCATCGAAGGCCTTCCCGTCGCCGAGCGCCTGCGCGCCGAGGTGACGGCGGAGGTCGCGCGCCTGCGCGCCGAACATGGCCTGCAGCCGGGGTTGGCGGTGGTTCTGGTGGGCGAGGACCCGGCCAGCCAGGCCTATGTGAAGTCCAAGGGCGAGCAGTCGCTGGCGGCCGGGATGCACTCGGTGACCCACCGCCTGCCGGCCGATACGAAGCAGGGCGAGCTGCTGCGTCTGGTCGCCGACCTCAACGCCGACCCGCTGATCCACGGCATCCTGGTGCAGCTCCCGCTGCCGAAGCACCTGGACGAGAAGCCCGTCATCGACGCCATCGACCCGGACAAGGACGTCGACGGCCTGCACGTGGTTAACGCCGGGCGGCTGGTGGCCGGCCTGCCGGCCCTCACCGCCTGCACGCCCGTAGGCTGCATGGTGCTGCTGCGCGACACCCTGGGCGACCTGACGGGCAAGCACGCGGTCGTGGTCGGTCGCTCGCGGCTGGTGGGCAAGCCGATCGGACAGCTCCTGCTGGCGGCGAACTGCACCGTGACCATGGCGCATTCGAAGACGGTGGATCTGCCGTCCGTCTGCCGCAGCGCCGACATCCTCGTGGCCGCCGTGGGCCAGCCGCGGATGATCCGCGGCGACTGGATCAAGCCGGGCGCCTGCGTCATCGACGTGGGCATCAACCGCGTGCCGTTCGACAACCCTGAGCAGGCCGCGCTGGGCAAGACCAAGCTGGTCGGCGACGTGAACTACAAGGAAGCGGTCCAGGTGGCCGGCTCCATCACGCCGGTGCCGAAAGGCGTGGGCCCGATGACGGTGGCCTGCCTGCTGCAGAACACCGTCACGGCCGCCAAGCGGATCGCCGGAATCGAGGCCTAGGCGGCGGCCTTAGGCGCCCAGGCGCGAGGGTGCTGTGTGCGGAAGCCGACGGCGATCCGGTTCCAGGCGTTGATGGTCGTGATCAACAGGGTGAGGTCGACGATCTCCGCCTCGCTGAAGTGCGGCTTCAGGCCCTCGAAGTCGGCGTCGGGCGCCTGGGTCTCGGCGACCCGCGTGAGGGCCTCGGTCCAGGCGAGGGCGGCGCGTTCGCGTGGGGTGTAGAGGCTGGATTCCCGCCAGCCGTTCAGCAGGTAGAGGCGGGCCTCGGTCTCGCCGGCGGCGCGGGCGTCCTGGCTGTGCATATGCAGGCAGAACGCGCAGCCGTTGATCTGCGAGGCGCGCATCTTCACCAGCTCGCGCAGGGCGTGCTCCAGGCTGGAGGCGGCGATCCGGGCTTCCAGGTCCAGCAGCGGCTGGAAGGCCTGGGGCGCGACGGACCAGGGATTGAGGCGGGCGGTCATGGGGCGAGGTCTCCGGTTTCGCCCGCAAGGACGGCGGAAACACGCCGCCTGTGACATCGCTCAGCCGGTAGCCGCGTAGATCATGATGCCGGTGGCCACCGACAGGTTCAGGCTGTCGGCGCGGCCGCGCATGGGGATCTTCACATTGACGTCGCAGAGGGCGGCGAGATCGGGCGTCAGGCCCTGCTGCTCGTTGCCCATCAGGATCAGCGCCGGCTTGCGGTAGGTGGCCTGGCGGTGGTCCACCTCGGCGGTGAGCAGGGTGCCGACGACCGAGCCGGTCCAGCCCTTCCGCCAGGCGGCGAACTCGGCCTCTGTGGCCCGGGCCAGGGGTACGGCGAAGATCGAGCCCATGGTCGCCCGGACGGCCTCGACGGAATAGGGATCGCAGCACTCGCCCACCAGAACCACCGCGCCGCAGCCCGCGGAGTCGGCGGTGCGGATGATCGTGCCGAGGTTGCCCGGATCGCGGACCCGGTGCAGGGCGACGACGCAGTCCGCCACGCCCGGCCCGACGTCCTTGAGGTCGACGAAGGCCTGCGGGAACACCCCGACCACCGCCTGCGGGTTTTCGCGCCGGGAGACCTTGGCGAGGATGTCGTGGGTGACCTCGATCACCTGGCCGCGGGCGGCGAGGGTGGCCTGCACCGCCTTCTTCATCATCGGATGGGCCGCGGCGTCTGGCCCGTGCATCAGGATCTTCGGCGCGTGGCCGGTGTCGATGCCCTCGATGACGTTCTTCAGGCCCTCGGCGACGAACAGGCCGGTCTCGTCCCGCTCCTTGCGCATGTGCAGGGCGCGGACGGCCTTGACCGTCGGATTGGAGAGCGAGGTGATGCGCGCGTTCATGCCGACCAGCGGGCGTAGAAGCTCATGCCGATGGCGCGGTCGCCGCGGTCTTCCATCAGGGCGAGTTCGCCCCACTCGATGCGCCCGGCGCGGGCGGCCAGCTTCTCGGCCAGCAGGCCGGCGAGGGCCGCCCCCGAGATCCGTTCGGCATAGGCGTTGAGCACCAGGAAGCGGGCGTTCTCCGACAGCAGCTCGGCGCAGAGCCCGGCCAGCTCGGGCAGGTCCTCGAACAGGCGCCAGACCTGGCCGTCTGGGCCGCGGCCATATTTCGGAGGGTCAAGGATGATCCCCTCGTACTTCGAGCCGCGCCGGACCTCGCGCTGGACGTATTTGCGGGCGTCCTCGGTGATCCAGCGCACGGGGCGGTCGGCGAGACCGGACAGCTCGGCGTTCTCGCGCGCCCAGGCCACCGCCTTCTTGGAGGCGTCAACATGAGTCACGGCGGCGCCCGCCGCGGCCATCACAAGGCTGGCGACCCCGGTGTAGCCGAAGAGGTTCAGCACCCGCGGCTGGGCGGCGGCGCGCACCTGCTGGTCGAGCCAGGCCCAGTTGGCGGCCTGCTCGGGGAAGAAGGCGAGATGGCGGAAGGCGGTGAAGCGGCCGTGGAACTTCACGTCGCCCCAGCCCAGCGGCCAGGTCTCCCGGGGCTTGCCGCGGAAGCGCCAGCGGCCGGCGTCCTCCTCGTCGCTGGGGTCGAAAACCGCGTCGGCGGCGTCCCATTCGCTCTGCGGCAGGCGCGGGGTCCACAGGCATTGCGGCTCCGGCCGGACCACCTTGTAGGGGCCGTAGCGCTCCAGCTTTCGCCCGTTGCCGGAATCCAGGAGCGCATAGTCGCCCCACCCGGAGGTGCGCATGACCTGCGATTCCTCGGCGACGTGCGGTCCGCTCATGCCGGCCCCTTACGCGGAGACAGGCGCTTGCGTCCACCCTCGTGGCGCCTTCCGTAGAGAGGACTTGTCACAGTTACGGAATTGCGGTCCGCTGTCGCCGGGCTATGGGATTGGGGAGAGTCCATGAGCGCAGTGGCGCCCGCGACGCGGAAGACCGCGCGCAAGGCGAAGGGTGACGGCCACCTCCGTCGGGCCGAGATTCTCGAGGCGGCGGAGCGCATCTTCGTGGCCGAGGGGTACGAAGGCGCGACCATCCGCAAGATCGCGGATGAGGTCGGCGTGTCGTCCACCGCCCTCTACATGCACTTCGCCGACAAGGCCTGCATCCTGCATGAGATCGTCGACGGCACGCTGAGCCAGCTCCTGGCCAGCAACACCGAGATCGCGGCCAAGCCGCTGGACCCGGTGGTGCGCACGCGCATGATGCTCGACGCCTACATGAGCTGGGGCCTGGAGCATCCAAACGCCTACCAGCTTGTCTACTGCTCCCGGGCTCCGGTATCGAGCGACCCGACCCCGGAACGCACCTCGGACCTGAGCAGCCAATGCTACGAAGCCTTCTCCGGGGTGGTGCGCGAGGTGGCCGCGAGCGGGCGCCTGCGAACCGGCAACGCCGACTCGGCGGCCCAGGCGCTGTGGATGGCCTGCCACGGTGTGGTGGCCCTGATCATCAGCCGTCCGACCTTCGAGTGGACCGACCAGCAGGAGCTGATGCGGATCACCCTCGACGGCCTGCTGCACGGATTGGTCATCGACTAGCGGTCGCGGCGGCCGCCCTGGGGGTGGCCGGTCCGGCCGGGGCCGCCGTGCCTCCGCCCCGGGTCCTTTCCCTCGACCAGTGCGCCGACCAGTACGTGCTGGCGCTGAGCAATCGTGACGCGATCGTCGGCCTGTCCACGCGCGCCGACGACCCAGACTCGCGGCTGCGCGACCTGGCGCGGGGGCTGCCCCAGCGCCGCGTGACGCTGGAGGCCGCCCTGGCCGCGCGCCCGCAGGTGGTGGTGCGCTACTGGGGCGGCGAGCCGCGCCTGATCGGCGCGCTGGAGCAGCGAGGCGTGCGGGTCGTGACCGTCGGCGAGGCGACCGGGTTCGCGGACGTCCGGGCCAACGTCCGGCGGGTCGCGGCGGCCCTGGGTCGCCCAGGGGAGGGGGAGCGCCTGATCCGGCAGATGGACGACCGGCTGGCCCGTGCCGCGGACGCCTGGGGCGGCCGTCGGGCGCTGTACCTCACGCCCGGTGGCGTCACCGCCGGTCCTGGGACGCTGGTCGACGCCGTGCTGCGGGCGGCGGGGATGACCAACGCCGAGGCGCGTCCAGGCTACCAGACCGTGTCGCTTGAGCAGGTGGCGATGGCGCCGCCGCAGGCCGCGGTGCTCGGCTTCTTCGACACCTTCCAGCTCGCCGGTGACAGCTGGGGCATGGGGCGACACCGGGTGCTTCAGCGGGTGGCGCGGGATCGGTCGGTGGCGAGCCTCCCCGGCTCAATGCTCGGCTGTCCCGACTGGGGCGCCGCGGAGGCCGCGGAGCGGCTCGCGGCTGCGGCGCCGGCGCGGCGCTCGCGACCATGAGGTTCTGGCTCCTGAACGCCGCCCTCGGGGCGACCCTGATCGGCCTGGTCGTCGCGGGCCTGATGCTCGGCGAGGTTCCCATGACCGGGGCCCAGGTGGCGCAGGCGTTCGCCGATCCGGCCTCGGGCCCGCACGAGGTGCTGTTCGACATCCGCCTGCCGCGGACCGTCGCGGCCCTGGTGGTCGGCGCGGCGCTGGGACTTGCCGGCGCGGTGATGCAGGGACTGCTGCGCAATCCTCTGGCCGACCCGGGCGTGCTGGGCGTCTCTGGGGGCGCCGGCCTCGGGGCGGCGGCGGCGATCTCGCTCGGCCTGGCTGCCCAGCCGGGCGCGATCGAGGCGGCGGCGCTGGGTGCGGCCCTGGCGGTCGGCCTGGCGCTCACCTGGCTGGCCGCCCGGTTCCGCGAGCCCGAGACCCTGATCCTGTTCGGTGTGGCGCTGTCGGCGTTCCTGGGGGCGCTGACGTCGCTGGTGTTCAATTTCTCCCCCTCGCCGGTGACCCTGGCCGAGGTCTTCGCCTGGCTGCTGGGCTCGGTGGCCAACCGCGACTGGGACGACATCGCCCGCCAGCTGCCTGCGCTGCTGGCCGGCGGCGCCCTCTGCCTCTACGCGGCGCGGGGACTGGTGATGCTGACCCTCGGCGAGGAGGCGGCGGCGCTGTCGGGCCTGCCGATGCGGCGGATGCGGGCAGCCGCGGTGGCCGGCGCCTCGCTGCTGACGGGCGCATCGGTGGCCATGGCGGGGATCGTGGGTTTCGTGGGGCTCGCCGCGCCGCACCTGGTGCGCGCAGGCGCCGGCGGCGATCCGGGTCGGGTGCTGGCGCCATCCGCGCTGGCGGGGGCGGTGCTGCTGGCGGCGGCCGACATCGCGGCGCGGGTCATTCCCACGGACCTGGAGCTGAAACTGGGCGTCGTGACGGCGCTGGCCGGCGCGCCCTTGTTCGCCCTGATCGCCTGGCGGGCGGCGCGGAGCTGGCGCGGATGACGGCCCTGGCCCTTCACGAGGCGGTCGTCAGCCGCGCGGGCCGCCGGGTCCTGGACGGCGTGTCGGTCGCCGTACGCCCGGGCGAGATGGTCGGCGTGGTCGGGCCGAACGGCGCGGGCAAGACGACCTTGCTGCGTGCGGCGCTGGGTCTGGCAGTGCTCGACAGCGGTCGCGCCGAGCTGGCGGGGCGGGACGTGGCCCATCTGTCCGACCCCGAGCGGGCCCGGCTGGCCGCCTACCTGCCGCAGGAGCGGCATGTGGGCTGGAACATGACCGCCGAGCGCGTGGCCGGACTGGGCGCAGTCGACGCCCCGCCGGGCGTGGCGCGGGCGCGGGCGGTCGCGGCCCTGGTCCGCGTCGGCCTTGCGGGCCTCGAGACGCGCGGCGTGCTGGAGATGTCGGGCGGCGAGCGGGCCCGCGTGCTGCTGGCGCGCCTGCTGGCGACCGGCGCACCGCTACTGGTGGCGGACGAGCCGGCGGCGGGTCTCGACCCCGACGCCCAGCTCCTGGCGCTTGAGCTGTTCCGCGAGGAGGCGGCGAGGGGCGCCGGCGTGCTGTTGACCCTGCATGACCTCAGCCTCGCGGCGCGCGCCTGCGACCGGCTGGTGGTGGTGGCGCACGGGCGGGTCATCGCGGACGCCCCGCCGACGGAGGCGCTCACGCCCGCGGCGCTGCGCGATGCGTTCGGCCTCGCCGGGCGCTTGGAAACCACCTCGGAAGGCCCGATGCTGGTGGCCAGGCGCGGGAGGGACGCATGACGTTCGCCAAGTGGGTGTTCACGATCGGCGGCATCTGGGGCGTGCTGGTCATCGCTCCCCTGTTCGTGCTGGAGGGCAGCCTGGCGCAGATGTCCGGGCCGTTCAGCCATCCGGACACCTACTACGGCTTCGCGGCCTCCACGCTGGCGTGGCAGATCGGCTACCTGGTGATCGGGCGGGACCCGGCGCGCTACCGGCCCTTCATGCTGATCGGCGCGCTCGGCAAGGTCCTGTTCTTCGGCGCCTGCTGGACGCTGGTGGTGCTGGGGCGGACCCAGCCGCTGATCGCCTGGGCGGTGACGCCCGACATCATCCTCGCCGCCCTCTTCTGCGTCGCCTGGTGGCGGACGCGCACGGCGGGGTAGGGCCCGTCAGGCCGGCTTCGCCTGTTCGTTGGTCCAGGCCACGATCTCGGCGAGAACCTCGCCGACCGCCTTGTCGTAGGCGGGTACGATCGAACCGACCCGATTGGACGCCGCGGTCGCGCGCTTCTCGACGATCTTCTCGACCACCTGGCTTCGGTCGGTTCCGCGCGTGAGGGCGGCGCGGACTCGCACCACGACCGTCGGGGCGGCCTTGGGTCCGTGCTCGTAGACCGTCTCGAAGTTGCGGACGTCCAGGCGCAGGACATAGTCGGCCGCCGCCGGCTCGCCCCGCGAGATCAGCCGCGTTGGACCCGGATCGGCGTCGAACGCGGCCAGCACGGCCTGGTCCCAAAGCACCGCGGCGGGGGCCACCCACCGCGTCTCGGCGATGTAGGCGACCTTGCCGTCCGTGACGGTGAGCAGCCGATCGCCGGCCGACTCCCGCTGGAAGGTCGCGTTGGTGCGGAACACGCCGACCGAGCCCTGCGGCGCCTCCGCGGCCACGGCGGCGGTCGGCTGGCCGAAGCGATAGAGGTGGGCCGGCTTGCTCTTGGGCAGCAGCGAGATACAGCCCGAGAGCGCCAGCGCGGCGCTGGCGGTGGCGAGGACGGCGAGGGAAGACTTCAGGCGGCTCATTGGGGGACCTTCACCTCTTCGGCCTTCGGCTTGCCGAGCGCGCCGGTGGGGCTGGACTGGACATCGTTGGCGAGCCGCTCCAGCGACTCGGCGGCGGACTGCAGCTGGATGACCGCGGCGGTGATCTGCGGCAGGCCGTTGGTGGCGAACTCGGTGGTCGGCGCCTGCAGCCGGGCGATCATCGCGCGGGCGTCGGCGGCGGTGGCTCGGGCTTCCTCGGCGGCGTCGGCGAGGCTCTTGATCGCACGCTTGCCGTCGCCATCGATCACACCGCGGGTGCTGGACGAGAGCTTGGCGATCTCGTCGGCGGCGGTGTCGATCCGCTGCAGCGCGCTCTGGGCGTCGGCGATCAGCGCCTTGCGCTCGCGCAGCTCGGCGGTGAAGGCCTGGGTGTCGGACAGCGCGGCCGAGAAGGTCTTGATGTTCTTGTCCGAGAGGACGCGGTTCATCCGGTCCAGCGCCTCGATGGTGCGGGTCAGGACGGTGCCGCCGCCCTCCAGCAGGTCGGAAATGGTGCTGCGGCGGCTCTGCAGCACGGGGATGCACTCGGCGCCGATGCGCCGGGGCTGCCGGTCGCACCGGGCTTCGGCGTAATCCTTCAGCAGCGGACGCGCCGGCGTGCCCGAGGCGATCTGGATGTAATTCAGGCCGGTGATGCCCTGGGGCTCCAGGGTGGCGTAGCTGTCGGTGCGGATCGGCACGTCCTCGGTGACGCGCACCCGGGCGATGACGTTGCGCGGGTTGGTCTGGTCGAGGGCGATCTTGGTGACCTCGCCCACCTTGATGCCGTTGAAGTGGACCTCGCCGCCCTCGTTGAGGCCGCGCACGGGCCCCTGGAAGACCACGTCGTAGAGGTCGTACTCGGCGTTCAGCCGGACGCGCGCCAGCCAGATGACGAACACCGCGAGGGCGGCCGCCAGGATCAGCGTCGAAAGGCCCACGAGGGCGTAGTTGGCGTTGCGCTCCATCAGACGTCCTTCCCGACGCGGGCGGCGCGTGCGGCGCGGCCGCGGGGCCCGAGGAAATATTCGCGGATCCACGGATGATCCGAATGCTCAAGCTCGGCCACCGGTGCGGTGGCAACGACCTTCTTGTCGGCCAGCACGGCGACGCGGTCGGTGATCTCGTAGAGGGAATCCAGGTCGTGGGTGATCATGAACACCGTGAGGTCCAGGCTGGCCGCAAGATCCGCGATCAGTTCGTCGAAGGCGGCGGCGCCGATGGGATCGAGGCCGGACGTCGGCTCGTCGAGAAACAGCAGTTCGGGGTCGAGCGACAGAGCGCGGGCCAGGCCCGCCCGCTTCTTCATGCCACCCGACAGCTCGGCCGGCTTGAGCGAGCCGGCTTCGGGGCGCAACCCGACCATGGCGATCTTGAGGTCGGCCAGCTCATAGGCCTCGTGGCGCGACATGTCCGTGTGCTCGAACATTGGCGCGGCGACGTTCTCCCGCACCGTCAGGTTCGAGAACAGGGCGCCGCCCTGGAACAGCACGCCCCAGGATCGCTCCAGCGCGCTCCAGCGCCGCCGGGACGCTTGCTGCAGCGCCTGGCCGAACACCCGGATGGACCCCGCGTCCGGTTCGCGCAGGCCGATGATGGAGTTCAGCAGCACGGACTTGCCGGTGCCCGAGCCGCCGACGACGCCCAGGATCTCCCCTCGGCGCACCGTCAGGTTCAGGTCGTCGTGCACGACGTGATCGCCGAACTGGGTGCGCAGGCCCTCGACCTCGATCGCCGGGCCGGTCTCGTCCAGCAGCTCGTGGTCGGCGAGGGCGGTCTCGTCGCGCGCGCCGCTCATATGTCGAGCTCCATGTAGATGAGCGCGAAGATCGCATCGAGCATGATGATCGCGAAGATGGCGTGGACCACGGCCGCGGTGACGCGCCGACCCAGCGACTGGACGTCGCCCCCGGTGAGCAGGCCCTGACGGCAGCCGATGCTGGCCACAACGCCCGCCATCACCGGCGCCTTGGAGAGGGCGACGTAGAAGTGGGTGTCGCCCACGTTGTCGACGATGCGCTGCAGGAAGAACGTCGGGCCGAGCCCGAGGGTGGTCCAGGTGACCATCAGGCCGCCCAGCAGGCCCGCCAGGGTGGCGACGAAGGTCAGCAGGGGAATGGTGACGAGCAGGGCCACGAAGCGCGGCAGCACCAACCCTTCGAAGGGGTCGACGCCCATCACGCGCATGGCGTCGACTTCCTGCTGCATCTTCATCGACCCCAGTTCGGCGGCGAAGGCCGAGGCCGAGCGGCCGGCCAGCAGGACGGCGGTGATGACGATATTGAACTCGCGGAGCACGGCGACGCCGATCAGCTCGACGACGAACACCTCGGCTCCGAACTGCCGCAGCATGTTCACGCCGAGCAGGGCGACGACGGCGCCGATGAAGAACGTGGTGACGGCGACGATCGGGATGGCGTCCAGCCCGGCGCGCTCCATCTGGGTGAAGATCGGCGCCCAGCGGATCTTTTGCGGCGCGACGAACAGGTTCCCCAGGGCGCGGAACGAAACGACGATCAGGTGGCCGAGGAAGGCCATGGTGTCGAGGAACTCGACGCCCAGGTCCATCACGCCCTTGCCGACGCGGATGGTGAGGTGATGGAAGCCCCTGGGCTCGCGACGGACCACCGGCTCGACGCGTACGGCCTTGTCCACCAGTTCGAGCAGGCGGCGCGATTCCGGTCGCGCCTGAATTTGCTGCAGGTCGAAACCCGGACCCACGGCCCGCACCACGGCGAAGGCGCCCGCCGTATCCATGCGACGGACCCCGGTCAGGTCGAGGGCGACGTCCGAGCGCCCCTTCAGCGCCTGGCCCAGCTCACGCCCGACGGCGCCCAGGTTCGGGGCCGTCCAGTCGCCGGTCAGCGCCGCGGTGGGGCGATCCGTCGCAGACTCGAGGCTGAAGGCGGCGGGCTTCTCCATGCAGGCCTTGTCCCGTGTGTGCGCCGCGGCTGTCCAGCCCCGCCCGCCCTTTGGAACCCTCGCTCCCTTCGTCCGGTTGACCTCCGAAGCTCGGAGGCGTGGGGTGCGAACGTACATATGGCGAAGGTTGTTCCGCCACCGAATCCCGATCGGTGCGCAATCCTATGGTCGAGCTCAGCCAAGTTTTGGTCCAAGTCGCGCGGGATGCATCGCGCTCGGGAGAATAGATTCGTGCCGACCACTGGAGTTTTTGACGTGACTCGCCAGATCGACCTCGCCGGAGCTTCCGGCGCGCGCTACCGCTACACGCCGATCGACGAGAACCGCTTCCTGCCGCCTGCGGGCGCGAACTACGTCATCGCCGAGATCGGCGAGGACGGGGAGGCCAACGTCGTCTACGCCGGCGAGACCGACAACCTGGCCAGCCAGAGCTGGCGCTCGGACCTGGAGCGGGCGCGAGAAACCTATGGCGCCGCCACGGTGCTGACCCGGCTGAACGTGACGCGGGCCGTGCGCGAGGCCGAGCGGATGGACCTGATCGACGCCTATCACCCGCCGTTGAACGGCTGACGCTGCGGGCCCATGCTCGTGGGGTGAGCGCACCGCCCCTGATCGTCATCTTTGGCGCCGCCGTTGGCCCGGACGGACGCGCCTCGCCGGCGCTGCTGCGGCGCATCGGCTATGGGCTGGAGGCCGCGAGCGAGGCGCCCGAGGCGCCGATCCTCTGCTCGGGCGGGATCTGCCGCCCCGGGCCCTCGGAAGCCTCGATCATGGCCGAGACGCTGCTTGCCCGCGGCGTCGCCGCCGAGCGACTGATCCTGGACGAGGCGAGCCGCACCACCCTGGAGAACGCGCGGGCGGCCGCGACCGAGGCGGCAAGGGGCGGCCATCCGCATGTGGTCGCCTGCAGCGACGGCTACCATCTGCCGCGCATCCGCCTGCTGCTGCATCTGGCCGGGGTGCGGAGCCGGCCCGGCCCGTTCCGCCGCGGGCCCGCCGGAGCGCCCACGGCGCACTGGGTCGGGATGAGCCTGCGCGAAAGCCTGGCCATTCCGCACAATCTCGCCCTGGTCCTGGCCCGCCGCGAGCGGATCAGGCCATAGTCCCGTCCAACTCGCCCGCGAGGGTCCACCCGATGGCTTCCGAACCGGACGACAACCCCTTCGCCCGCAACAGCGCCTGGCCGAAGATGCCCCAGGCGCCGTTCAAGGTGGGCGCGATCCGCAGATCCACGCCCGACCCGGCGCCGCCTGCGCCCGAGGCGCGACCCGCGACGATCACCCCGGTGTTCACCCGGCCGGTCGATCCGCCCCCGCCGGGGCCCCAGCTCCGGCCGCAGCCGCAGCTCGACCCTGTCGTCCAGGGGCGCCCGTGACCTCTGCGCGCCCGCCGGTGGAACTGGCGGAGCTGGTGATCCAGCCGCCGCCGCGGGTTCGAGCGCCCGCGCCGCGCCCGTCGCGCCCATCGCGCCTTCCGGCCGTCGTCGCCACGGCGGTGGGGATCGGCGGCGTGGCGGCTCTGGTGCTGATGTTCGTGCGCGGGCAGGACGCGGCCCGGGCGCCGGCGGCAGCGCCGACGCCAGTCGCAGCTCCCGTCCCAGCCCCCGTCACTGCTCTGGCCCCGGCGTCTCCGGGGCCTCGGACGCTCGCCGCCCGGACGGAGGTCGCTTCTGCGCCGGCCAGGGCCGCGGAACCGATCCCGCGCAGCCCCATCCGCCGCCTCCCCGCGACGGCCGCGGCGCGCCAGCCCGCGGCGACCGAGGCCGCCGCGGCGACGGAGGAGGCGATCTCGGCCCCCGTGCTGGACCTCCCACCGGCGGCTGCGGCCGAGCCGCTGCCCGCCTACGCTCCGCCACCGGCCCCCGATCCCAACGCGCCGGTGTCCACCCGCCGTCCGTACTAGGCCGCCGCCGCCCGGCACAGCCGCCGCATCGCGCCCAGGAACAGCTCGGGCGCCTGGGCTGGGATATTGTGGCCGGCGCCAGGGACGACCTCAATGCGGACGCGCGGATGGGCGGCGAGGCGCGCGCGGCTCTCCTCGTCCACGAAACTGGGCAGGAACGGCGTCGGTCGGGGCGGCAACAGCGGGACCTCGCCCACCAGCGCCAGGGCGGGCACGGTCAGGGCGTCGAGCGTCGCCAGGTAGTCCACCGGCCGCACGGCGGCAGGGCCGATGCCGAACACCGGCTCGATCAGCGTCTCCCAGCCGGGCGGGCCCTGGGTGCGGAAATCGAGCATCGGCCAGAGGTGCTCGGACCGCAGCGGCGGCTCGACCAGCAGCAGCGCCTTCAGGCTGGGCGTGCGCAGCGCCAGGGCGACGAGCGCGCCGGTGGAGAGGCCGACCACCGCCAGCGGCCGTTCGCCCACCCGGGCGGTCAGGGCCTCGCCATAGGCGGCCGCGAAGACGCCGATCGAGACGGGCGCTATGGCCGGACAGTGGTTGCCCGGCAGGTGGGCGCGCCAGACGTCGACATCCGGCAGGAAAGCCTGGGTGTGATCCAGCACGTCGGCGGCCGCGAAGGCGCCGGTCAGCAGCAGCAGCACGGGCCGGCCGGTGTCGCGACCGTGAAACCAGATCGGCCCGAGGGCCGTGTCGACCTCGACGCGCTCTTCCATGCGTCTCCTCCGCTCCGGCCAATCGCCGGATTCCAGGGACGGCGCACGGGGAATCAGGAGGCGCGGCGGTCTCTCAGGCGCTGGACGGCCGCTGGCGCGACATACGCACGAGCCGTCACGTCGCCGACGAGGACCACCACCGGTCCCTCCGGGCGCCCAGCCTCGAGGGCGCCCGCCAGCGATCCCAGCGTACCCGGAAAGGCGCGGGCGTGCGGATGGCCGGCGTTTTCGACCGCGATGGCGGGTGTCGCGGGCGGACGGCCCTTGGCAGTGAGCTCAGCGGCCACGGCGGCGAGTTGGTCGCGTCCCATGTAGAGCGCCAGGGTGGTCTCGGGATCGGCCCCGGCCATCCAGCCGCCGGCGGTGCGGCCTTCGGTAAGGGTGGCGGTGGCGACCAGCAGCCGACGGGCCTCGCCCCGGTGGGTGAGGGGAAATCCGAACTGGGCCGCGGCGGCGCTGGCGGCGGTGACGCCAGGCACGACTTCGCTCTCGACGCCATGGGAGGCCAGGAACTCGATCTCCTCGCCGACGCGTCCGAAAACCGAGGGATCACCGCCCTTTAGGCGCACGACCTGAAGTCCGCGTCGCGCCAAGCGCAGCATCAGGCGGTTGATCGTCGACTGGGCCATGCTGGCCTTGCCGGCGCGCTTGCCCGTGCGGATCTTCAGGCAGGCGGCGGGGGCGAGGGCCAGCACCTCGTCCGAGACCAGGGCGTCGTAGAGCAGCGCCTGGGCGCCCTCGATCGCCCGCGCCGCACGAAGGGTGAGCAGGTCCGCGGGGCCGGGTCCGGCGCCGACGAGGCGGACGCGTCCGACGGTTTCATGCGGCATCCTGGATCTCCGGTTTCGGGGCGTCGGCGAGCAGGCGGGCGATCTCGGGCCGGCAGGAGCCGCAGCTCGTGCCCGCCCCCGTGGTCTCGCCCACGGCCTCGACCGAGCGGCAGCCGCCCGAGATGGCGGCGGCGATCTTCCCGGCGCGCACGCCGCGACAGGCGCAGACTACGGGCGATAGGTCGGCGGCGCGGCCGGGTGGTCGGCCCATCAACAGCGCGCTGCGGTCGGCGGGCGACAGCTCGCCGAGGGTGAAGAGGTCGGCCAGCCAGTCCCGAGGGGGTAGGCGGCCCGAGGTGGTGAAGAACAGCACCCGCTCCAGCCGGCCGGCCCCCAGCACGGCCTCGCGCCGCGCCCCGCTGGCGGCGTCCTCGTACAACAGGACATCCTCCGCGGCGGGCCGACCCAGCGCCTTGCGGAGCGCGGCCCGCTCGGTCTCGTCGCCTCGGCCGGCGAACTCGTGGAGCTGGCAGCCGGCCTGGGGAATGCGTCGCCAGACGAGGTCGAGCCCTTCGGGAGCCCGGAACGGCTCTCGCGACAGGAGGAACCCCGCCCATGTCTCGCGATAGGGCCGGACGCGGGCCGGCGTATGCTTGAACTCCGGCTGGCCCGAGCGGGGATCGACGTGGGCCGCCACCAGCGGGTTGGCGCGGCCTTGCGGGGCGTAGGCCTCGGTCCAGTGCAAAGGCATGAAGATCGAGCCCGGCCGCTGGCGGTCGGTGACACGGGCGATCGCCACCGCCTCGCCCTTGCGAGTCTGGACGCGGGTCAGCCGGCCGTCGGCGATGCCCAGCGGCTCGGCGTCGGCCGGGTGCAGCTCGACATAGGGCTCCGGCGCATGGCGGCAGAGCTCGGGCGCGAGGCCGCTGCGGGTGAGCGTGTGCCAGTGGTCACGGACGCGCCCGGTGTTCAGCGCCAGCGGGTGGGCGGCGTCGAGCGCCTCGGCGGGGCCGCGGGCGGCCACAGGGACCATCCGCGCCCGCCCGTCGGGGGTCTGGAAGCGCCCGTCTGTGAACAGGCGCGGCGTGCCGCCTTTGGCGGTGACCGGCCATTGCACGGGCTCCAGCGCCTCGTAGGCGTCAGGGGTGATCCCGGCGAGGGGCCCCAGGTTCAGCACCCGGTCGTCATTCTCGTAGGCGGTGAGGCGGGCCCACTCGCGGAAGACCTGGGCGGGCGAGTTCCAGGCAAAGCCTTCGAACCCCATCGCGGTGGCGACGTCGGCGACGATGCGCCAGTCGGCGCGGGCCTCGCCGGGCGGCGGGAATAATGGACGCTGGCGGCTGATCCGGCGCTCGGAGTTGGTGACCGTGCCCGATTTCTCACCCCAGGCCAGGGCGGGTAGTTTCACATGGGCGAAGGCGGACGTGTCGGTCTCAGCCATGCAGTCGGAGACGACGACGAAGGGACAGCGCTGCAGCGCCTCCCGCACGCGCCCGGCGTCGGGCAGGCTGACGGCGGGGTTGGTCGCCATCACCCACAGGGCCTTGATCCGGCCTTCGCGAACGGCGTCGAACATGTCGACGGCCTTCAGGCCCGGCCCGGTGGCCATGCTCGGCGCACCCCAGAACCGCTGGACCCGGGCGCGGGACGGCTCGTCGAAATCCATGTGGCCGGCCAGGGTGGTGGCCATGCCGCCTGTTTCCCGGCCGCCCATGGCGTTGGGTTGGCCGGTGATCGAGAAGGGGCAGGCGCCGGGCTTGCCGATGCGGCCGGTGGCGAGGTGGACGTTGATGATCGCCGAGCCCTTGGCGACGCCCTGGGCCGACTGGTTGGCGCCCATGGAGAACAGGCTGACGGTCCGCGGCGTCTCGGCGAACAGGCGGTAGAAGGCCTCCAGATCCGCAGCGGAAACTCCACAGTCGGCGGCGACGGCGTGGATCGACTGGTCGGCGCGGGCGAGCTCGGCCTCGACGTCAGCGAAGCCCGAGACGTGGGCGGCGATGTAGCCCCGATCGACCGCCCCGCGCCGAAGGAGGTCGGCCAGCAGGCCATTCCAGAGGCGTACGTCGGTCTGCGGGGCGAGGGCCAGGTGCAGATCGCAGCCCTCGGCGGTGTCGGTCCGGCGCGGGTCGATGACCACATGGCGCTGGCCGCGGGCGCGGGCGGCCTCCATTCGGCGGAACAGGACAGGGTGGGTCCAGGCCGCGTTGTGGCCCGAGAAGACCACGAGATCGGCTAAGTCCAGGTCCTCATAGCAGCCGGGGACCAGATCGGCGCCGAAGGCCAGCTTATGGGCCACCACAGCCGAAGCCATGCAGAGCCGCGAGTTGGTGTCGATGTTCCCGGAGCCGATGAAGCCCTTCATCAGCTTGTTGGCGACGTAGTAGTCTTCGGTGAGGAGCTGGCCCGAGACGTAGAAGGCGACCGAGTCCGGTCCGTGCCGGGCGACGGCCTCCGAGAAGCGGCGAGCCACCAACCGCGTGGCTTCCGTCCAGCTCGCGCGGCGCCCGGCGATGGTGGGGTGCAACAGCCGGCCCTCCAGCCCCACCGTCGAGCCCAGGGCCGAGCCCTTGGAACAGAGGCGGCCGAGGTTGGCCGGGTGCGCCGGATCGCCCGCCACCGAGAGCGTGCGGCCCTCGGCGGCACCGGCGACGCCGCAACCGACGCCGCAGTAGGGACAGGCGGTGCGGGTGGTCACACCGACCCCAGCAGGATCCGGCCGTCCTCGACCCGCAGCGGGACCGTGGGTGCGCAGCCCTTGCCGCGGTCGGCGCCGAGGAACTCGCCGTTGGCCAGGTCGATGGCCATGGCGTGGAGCGGGCAGGTGACGGCGTGGCCGTGGACGATGCCCTGGCTGAGCGGGCCGCCCTTGTGCGGGCAGGCGTCGCGCAGGGCGAAGATGCGGCCGTCCCCGGTGCGGAAGACCGCGACGTCGCCCCGGGGCGTCGGCACCCGGCGGGCGCCGCGCAGGGGGATGTCGGTCACCGCGCCCACGTCGGTCCAGAGCGTGGGGTCCTTCACGTGGGCGTTCATGCGAGCTCCATCTCGAGACGGCGGCTGAGCGGGTTGAATTCGTGGGCGTCGCGGCCCGCGACCCGCTGGGCCCAGGGGTCGATCCGGTAGAAGCGCTGGGAGAACTGGAAGCGGTCGTAGAGCTCGCGGCGCGCGTCTGGGTCCTCGATCCGCGCGCGGGCGGCCTCCAGCCCGCTGCGGTCCAGCCACTTCCAGACCCGCTCCAGGTACCAGGCCTCTTCCCGGTAGAGCTGAGCGAAGGCGCAGATGGTCCAGACCGCCTCGTCCGCGGTGGCGACCTTGGTCAGCACCTCGGTCTTCTTGACTTCCAGTCCGGCGGCGCCGCCCACGTGGATCTCGAAGCCGCTGTCGACGCAGACAACCCCGATGTCCTTGCAGGTGGCCTCGGCGCAATTGCGCGGACAGCCCGAGACCCCGAGCTTGACCTTGGCCGGGGTCCACGACCCCCACATCACCTTCTCCAACCGGACGCCCAGGCCCGTGGAGTCTTGCGTGCCGAAGCGGCACCAGTCGGAACCGACGCAGGTCTTCACCGTGCGCAGGGCCTTGCCGTAGGCGTGGCCCGAGACCATGCCGGCGGCGTTGAGATCGGACCATACCGCCGGCAGGTCCTCCTTCCTGACGCCAAGCAGGTCGATGCGGGCCCCGCCCGTGACCTTGACGGTCGGGATAGCGAACTTGTCGGCCACGTCCGCGATGGCGCGCAGCTCGGCCGGCGAGGTGATCCCGCCCCACATCCGCGGGACGACCGAGTAGGTGCCGTCCTTCTGGATGTTGGCGTGGACGCGCTCGTTGATGAAGCGCGACTGCTTGTCGTCCCGGTACTCGGCCGGCCAGGCGCAGAGCAGGTAGTAGTTCAGGGCCGGCCGGCATGTCGGGCAGCCGTCGGGCGTGGACCATTCCAGCGCCTGCATGACGGCCGGCATGGACTTCAGCTCTTCGCCGACGATCCGCTCGCGCACCTCCTGGTGGCCCTTGGGCGTGCAGCCGCACACCGGCTTCGGCCCGGTCCGGGCCTGGAAGGCGTCGCCGAGGGTGTGCCTCAGCAGCTTCTCGACCAGCGGCGTGCAGGTCCCGCACGAGGCCGAGGCCTTAGTGTGGGCGCGCACGGCCTCGAGGCTGGCGTGGCCCTGGTCTGCGATCGCACGGACGATCTCGCCCTTGCAGACGCCGTTGCAGCCGCAGACCTCGGCCGTGTCGGCCATGGCGGCAACGGCGGCGCTAGGGTCCTGGCCGGCAAGCCCCTCCGTGGCGGCCTGGCCGAACACCAGCGTCTCGCGGATGTCGCTGACGTCGGCGCCCGAGCGCATGAGGTCGAAATACCAGCCGCCGTCGGCGGCGTCGCCGAACAGGACCGCGCCCGCGATCTTGCCGCCCTCCAGCACGATGCGCTTGTAGACGCCGCGTCCCGCGTCCCGGAACACGATGTCCTCGCACCCCTCGCCGCCGGCGAACCGGCCGGCCGAAAAGACGTCGACGCCCGAGACCTTGAGGCGGGTGGAGAGCACCGAGCCCTCGTAGGCGCCCCGGCCGCCGGTCAGGGTCTCGCCGAGCGTGCGGCACATGTCCCAGATGGGAGCCACGAGGCCATAGCACTGGCCGCGGTGCTCGACGCACTCGCCGACGGCGAAGACGTTGGGGTCGGAGGTGCGCAGGCTGTCGTCCACGATCACGCCGCGGCCCACCTCCAGCCCCGCCGCGCGCGCAAGGGCGGCGTTGGGGCGGATTCCGACCGACATGACCAGCAGGTCGCAGGGCAGCACCCGGCCGTCCTTCAGCTTCAGGCCGGTGACCCGGCCGTTATCGCCGAGGATCTCCTCGGACTGCGCCTCCAGCACCGTCTCGACCCCGCGGTCGAGCATGGCCTGGGTGAGCAGGAAACCTGCGGAGGCGTCCAGCTGGCGCTCCATCAGAACTTCCATGAGGTGGACGACGGTGGCGGCCATGCCCCGCCGTGCGAGGCCATAGGCGGCCTCGATGCCGAGCAGGCCACCACCGATGACCACCGCCCGGGCGTCGGGTTTAGCCGAGGCGGTGGCCATGGCCTCCACGTCGTCGAGATCGCGGAAGGTGACGACGCCCGCCAGGTCCGAGCCCGGAAGCGGCAGGCGAATGGGGTCCGAACCCGTGGCCAGGACGAGCCGGTCGTAGGGCCACGTCCGGCCGTCGGCCACACGTATCAACTGCTGCGTGAGATCTATCGCGTCTACGGCGAGTCCGGCGTGGAGCGTGATGTCGTTGTCGCGGTACCAGGCCTCGTCGTTGATGACGATGTCGGCGAAGGTCTTCTCCCCGGCCAGCACCGGCGAGAGCATGATCCGGTCGTAGTTCACCCGCGGCTCGGCGCCGAAGATGGTGATCTCGTAGCGGTCCGGGGCGCGCTTGAGCACTTCCTGCACCGCCCGACAGCCGGCCATGCCGTTGCCGATGACGACGAGCTTTTCGTTGCGCATCGTCGCCTCCTAGAGCCGCAGGCCGCTGGTCTGGCCGGCGAGGTCCGGCCAGGTCCGGCGCCACCGCGCCTTGACACCCGTGAGGCCAGCGAGGGCGAGCAGGGCCAGGCCCGCGAAGGCCAGCAGCCCGATCTGGTACGAGCCGGTCGCCTGCTTGGCCCAGCCGAGGCTGGAGGCCAGGTAGAAGCCGCCGATCCCGCCGGTCATGCCGACCAGGCCGGTGAGCACGCCGATCTCCTTGCCGAAGCGTTGGGGCGCGAGCTGGAACACCGCGCCGTTGCCCGCGCCCAGGGACATCATGGCGAACATGATCAGCCCCAGGGCCATCCACGGGCTGGGCTGCTGGAAGCTGGCGAGGGCGAGGCCCAGGGCCGCCAGGACGTAGACGACCGACAGCGTCCGCACGCCGCCGAAGCGGTCGGCCAGCGCCCCGCCCACCGGCCGCAGGAACGAACCGGCGAAGACGCAGGAGGCGGTGAAGAAGCCGGCGGTGACGGCTGACAGGCCGTACTCGGCGTTGAAGTAGATGGTCAGGGAGGACGACAGGCCCACGAAGCCGCCGAAGGTGACCCCGTAGAGCCCCATCAGCCACCAGGCGTCGCGTGTCCGCAGCACGGCCATGTATTCCGGCAGGGTCTTCGGCGCGGGGCGGCTCGGCGCGTCCTTGGCGAAGATCACATAGACCACGAAGGCGATCGCCAGCGGCAGGGCGGCAAGGCCGATCACGTTCTGCCAGCCAAAGGTCTGGGCGAGGCCCGGCGCGAAGAGCGCGGCAAGGGCCGTGCCCGAGTTGCCGGCCCCGGCGATGCCCAGGGCCAGGCCCTGGTGCTCGGGCGGATACCAGCGCGAGGCCAGCGGCAGGGCCACGGCGAACGAGGCTCCGGCGACGCCCAGCACCACGCCAAGCGCCAGCACCTGATGGTAGCTTTGGACGCCGAGGAACCAGGCGGTGAGGAGGCCGCCCAGGACGATGAGCTGGCCGATGATCCCGGTCTTCTTGGGGCCGATGTGGTCGACGAGCAGGCCCGCGCCCAGGCGCAGGAGGGCCCCCGAGAGCACCGGCACGGCGACCATGAAGCCCTTCTGGGCCGGCGTCAGGCCGAAGTCCTTGGCGATGGCGACGCCCAGCGGCCCGAGGATGACCCAGACCATGAACGAGAGATCGAAATAGAGGAAGGCGGACGCCAGGGTCGGCGTATGCCCGGCCTTGAAGAAGCTCTTGCTGACCATTGGGATGAGGCCCTGCGATGAGGTTGTGAGGAACTGGCGGCGTCGCCGAAGGGGTCGGATGTGGCTCGTCCTCGAGCCGGTTCCGGGGGCCGCGAACGCCGTTGTTCTGGGCCTGATCCGAGAATTGCCTGGAGCGGCCGCGGCCGTCATCCAGGGGTAAGCTCGGTCGCAGAGGGTGTATGTTGCAGCGCAAAAAACGGGCGCCTCATTCCGACGAGGCGCCCGTTCCTTAGGCTATGCTGCGGTCCGGATGGCGCCGTGTCGGGCGTAGAGGAACTCGATGACCGCACGCCGGGCGGCGATGTAGGCCGGCTGGCCATCGACCTCGACCCTGCGGCGAGGGCGCTGCAGGTCGACGCGCACGATGTCGCCGATGGTGGCCGCCGGCCCGTTGGTCATCATCACGATGCGATCAGAGAGCAGCACCGCCTCGTCCACGTCGTGGGTGATCATCATCACCGTGTTTCCGAGCTTGGCGTGGATCTCCATGACGCTGTCCTGGAGGTTGGCGCGAGTGAGGGCGTCGAGGGCTCCGAAGGGTTCGTCCAGCAACAGCACCTTGGGCTCCATCGCCAGGGCGCGGGCGATGCCGACGCGCTGCTTCATCCCGCCCGAGATCTCGTTGGGCTTCTTGTCCTTGGCGTGGATCATCTGGACGAGGGCCAGGTTCTCCAGTGTCCATTCGTGGCGCTCGGCGCGGGTCTTCACGCCCCGGAACACCTTGTCGACCGCCAGCCGGACATTCTCGTAGACGGTGAGCCACGGCAGCAGCGAATGGTTCTGGAATACGACGGCGCGGTCGGGGCCCGGCGCGTCCACGGCCTGCCTGTCGAGGATCACCGCGCCCATGCTGACGGGCAGCAGGCCGGCGATCACGTTCAGCAGTGTGGACTTGCCGCAGCCCGAGTGGCCGATGATCGAGATGAACTCGCCGCGGTCGACGGTGAGGTCCACGCCGCGCAGGACTTCCGAGGCCTTGCCGGCGCCCGCGAAGGTGACGCCGAGGTTCTCGATGGAGAGATAGGCTCTGCTCATGGGTCCGTTCCTCAACTCGCAGCCGCGCCGCGGGAGACGATGCGGCCCAGGAGGGCGACGAGCCGGTCGAGGGCGAAGCCCACAAGCCCGACCCAGATCAGGGCCACGACGATGTCGGAGATGCGGGACGCGTTGTACTGGTCCCAGATGAAGAAGCCGACGCCCACGCCGCCGAGCAGCATCTCGGAGGCGACGATGGCCAGCCAACTCATGCCGACGCCGATGCGAAGGCCCGTGAAGATGTAGGGCGTGGCGGCGGGCAGCAGGATGGTCACGAAGTATTCCGGCGGCGACAGGCGCAGCACCCGCCCCACGTTGACGTAGTCCTGCGGGATGTTGCGCACCCCGACGGCCGTATTGATCACCACGGGCCAGATGGCGGTGATGAAGATCACGAACAGGGCCGAGGGATTGGCCTCATGGAGCGCCGCCAGCGAGATCGGCAGCCAGGCTAGGGGCGGCACGGTCCGCAGCACCTGGAAGATCGGATCGAGCCCGCGATGAGCGAGGCGACTGGATCCAACCAGGACACCCAGCGCCACGCCCACCACAGCGGCGAGGCCGAAGCCGATGGCCACGCGCTGAAGACTGATGAGGGCATGCCAGAACAGCCCCTTGTCGACCCCGCCGCGGTCGAAGAACGGATCGACGATCAGCTCGCGGCTGTCGCGCCAGATCGCGGCGGGCGAGGGCAGCCCCGATCCGTCGTCGCCGGTGAGTCCCTGCCAAACCGCCAGGGCGATCCCCAGGGTCACGAGCGGCGGAAGGACGGCGCCGGCAATGTCCTTCGCCACGGCGCCGAGGCGCCCGGGAGACGCAGGCGCGCGCCGTGGCAGTGCGAGGATCTCTGCGGGCGGCGGCTCCTGACGGGGACTTGGATTCGGGGTGATGGACGTGTCCAGGGCGGGCAGGCTCATGCCGGGCCTCCTCAGGCGAGCTTCTTGATGGGCTGGCTGGCGAGGTAGGCGCCCGGGTTCGCCGGATCGAAGACCTTGCCGTCGAAGAACTTTTCCGGGCCCCGGCTGTCCGAGGCGGGCGCGGCGACGCCCAGGGACTTGGCGGCTGCGCGCCAGATGTCGGCGCGGTTCACCTTGTTGACCAGGGCCATCTTGTTGGTGGCCTGGGGCAGCACGCCCCAGCGCACGTTCTCGGTGACGAACCAAAGGTCGTGCGACTTGAAGGGGAACGAGGCGTTGTCGGCCCAGAACTTCATGATGTGCGGCGAGCCCTTCACCGCCCGGCCGTCGCCGTAGTCGATCGTCCCCTGCAGGCGCGGGAGGATGTCGCCGATCGGCACGTTGATGTACTGCCGTCCCGAGACGGTGGAGCACATGGCTGGCCGGTTGGCCTGCTTGTCGCACCACATCTGGGCCTCCATCACCGCCATCGTCAGCGCCTGGGCGGCGCGCGGATAGCGGGCGACCCAGTCTGCGCGCACGCCGAGGCATTTCTCCGGGTGGTTCATCCAGAGTTCGGAGGTGACGCAGGCTGTGTAACCGACCTTCTGGTTCACCAGTTGGCCGTTCCTCGGCTCGCCCACGCAGAAGGCGTCCTGGGTGCCGGCCTTCATGTTCGCCACCATCTGGGGCGGCGGGATGACTATGGTGGAGACGTCGGCGTCGGGATTGATCCCGCCAGCCGCAAGCCAGTAGCGGACCCAGAGGTCGTGCGTCCCGCCCCGGAAGGTCATGGCCACCTTGGCGGTGTTCCCCGCGGCCTTGAGCTGGGCGAAGCGGGCCTTGGCTCCGGCGCTGTTCAGGCCGACCTTCACCGCCTTCAGGTCGTTGCCGACGCTGATGCCCTGACCGTTCAGGTTCAGCCGGGCGAGGATGTTCATCGGCACGGCCTTGGACGTATTGACGCCCGCCGTGAGCTGGTAGGGCATCGGCGACAGGATGTGCGCCCCGTCGATCCCGCCGGCGGCGGAGCCGAGCACCAGGTTGTCGCGCGTGCCGCCCCAGGACGCCTGCTTCAGAACCTCCACGTCGGGCATGCCGTACTTGGCGAAGATGCCGCGTTCCTTGGCGATGATCAGGGGCGAGGCGTCGGTGAGGGCGATGAACCCGAGGCGGGCCTTTGCCGTCTCCGGGCCCGGACCGGCGGCGAAAGCGCCGGAGGGCAGGGCGGCCTTGGCCGCGGCGATGGTCGCGGCGGCCGCGGTGAGCGCCTGGCGGCGGGTGAGATTGCTGGTCATGGCGGAGCCTTCCGTCAGAGCTTGTATTCGAGAGTGAGCCAGACCTTCGTCCGGGAGGCCGGCGGCGCGGCGCGACCGGCGCGGACCGGCGTGTCGTCGCGTTCGAAGTCGGCGTACTTGATCGCCGCGGTGAGGCGCGGATTGATGGTCCCGACCACCTGGGCGTCCCACTCGTGGCCGAGGCGCGCGCCGGTCCGTTCGGCCGAGAAGTCGTGGTAGCGGACCAGGACGTCGAGGTTGAACAGGTAGGGCCACTTCCAGCGCGGCTTGACGTTCAGCGTCGCGTTGAGGTCCTCGATCCCGTCGACGAAGCCCTTGTTCCCGCCCAGCGGCTGGACGAAGGCGTCGGACCAGCCCTGGAACGCGTGGGTGGTGGCGAGGGGGGTGGTGAAACCGCGCGTCCCGTCGCCCTCGAGCGACTCGTAGCCGAGCCGTCCGGTCCAGATGTCGAAAAGGTTTGCTCGTCCTGGCGCCAGCCGACGTTGCCGATGAAGCGCTGGTCGTCGATCAGGATCCGCTGGCGGCCGATCGTGGCCTGGATCATGGCGTTGGGCGTCCAGGTGAGCTGCAGGCGGTTGAGCTCGGTCCCGTCCGGATCGTTGATGATCGGGTAGCGGGCCTTGGCGGCGCCGTTGATCGGCGCGCCGGCCGCGCCGGGGACCTGAACCTGGAAGTGCTCGGGGCCCACCTGGCGGACATCCTCGAATTCGACCAGGCCCTTCAGGCCGTGCCAGTCGCCGGTCTCCCAGCCGAGGCGGGTCCGGACCGTGGCCGCCTCGCCGTTCTCGGTGAGCGTCGCGGTGCGTTTCTGGTCGACGGCCTCGTAGCGGCCACGGACCTCGAACAGCAGCTTGCCGGCCAGGATGGCGTCGCCGGGCGAGCCGAAGCCGGCGGCCTTGGCCGGTTCGGGCGGGGCGGCTTCGACAGGCGGCGGCGTCGCCTGCACCGCCGCGCCGTCCTGAGGCGCCTCGGACAGGCCGTCGGAATCCGGCGGAGCGGTAGGTTGTGCTTCTGTGGGTGGCGACGCGTCCTGCGCCGCCGCAGGGCTGCCCATGGCCAGCACGAGCGCTGCTCCGCCGGCCAGCAAGCCCCTTTTCAGTCGTGTCATCGGCTATCCCCCGAGGCCAAAAAAAAGCGCCCGCCCGGGGAGTGGGAGCTCCCCAAGCGGACGCCGGTGTCCGTTGCAATGCGGCCGGGCCTCAGCCCTGCCGTCGGCCTGTCAGCGGCCGTCGCGGAACGTCGTTGCCCCGCGCTGTCGTCATGAGATCGACACGTGCCTTGCTGCGCCGCAACACGTCCTCGGCGGGCCCAGGTCGAATTTCCGCGTTCTTTGGGTGCGGCGCCCAGCCGCTGGGCGCCCAGTTATGCTGCAACGCACAGGAAACGGGCGATCAGCTCCGCCCAAGGCGGCTGAGCGGCGCGGTGGCGGCCTCGCGCGCCGAGTCCTCCAGCCGGTATTGGCCGGTGGAGCCGAAGCCTTCCAGTGACTCCACGACCTGGACCGCGGGCAATCCGAGGTCCGCCATCGCCCGGGCGTGCAGGTCGGGACGGTAGATCCGCCGGGCCGCCGCCGGAATGTCGAGGTCGGCCGGCACGTGGCCCCAGCGCATCATCTGGGTGAGCAGCCAGCCGCCGTGGGCCGGCGCGGGGCAGGTCGCGCCGTCCGCATAGAAGACCATGTCTGACAGTGATCGCTCGATCACCACGGCGTCGGCGGCCACATAGCCAGGCTGCGCCAGGATGACGGCCAGTTCGGGCCGGTTCTCGGGCGCGTCGGCCCAGGCCGCGGCCTGGGCCAGCGCGCGCAGCATCGCCTGGAGCGCGTCGGGGTTGGCCTCCGCCCAGGCCTCGGTGACCGCGAAGACCTTGTCCGGGGTCCGCGGCCAGATCTGCGAGCCGCGCACCGCGATCATGCCGGCGCCGGCCGCGACCGCGGCGGTGTTCCAGGGCTCGGTGACGCAGAAGCCTTCGACAACGCCGTCGACCAACAGTCCGGTCATCCGCGAGGGCGGCGCGACGACCAGGCGGATGTCCCGGTCCGGGTCGATGCCGGCGGCCGCCAGCCAGTCGCGGAGCAGGTAGTTGTGGGTGGAATAGGGGAAGACCACGGCCAGGGTGATCGGCGAGGCGCCTTCCTCCCGCCGCCGGGCGACGAGGCGCGCCAGGCCGTCGGCCCGCCCGTCCTGCCCCACCGCGCCGGCCAGGCGCGAGGACAGGGTAACGGCCGGCCCGTTCAGGTTCAGGGCGAAGGGCGCGACCAGCGGCGTGGGATCGGCGCCGGCGAGGCCCAGCGAGATGGCGAGGGCGGTGGGCGCCAGCATGTGCGTCCCCTGCAGGGCGCCCACCGCCATCTTGTCCCGCATGGTGGCCCAGGAGACCTCGCGCGAAAGTTCGACGTCCAGGCCCTCGTCGGCGAAGAAGCCCTTGGCCTCCGCCACGATCAGCGAGGCGGCGTCGTTCAGCGCGATGAAACCGAGGCGGATGCGGTCGCCCATCATGCGTCTCCCTTCAGCACGCCGGCGAAGGCCAGCAGGTCGGCCGCCACGGCGCCGAGCGGGCGGCCCGTGTCCATCGACAGCTTGCGCAGCAGCCGGTAGGCGGCTTCCTCCTCCAGTCCGCGCTCCTTCATCAGCAGGGCCTTGGCTCGCTCGACCGTCTTGCGGGAGGCGAGGTCGGCCTTCGCCTTCTCCAGGTCCTGGCGCAGCTGGTTCATCAGCGCGAAGCGGCTCATGGCCACCTCCAGCACCGAGCGCACGCGCGCCGCCGACAGTCCGTCGACGACGTAGGCGGACACCCCGGCCCGGACGGCCTCCTCGGCCAGGCCCGCCTCCGAGCGGTCGACGAACATCACCACGGGCCTTGGATTGCTGGCGGTCGCCTCGCGCAGGCTCTCGATCGTGTCGCGGTCGGGGCTGTCGGACGCCACCACCACCACATCCGGCTCGAAGGCGGCGGCCTCGCGCTGGTCGAACACGGCGCAGTGGCGCACGTCCAGCGGCTCAATGCCGGCGAGGCCTTCCGCCACGAGGGCGGCGCGGGCCGGATCCGGATCGACCACAAGGACGCGCATGCCGCTGACTAGGCTGGTCTGCCCTGCGGAAGGGATGCGGCGCGACACCGATCACGGGCAGAGCGACGTGGTTCGCCTGCATTTTGAGCAGGTGGCGCCCGCGACGCAGGCGAAACGCGCGCCGGGGAGGCTCTGGGATCAGGCCGGCGACGCCGGCTCGTCCGGCCACTCGGCGGTCTTCAGCACCCGCTCCAGCGCCAGCAGCATCCGCAGCCGCGACTCGTCGTCAGGCGCCGCCTCCAGCCGGTCCCCAAGTCGCGCCAGGATGTCGGCGCGGGCGTTATGCCAGTCGAGCGTCGCGGCCCGGCCGGGCTGGAGCCGCGGCTGACCCTCGACCACCGCCTCGGCGGCGCCCTGGCCAAGCTCGAAGCTCTGGTCCAGCACCGGCGTGGTGATCTTCGCCGGATAGAAGCCCGCCTTTTCCAACCGCTCGGCCAGGCCCTTGAGGCCGTCGGGCTCGCCGTGGGCCAGGAAGACCTGTCCGCGGATCGGCTGGCGGTCCTGCGCCCACTGCACCAGGCCCCGGGCGTCGGCGTGCGCGGAATAGACGTCGAGCGTGCGGATGCGCGCCTTCACCCGGTAGTCCTCGCCCTGGATCCGGACCAGCTTCTTGCCCTCGACCAGCAGGCGGCCCAGCGTGCCGACGGCCTGGTAGCCGGTGATCAGCACCGTCACCTCGCGCCGCCACAGAAGCCGCTTCAGGTGTCCCCGGATGCGGCCGGCGTCGCACATGCCGCTGCCGGCCAGGATGATGTGCCAGTCGCGCAGACGCTCGAGCTGGTCGCTGTCGCCGGGCTTCATCAGATAGTGCAGGTGCGGCGCGTGACGCAGGGTCGTGAACGGGTTGGTCTCGGTGTCGCGGTTCCAGCCGCGGTCGAGGAAGACGTCCGTCGCCTCGATGGCCAGCGGAGAGTCCAGGAAGATCTCGGCCTGGGGCGCATCGCCGGACTCCATCACCGCGAGCAGGTCCAGCAGCAGTTCCTGGGCGCGCCCGACGGCGAAGGTGGGCATCAGCAGCGGGCCGCCCGCCTCGTGGGCCTGGCGCAGCTCCTCGGCCAGCAGGCGTCGGCGCTCGGCGGTGTCGACCTTCTGCCGTTCGCGGTCGCCGTAGGTGGACTCGATCACGAGGTGGTCGATCCCGGCGGGGCCCGCCGGATCGGGCAGGTAGTCCTGCCCGCCCGCGCCAAGGTCGCCCGAGAACAGGATGCGGACCGGCTCCTCGTCCGCGCCCGCCGCCACAATCACCTCGACGGACGTCGCGCCCAGCATGTGGCCGGCGTTCCAGAACCGGGCCTGCAGCCCGGGCGCGATCTCGACGATCTCCTCGATCTTCACCTTCTGGAACAGGTCCATGGTCCGGCGGGCGTCGCGCTCGGTGTAGATCGGCTCCACAAGCGGGCGGCCACGGTGCTGGTTGCGGCGGTTGAGGAAGTGGACCTCGCTCTCCTGGATGCCGCCGGCGTCGGCCAGCATCACCGCGCAGAGATCGCGTGTCGGGGCGGTGGCGTAGATCGGGCCCTGGTATCCGGCCTTCATCAGCTTGGGCAGCATGCCTGAGTGGTCGATGTGGGCGTGGGTCAGCAGCACGGCGTCGATGGCGCCGACGTCGAACGGGAAGGGCTCGTAGTTGAGCGCCTTCAGGGTCTTCGGACCCTGGAACATTCCGCAGTCGATCAGGATGTTGAAGCCGTCGCCGCTCAGCCGCGCGCAGAAGCCGGTGACGCACTCGGCCGCGCCGTGGAAGGTGAGGTTCAGGCCCATGTCGACTCCCGCACTTGCCGCCAAGCTTGCCGGCGACCGGACGTAGCACGTCCCGCCACCTTGGCTAGCCGTCCGCGGGCGCGCTGGAATTGATCTCGCGCCGGTTGGGGCTCGACTCTCGCCGCGTAAGCCGGGGAATCCAGGAGAAAAGTCCCGCCCGACGGGCCGGTGCGATTGGGAGGCTTTCGTGAACCTCGACTTTTCCGACGACCAGAAAGAGCTGCAGGCGCAGGTCCGGCGGTATCTCGGCGAGCGCTGCACGCCGGCGGCGGTGCGCGCGATCCTGGAGGGCTCCGAGCCCTACGACCGGGAGCTCTACGCCGGACTGGCCGAGATGGGCGTGCTTGGCGCGGCGATCCCCGAGGAATACGGCGGCGTCGGCCTCTCGCACCTCGAGCTCTGCCTGTTCGCCGAGGAACTGGGCCGAGTGATCGCGCCCGTGCCGGTGGCCTCCTCGATCTACCTCGCCGCGGAATTCCTGCTGCAGGCGGGCTCCGAGGCGCAGAAGAAGACCTGGCTGCCCAGGCTGGCCGGCGGCGAGGCGGTGGGGACCTTCGCCCTTGTGGAAGGCCAGGGCCGGATGACGCCCGCCAAGGTTCAGGTCGCCGTCCGCGACGGCCGCCTGACCGGAACCAAGACCCTGGTGGCCGACGGCGTCGCCGCCGACGTGGCGGTCGTGGCTGCGCGCACCGGCGCGGGTTCGGGCCCCGAGGCCGTCTCGCTGTTCCTTGTCGACCTGAACGGCCCCGGCGTCACCCGCAAGGCGCTGGAGACCATCGACCCGACCCGCAGCTATGCGGCGCTCACCTTCGACGGCGCTCCGGCCGAGCCGCTGGGGGGAACGGGCGACGGCTGGCACATCGCCTCGCAGGTGATGGACCGCGCGGCGATCCTGATGGCCTTCGAACAGGTCGGCGGGGCGGACCGGGCGCTCGAGATGGCCCGCGACTACGCCCTGGAACGCATGGCCTTCGGCCGGCCGATCGGCTCGTTCCAGGCCATCAAGCACATGCTGGCCGACATGTACGTGGCCGCGACCCTGGCCCGCTCCAACTGCTTCTACGGCACCTGGGCTCTGGCGACCGGGGCGGCCGAGCTGCCGGTGGCGGCGGCGACGGCGCGCGTCTCGGCGACGACTGCGTTCCAGCAGTGCGCCAAGAACAACATCCAGGTGCATGGCGGCATGGGCTTCACCTGGGCCTTCGACTGTCACCTCTATTACCGCCGCGCAAACGCCCTGGCGCTGGCGCTCGGCTCGCTGTCCACCTGGGAGAGCCAGCTCATCGAACGCATGCGCGCCGGCAACGTGGAAGCTGCGGCTTAGGATCGGGAGCGGAACATCATGGATTTCGACGACACACCCCAGGAAGCCGCCTTCCGCGCCGAGGCCCGCGCGTGGATCGCCGCCAACGCTCCCAAGCATCTCGAGGACGAGCTGAAGCGCGCCAGCTTCGGCTCCAGCGCCGTGGAGAGCGAGGACCCGCTGGCCGCCGCCAAGGCCTGGCAGAAGAAGAAGGCCGAGGCCGGCTGGGCCTGCCTGCACTGGCCGAAGGAATACGGCGGCGCCGCCCGCACGCCGATCGAGCGGGTGATCTGGGGCCAGGAAGAGGGGGCGTACGGTGCGCTTTCCGGCCCCTTCATCATCGGCCACGGGATGTGCGGGCCGACCGTCATGACCTGGGCCAGCGAGGAGCATAAGCGCCGCCTGCTGCCGCCGCTGGCGTCGGGCGAGGAGATCTGGTGCCAGCTCTTCTCCGAACCCGCGGGCGGGTCGGACCTGGCCGGCCTGCGGACGCGCGCCGTCCGGGCCGAGGACGGCTCGGGCGACTGGATCGTCAACGGCCAGAAGATCTGGACCAGCGGCGCGCAGCACTCGGACTGGGGCCTGCTGATCACCCGCACCGACCCGGATGTGCCCAAGCACAAGGGCCTGACGATGTTCTTCCTGCGGATGGACACGCCCGGCGTCGAGGTGCGGCCGATCAAGCAAGCGAACGGCGCCTCGGGTTTCAACGAAGTCTATTTCACGGACGTCCGCATTCCCGACGACCAGCGCCTTGGCGCCGTGGGGCAGGGCTGGGAGGTCTCGCTGACCACCCTGATGAACGAGCGTCTGTCGATCGGCTCGGGCATGTCGACCGGGTTCCCGGAGCTGTTCCGCTTCTGCATGGAGGCCGAGATCGACGGCGCCCCTGCGGTGGACGACGCGGCCGTGCGCTCGCGCCTGGCCCAGTTCGCCGTGCGCCAGAGCGGCTTGAAGTACACCGGGATGCGGGCGATCACCGCCCTGTCCAAGGGCGAGACGCCCGGGCCGGAGAACTCCATCGGCAAGCTGGTGGCCGGCGCCACCATGCAGGACCTGGCCGCCTTCGCCCTGGACCTTCAGGGCGAGTCCGGCGTGGTCTGGGACCCGGAGGAGAGCCCGCAGAACGGGCGCTTCCAGGCCATGCTGATGCGCTCGCCCGCCACGCGGATCGAGGGCGGCTCGGACGAGATCCTGCGCAACATCATCGCCGAGCGCGTGTTGGGCCTGCCGGGCGACATCCGCGTCGACAAGACCGTGCCGTTCAAGGACATCCCGACCAGCGGCCGGGCGGCGACGAAGTAGCGACGCCGCCCGGGTGGGGCGTCAGCCGACGCCCATGCCCTGGGCGCCCGTGCGATCGCGGGCGTCGCCGAGCTGCGAGCCGCCGTCGCAGTCGAGGATCGTGCCGGTGACGTAGCGGGCCGAGTCGCTGACCAGGAAGACGGCGCTCTCGGCCACTTCACCGACCTCGCCGAAGCGGCGCAGGGCGATCCGCTCGGTGATCGCGCGGTCGGACTCCGGCGTCGGCGACAGGCGCGCCATGCCCTCGGTGCCGGCGATCGGGCCCGGCGAGATGCCGTTCACCCGCACGCCCGACGGACCCCACTCCATGGCCAGCACGCGGATCAGCTGGTTGATGCCGGCCTTGGCGGCGCAGACGTGGGCTTGCAGCATGGCCGGGTTCACCGCCTGGCCCGCCGTGATCGCGATCAGCGAGGCGCCGGGCAGGTTCAGGAGGTCGTAGCAGGCGCGGAAGACGTTGAACGTCCCGTTGAGGTCGATGTCGACCACGGTCTTGAAGCCGTTGGCCGACATGCCCAGGGCTGGCGCGACGAAGTTGCCGGCCGCGCCCGAGATGACGATGTCCAGCTTGCCGAACTGGGCCACCGTCGCCTCCAGGGCGGCGCGGGTCGCCGCGAAGTCGCGGACGTCGCACGACAGGCCGATGGCGCCGTGGCCGATCTCGGCCGCCGCCTTGGCGGCCTTCTCGGGATTGCGGCCGGCCACCGCCACTTTTGCGCCGAGCTCGGCGTAGCGCTTGGCGATGCCCAGGTTGATGCCGCTGGTGCCGCCGGCGACGAAGGCGGTCTTGCCCGCGAGCAGGTTGTCTTTGAAAGCGCTCAAATCCGTACCCCTTCTATGATGCCAGACATCTGGACGAGGGCGCCCATGGGGGAGTCAAACCCTGCGATCGACCTCCGGGCTTGCCGTGCCCCCGCGTCAGCGGCGCAGGCTGGCCCCGATAACCCGATCGGGGAGGAACCGCATGGCCAAGACGCCCGAAGGCTACAAGACCCGCCTGGATCCCGTGGACGAGTATCCACACGACCCCGGCGACGCCAAGAACTACAACGAAAGCATGTACTTCAACGTCTTCGACCCTGCGAAGAAGACGGGTGGTTGGTTCCGGATCGGCAACCGTCCGAACGAGAACTACGCCGAGGTCAGCGTCTGTATCTACCTGCCGGACGGGCGGGTGGCGTTCACGTTCGGGCGACCGGCCATCGAGGGTAACCGCGAGATGTCGGCCGGTGGCCTGAAGGTCGAGGTGGTGGAGCCGTTCAAGCGGCTGAAGGTGAGCTATTCCGGCAAGGCGTTGCTGCTGGAGCGGCCGTTCGAGATGGCCGACCCCAAGCGCGCCTATCGCGAGAACCCCAGCGTGCCCTGCACGGTGGAACTGGACTACGAGGGCGTCTCGCCGATGTACGGCGGGGAGACGGTCAAGGCAGATGGCTCGTCCCTGGACATCGACCCCGAGAAGTCGTTCGCCAAGGCGCACTACGAACAGCACTGCGCCGCGCGCGGCGTCATCACCGTCGGCGACGAGCGTTTCGAACTGTCGGGCTATGGCCTGCGCGACAAGTCGTGGGGGCCGCGCCATTGGCAGGCGATCGACTGGTATCGCTGGTGCCCGATGAACTTCGGCCGCGACTTCGGGATGATGCTGTCGGTGATCGGGGACGGGAAGGGCGGGGCCCGGCAGGGCGGCATGGTCTTCCGCGACGGGATCTACGATCTCATCGAGGAGTGCGTGATCGAGAGCGACTGGGACGAGAACGACTACCAGACCGCGCTGCGCGCCCGCGTGAAGACCGAAGCCGGCAAGGAATATCAGATCACCGGCAAGGTCCTGTCGCTCATCCCGCTCCGCAACCGCCGGACCGCGCCGGACGGAACCGAGCTTCATACCCGGATTACCGAGGGCATGACCGAGTACCGCTGCGGCGACCTCGTGGGCTACGGCCTCAGCGAGTACCTTGACCAGATCCAGGACGGCGCGCCGAACGGCAGGAAGCTGGGGTACTGAGACGGGGCGGGGCGGCGCGCCCCGCTCATTCAAACGACTGTTCGATATTCCGGGCGATCGGGCTATTCAGGGCCGGAGCGGCGCGCGCCGCCCGGCCCAGGAGACGCCCATGAGCTTCGACACGCCCCTCAGCCTCGCCGGTCCGCTGCGCCGGCCGCACCAGATGCTGGCCGACCAGGAGTACGGCGGGCACTCGTCGATCCACGACGACGCCATGGCCGAGAAGCTCGGCTTCCGCGCCGGACCGATCGAGGGCCCGACGCATTTCTCGCAGTTCCAGCCGCTGCTGGCGAAGATCTGGGGCCAGGCCTGGTTCGAGCGCGGCTGCATCTCCTCCCACTTCCTCAACATGGTCGTGGAGGGCGAGCAGGTCCGCGCCTTCGCCGAGATCCCGCCGGAAGGGGCCACATCCACCCGCGTCTGGGCCGAGAAGGCGGACGGCACGCCCGTGCTCGAAGCCAGCGCCCACCTCGGTCGGGATTCCGGTCCCACCCTGCTGGAGACGCGGATGGCGGCCCTGCGCCCGCCGGGCAAGCTGCTGATCCTGGAGGACCTCAAGGTCGGCATGACCGGGGCGAAGGACGAGCGGGTCCGCATGGACGCAGACCAGAACATGGGCGCGCTATATCCGTTCACGCTCAATCAGAAGTTGTCGGTGATCACCGAAAACTCCCCCTGGTACACGGACCCGAACGCCTCGCCCTGGGGCCGTCCGATCATACCCTTCGAGATGTTGAGCGTACTGTTTGAATATTCCAGCCGCGAGGCCGCCTTCCCCGTGAAGGGACCTGCCGTCGGCCTCTTCGCCGACCAGGAGATCCGGGTGATCGACGGCCCGCTGTTCGTCGGCGAGGACTATGTCCTCCGGCGCGAGATCGTGGCCCTGGCCGAGAGCAAGCGCACCGAATCCTACTGGGTGCGGACGCGGGTGTTCGACTCGACCGGCCGGAAACAGGTGGCCGAGATGCTGCTGAACCACGCCACCCTGAAGCACTCCTACGCCGGCTACGCCGACACGGCCAACGCCTGACCCGAGAGGAACCGAACAGATGAACGTCAAGGACAAGGTCGTCGTGGTGACCGGCGGGGCCGATGGGATCGGGGCCGCGCTCTGCCGCCGCTTCGCCAAGGAAGGCGCCAGGGCCGTGATCGTCGCGGACCGCAACGGGGATGGCGCCGCCAAGGTGGCGGCCGAGATCGGCGGCGAGGCGGTGACCATCGACGTCAGCGATGGCGAGGCCATGGCAAAGATGGTGGCCGACATCGAAGCCCGGCACGGTGGCATCGATCTCTTCTGCTCGAACGCCGGCATCGGCGACGGCGACCCGGAGAAGGACAACGCCGCCTCGTCGCCCGACGCGGTCTGGCAGCGGGCCTGGAATGTCAACGTGATGGCCCACGTCCACGCCGCTCGCGCGGCGATCCCCGGGATGCGGGCGCGCGGCGGCGGCTACATTCTCAACACCGTATCGGCGGCCGGCCTGCTCTCGCAGATCGGCGGCGCGGTCTATTCGACCACCAAGCACGCGGCGGTGGGCTTCGCCGAGTCGCTGGCGATCACCCACGGCGATCAGGGCATCAAGGTTTCGATCCTGTGTCCCCAGGGGGTCGACACCGCTATGCTCCGCCAGGGCGACGCCGCCTCGCAGCCGCAGAACCTCGACGGCGTCCTGACGCCCGACGAGGTGGCCGAGAGCGTGGTCCAGGGCCTGGCGGAGGAGAAGTTCCTGATCCTGCCGCACCCGGTGGTGCTGACCTACATGCAGCGCAAGACCGGCGACTACGACCGCTGGCTGGGCGGCATGCGCCGGCTGCGGGCCAAGATGATGGGCGGGTGACGGGCGGCGGCAGTCGCCGATGCGGTCCGACCGGCGGGGCTCAGAACCTTCCCCTGACCGTGTTGGTCCGCATCTCTCCGAAGCCGTCGACCTTGACCAGGGCATAGACCTCGTCCTCGCCCCAATCCTCGTTGAGGCGGCTGCCGGGCACCGTCTCGGACATGACGAAGCCCCCGTCCCTCAGGACCTGGCCGGGAAACCCGAGACGCATGGAGAACAGGGTGTCGTCGAACCACTCGTCATCCCCCTTGATCCGCACGCCGACCTTGGCATTGGTCGGCGCGCCGTAGAATCCTTCGCCGCTGACCACCACCAGATACTGGCTGCTTTCCGCCGGGCTGATCTGAAGCTTCACGCTGGGCATCGGGACCTCCTCTCGACAAACGACCCGCCGCGCGCCTCAGAAGCGCGGCGCGCGACCCGTGATGGTGCTCGCGTAGGCGATGAAGCCGTGGAAATCCTGGCCGAACTCCTCTGGGTCCTCGTCGGCGGTGACCTTGCGGGTCGGTACGGGCGTGGGCCCCAGAGAGCTGGTGGTCGGGGGTGAATCAGCGATCCGGTCGAGCTCGGCCAGGAGGTCCTGGAACTCCGGCGCCAGCCGGGGCGCGGGCAACGACAGCAGGTCCCGCACATCGTTTGCGGCCGTCGTCCGCGGGCTCATCTTCGGAGTGCGCGGACCGCAGAAGCGACGCAGCACCGTCGCCGGGATGGACGCGTGTTCGTACACGGTCTTGGAGACGTTGACGGTGGGGGCGGCGCCGCCCGCGGTGAACGGAGAAATGACGAAGGCGGGCACCCGCACGCCCAACTGCTTGATGGAGTTGGAGAGCGCCGGGATCGGGCGCTGGACGACCGTGCCGTCGGCCTGGGTCACCGGGACGGTCTCAGGCGGGACCATATGGTCGTAGAAGCCGCCGTGCTCGTCATAGGTGATGATCAGCAGCGTCTTCGGCCAAGCGGGGCTGCGGATCAGCGCGCGCACGACCTGGGCCACGAGGCGCTGGCCGTCCCACATGTCGGCGGGAGCATGGTCGTCGTTGCCGCCGGGCAACTCGATGTAATCCGGCTCGATGAAGGACACCGCCGGCAGCGTCCCGCGCCGTGCGAGCTCCTCGAAACCCCGATCGGGGTCCTTGAATCCGACGATATTGTCGAGGTCGAAGGTGTAATTCCTATAGAGCCGCAGGAAGCTGTAGCCGTGCTCGAACAGTTTCCAGGAAACGCCGCGCTTCGTCAGGTGATCGAAGAAGGTTAGCCGCTCGGACGGCGGATAGCCGTTGAAGTCGGAGTTGTCCTCTTCGGGCGAGCCGAAGCGATCGCGGTTCAGGTCGCCGCTGAATGTGATGTGGCGGTTCGGGAGCGTGCCCCCGATGTGCGAGCTGAACCAGTGGTCGCAGATGGCGAACGACCGGGCGAGGGCGTCGTAGGCCGGAAGCTGTCCGGGGCCATAGTAGTTCATGATCCGCTGCAGGTCGGCTACCGGCGCGTCCGCCCCCAGGCGGTGGGCGTAGTCTCTGACGAACGACTTCATCCCGTCCGCGATCTGGCGGACGACGCAGTCGTGCCCGTGGCACGGGTTGTCGAGCGCGAACGGCCAGCTGGTGTCGGCCGCCTGGGTGCTGCGGTACTTGCGCGCCGCGTTTTCGCTGGTGCGCCGGTACTCGTTGACGTCGCGCGGATTGTCACCCGGCAGCAGGCCCTCGACATTGGGATCGATGCCGTGACGGCTGAGGTGGCCCAGCACCTGATCGAACGAGCGGTTTTCCTGCATGAGGATGACGATGTGATCGATCTTGGCCAGGTCGCCCGGGGGCACGGCCTGGCCCATGGGACCGATCGGACCTCCAAGGCCGGCAGGCGGGAGCCAACGCTCGTCCTCGGCATCGGCGAACAGCGCCGGCAGGTCGGGCGGCGCGCCGCCGCCGCTTCCGCCGCCCGAGGAGGCAGTCAGTTCCTGGGGGATCGGCCGCCCGACGTACCAGAGCACGATCTGATCGTCCGCCTCGTCGGCCTCGACCTCGACCACTTCGTAGTCGCCCACCAGCCAGGGCCGAAGGATCCGGTCCAGCTTGTTGCCGCCGCTCTCCCATTGCCACATGTAGATCTGGCGCTCGAAATCCCGCAGGTACCCTGGCAGGTCCAGATCGAACCCCATGATGTCGTCTTCGATGCCCGATGGAATGATGATCTTGGGATCGAAGAGCAAGATGCCCTGGGTGTTCCGGATGCGGATCCGTAGCTCCAGCGAGAACTCGGCGGGCAGGGTGATGTTGTCCGGCCCGAAGACGTCGATGATGCGCGAATCCTTGCAGTAGGCGTCGATCTTCAGGAAGAAGTACGGGACCTTCGGCGCCGAGGTCGCCGGCGCGATCACGATACCGTCTTCGAACCCAACCCCGAAGCGGACGTCCCGTTTGAGGATTGTTGGCAGCTCGAACAGCGTGCGGTGGTTCAGGTCGTAGCTGCGCTCGCGCTCCATCCGGTAGAGCGCGCTGAGCTTGGCGTCCCAGCGCCAGTTGATGATGTTGTTCTCGATCCAGAAGGCCTCCAGATACTGGTGGCCGTCATTCCAGTTCTGGTCGAAGCCGCTACGCAGAAACTGCAGCGGGATGCGCCGGGGCAGCAGCGGCAGCACGCTCGGGTACTGAGCGTCGATCCGGTAGCGGCGGCGCTCGACGGAGCCGTCGCTCGCGCGCGTGATCTTCAGGGTCCAGACGCCGTCGGAGCCGCCGACCGGATAGAAGACGTTGGCCCCATGCTCCTTCCGCTGGGCCAACTGGTCGCCGTAGTAGAGCTCGAGCGTGAGGTCCGTGGCCGCGCCGACGCCGCCGCCGACCTCCGGGTCCAGCCCGCCATCCGCGCTGGTCGGATGCAGGGGTTCCCGCCGCCGATAGCTGGCCCGCGCCCCGGTCTCGATGCGGCCGCGTCGGCGCAGGTCGAGCAGGTCGTGTACGCGATCCCAGTCAACGGAGGGCTGCGGCGCCCCTCCCTGGGGGTGGTCGCCCGGCTGGTCGGGGCCGCCGATACCGATGTGCTGCGCCTTGATGACGAGTTGGCCCTGAGTCATCAGCGGCAGCCGGAAATGCATCGATCCGCCCGGGTCGAGGTTCACGAAAGCCTTGTGACTGCGGTAAGCGAACGGCATCTCATAAGTCCCTTTACGGAGCGGCGGTGTTCGCCGGGACAAACTCGAAGTACGCGCGGTCGATACGGCAGGTCTATTTCGCCGCTTCTACGGCAAAGCTTGAACGGCCGATTGCATATTTGCTCTACATTGAAGAGCTCAACCGATTGAGGATGCAATCGTTATCTGCACGATCCGGGGTGTGCTGAGGTGCGCATTCAGCAGAAACAATTTCACGCCGGTTCAGCGGCGGAAGGAATGGTGGCGTGGGCAGTGTGCCGGCCACTGATATCTCCCTACAAGCGCAGGTGAACGCTGATCGAGTGGACGTTTGCGTTTTGTTCTTGATCAGATCGCTGCGGTCGGGAAGTATTGCGTCGCCGACGTGAGACCCGTCCCATCTTCTATGAGCATGCCCGATTGGGTCAAGAACCAGCCGTGGAACATCAAGGCCATGCCGGAGGGGTCAGTGGGCGCTGAGATGCATGGGCGACTGACGGGTTCCTACAAGGGGAAGCCACAGTTCAATGCGGTCGAGCGGTACGTTCACGGCACACCGACCTGGTCCAAGGTGGGGGCTGGCGCCGCTGTCGGTCATCCGGCCGGAGCGGCCAAGGCTCAGTCGGACAAGCGCCGGTGAGCCCGACATTTCCCGCCCTGGCGTTTTGTCGCGACGTCGGTCGCTACGCCGAAGCGGGGCGTGAAAAGATGCAGTACTTCCTAGGATCTGCAGGTTTCTCCACCTGCACATCATGGGACCTGAAACATGGCCAGCGGTTAGGGATGGTGGTGGTCGGGCCCGACCTGCAGTGTTGGAAGGTCGTCGGAGTCATTGACCAGGGCGTTGTCGGACCATTCTGGGAGCGAGTGTTCCGCTTCCTCGTGCAACAAAGCGTTCATCGGATCGATCAGCAGATTGAGGTGATCGATCCGATGACGTTGAATCAGGTGAAGGATCGGGTGGCCGCGTCGATCCAGGCCAATCCTGACGACTGGCGCGATGACGAAGCGATCGCCGGCGAGGCCGGTCCGCCCCGGGGGGAACAAGAACTTCTGGATGAACTGGAGGCTTCGGTCCGCGCCGCCGGGTCGGTGCCGCAGATCATCAATGTGCTTTTTTCGGAACAACTTGAGGGCTGAAGCGGCTTCGGCGCTCCCAATCCGGCACTCGCACCCATTTCGCCCGCCCTGACGGCTCCCGTCGAACGAGCCGCAAAACTTCTGAGGCGGGGCGGCTCTCGCACCAAACAAGCCGTGCGCGCCTAACGCTTCAACCTGTGGCCCAGCGATGCGGCTCAATACGAAGGCGGAGATTTTTCGCCAGTACCTGCCGAGACCGTTCGGCTCGAACTTCGGCTCTCGGAGAGTCGGGCGCAGGGATGCCTAGCCGCCTAACCGGCGGACTTCTCGGAGGTATTGGCGAGGAAGGAATTCACGCCGGTCAGCGGCGGAAGGAATGGTGGATGCGACAGGGATTGAACCTGTGACCCCCTCGGTGTGAACGAGGTGCTCTCCCGCTGAGCTACGCATCCGCCCGTCACGCCTCGCGGCGCGGGAAGGCGGGGGCTATAGCCGACCGGATCGCGGGCCGCAAGCGGTCAGGAGCCGCAGGCACGCACTCGGCAGGTCGTCAAAACTGTGGATGAGTTCGTCGGGCTCGAGGTCCGCCGCGGGGATCTCGGTGTAGCCGAAGCTGACCAGGATCAGGCCGGCCCCGGCGCCGCGGGCCGCGCCGGCGTCGGTGGCGGCGTCGCCGACCATGATGGTGCGTCCCAGGTCCCCGCCCACGGCGTCCACGGCGACCTGCAGGTGGCGCGGGTCGGGCTTGATGGCCGGGGCCATGTCGGCGCCGACGATGGCCTCGAACCGGCGCGCGAGGTCCAGGCGCTCCAGCAGGGCGACGGAGAGGTCGGTGCGCTTGTTAGTGCAGACGCAGAGGCGCGCGCCGGACGCCGCCAGGGCGTCGAGCGCGGCCTCGCAACCGGGGAACGGCCGGCTCTCGTCGGCGATCCGCTCGCGGTAGTGGAGGATGAATCGGTCGAACAGCGCCTGAGAGCGGGCCGGGTGCAGGTGCTCGCCCGCCGCCTCGAAGCCGCGTTCGATCATCCAGCGCGCGCCGCGGCCGATGAAGGGGCGCGCGTCGGCCAGCGGCAGGGCGGGCAGGCCCTCGTCCCTCAGCAGCACATTAAGCGTGCCGATCAGGTCGGGGGCGGTGTCGACCAGGGTGCCGTCGAGGTCGAAGGCGATGACCGATCCTGCCAGGCCTTCGACGCCGGGCGGGACATCAGCCGCCATTGATCACCGCCGTCGCCGCGTCGAGACCGGCCGCGTAGTCGGTCAGGGCCTCGGCGGTCAGGCCGATATAGGCCTTGGCGTCGTCGAAGCGGCGCTCCTCGATGGCCTCGCGGATGCCGGGCAGGGTCTTGGCGCCGTAGCCGGTGAAGCGGCCGGGCGCATAGATCATGTGCTGGTACCAGGGCCGCCCGGGCAGGCCCTTGTCGCGCAGCAGCCGCTGTTCCTGCACCAGCAGGAGGGCGTCCAGCTTCTTGCGCTGGGCCGCGGTGAGCGCGCCGGCCTTGCTCGACAGGGCCTGGTCGAAGGCCGTGGCGCTGGCCTTCAGCTTCGCCACGCCCGCGTCCATGGGACCGAAGTCCAGGCCGGGCGAGGCGGGGAGCGGGGGCGGGTCGCCCCGGGTGATCGTCGGGTCGTCGGCCAGCTTGTAGGCGCCGGCCGCCAGCAGGCGCGCGCGGGCCTGGGCCTGCTCCCGGGTGGTGTCGGCCAGCTTCTTCACCTCGTCGAGGTAGCCCGAGACCGTTTCGGCGAAGTCGCCATAGCGCTGCACCGGCGTATCGGCGTCGGCCATCCGGATCACCATGCGCCCCGCGACCTTGGCCAGGGCGCCGGCATAGGCGTGGCCGGGGTCCACGAAGCGGGTGTGATGCTCGTAGGTGTCGTAGGCGGAGTGGTAGACGCCGCCCGATTCCCCTTCGCCGCCGAAGCCCACATTCAGGCTGGCGAGACCCAGGTGCTGCAGGAACGCCGAGTAGTCCGAGCCCGACCCCAGGGGGTCGAGCGGCAGGTCGCGGGCCGGGTCGGCGGCGATCTTGCCGAGCGCCACAGCGCGGGCGTTGGCGCCGGGCGCCTCGCCCTGAACCGCCAGGCCCGCCCGGGCCCGGTCGCGGACCGAGACGCCGGTCTGAGGGTCCTTCACGTCGGCGGCGACCTCGTTGACGAAGTGCTGCAGCGCATGGCTGCCGCCAACATCAAGGAAGCCCCGGCCGTTGGAGTCGGAGTTGATGTAGACGAGCGCCTTCTTCTTCAGTTCGGCGGCGTGGGTCTCGGCCCATTCGGTGGAGCCCAGCAGCAGGGGCTCCTCAGCGTCCCACGACAGGTAGACGATGGTGCGGTCGGGCCGCCAGCCGGCCTTGTAGAGTCCGCCCAACGCCTTGGCTTCGCCCATCATGGCCACGTGGCCTGAGAGCGGGTCGGAGGCGCCGAAGACCCAGCCGTCCCGGTGGTTGCCGCGCAGCACCCATTCGTCGGGGCGGGTCTTGCCCTTCAGGGTCGCGACGACGTTGTAGGCCGGCTTGGGGGTCCAGTCGGAGACGACCTTCAGGTGGACCTTGGCCGCCTCGCCGCCGCCGACATGGTAGGTAAGGGGCAGGGCGCCGCGGAACGAGGGCGGGGCCACCGGGCCGTCCAGCGCCTTCAGGATCACCTGAGCGTCGCCATACGAAATCGGCAGGGTCGGGATCTTGAGGATCGCCGGGCTCTCCTCGCGGCTGAGCCGCTTGCCGTCCTTGCTGGAGCCGTAGCCTGGCGTGGTAGGGTCGCCCGGGAAAATCGTCATGTCGGCCACCGAGCCGCGCTGGAAGCCCTGCGGCGGCCGCGCCCCACCGGCGGGGTAGACGTCGTCGGTGGCGTAGCCGTCCTCGCGCGGGTCGGAATAGATGATCGCCCCGACCGCGCCGTGCTCCTGCGCCAGCTTGGGCTTCAGGCCGCGCCAGCCCTGGCCGTAGCGGGCGATGACGATCTTGCCCTTCACCGACACGCCCAGGCGCTCCAGCGCCTCATAGTCGGCCGGCAGCCCGTAGTTCACGTAGACCACGGGTGCGGTGACGTCGCCGTCGCCCTGGAAGGCCACATAGGCGGGAAGCTGGTCCTTGGTGCGGGACGAGGTCTCGTCGCCGGGCACGGGCGCCTCGGTCAGCGTGGCCCTGAACGGCGCGCCGGCGCCGGCGACCAACTCGAGGGCGACCTCCTTCGGCGTCGGATAGAGCACCGGGATCGTCTCGATCCGGGCGTCCCAGCCCCAGGCCTTGAACTGGGCCAGGGTCATCTCGGCGTTGGCCTTGTTGTGCGGGGCCCCGACGTGGATCGGCTCGGCGGCCATGGTCTTCAGCCAGGCGCCCATCTCGGCCGGGTCGAGCGCGGCGTCGAATTTCGCCTCCAGCGCGGCGTCGGCCGCCTGGGTGGCGGCGGGAGCCAGCGCGACGAGTGCGGTGGCGGCAAGAAGGGCGGCGAGACGCGAACGAGACTTCATGGAGATTCCCCGACTGGATGGCGGGCACGCTAGCCATGTGTCGCGCGCGGCCACAAGGCTTGCTAAGCGGAGGCTAGAGCCCAGACTCGGTCCGACCCCAGGAGCGCCGAATGACCGCCAGAGCCGCCGTGATCATGGCCGCCGGCCACGGCACGCGGATGAAGTCCCGCACGCCGAAGGTGCTGCACAAGGTGGGCGGCCGCACGCTGCTGGACCGCATTATCGACACGGTGCAGGCGGCGGGCTGTGAGCGCATCCACGTCGTGGTCGGGTTGATCCCGGAGGTGCGCGCTCTCGTCGAGAAGCGCCTCGGCCCACAGGCGGTCGTCGTGCAGGACCCGCCGATGGGCACTGGGCACGCCGTGCTGTGCGCCAGAGACGCCCTGGCCGATTTCGACGGCGACGTCCTGATCGTCAACGCAGACCCGCCCCTGTTGACCGCCCAGGACCTCGAGCCGCTGTTCATCTTGCGGGGCAACGGCGCGGCGCTGGCCCTGCTGGGGTTCGAGCCTGTCGACCCGTTGCTCTACGGCCGGGTGTTGCGCGGCGCCGACGGCCACGTGATGCGGATCGTCGAGCCCAGCGAGGCGAGCGAGGAGGTCAGGCAGGTCAAGCTGTGCAACGCCGGCATGTACCTGGCGGGGCGCGAGGACCTGTTCCGCTGGCTGTCGCGCCTCACGAACGACAACCCGAAGAACGAATACTTCCTCACCGGCATCGTCGCCGAGGCGGTGAAGGAGGAGAAGCTGGTGCGGGCTCACATCGCGCCCGAGACGGCCGTGATGGGCGCCGACACGCCGATGCAGCTCAGCCAGGCGGAGGCCGAGTTCCAGAAGCGGCGGCGGGCGCACTTCCTGGCCGAAGGTGTGGCCATGACCGCGCCCGAGACGGTGTTCTTTTCGTGGGACACGCAGATCGCGGCCGGGGCGACGGTGGAGCCCTATGTCGTCTTCGCGCCTGGCGTGAAGGTGGAGACCGGGGCTGTGATCCGCGCCTTCAGCCACCTCGAGGGCTGCGTGGTGCGGGACGGCGCCCTGATCGGGCCCTACGCCCGGCTCCGGCCCGGCGCTGACATCGGCGAGGAGGCCCACATCGGCAACTTCGTCGAGGTGAAGAAGGTGACGGTCGGCAAGGGCGCCAAGGCCAACCACCTGGCCTACCTGGGCGACGGCACGGTCGGGGCGGGCGCGAACATCGGCGCCGGCACGATCTTCTGCAACTACGATGGCTTCTTCAAATACGACACCCACGTGGGCGAGGGCGCGTTCATCGGGTCGAACTCCTCGCTCGTGGCGCCGGTGACCATCGGGGCGGGGGCCTACACGGGCTCGGGCTCGGTGATCACCGAGGATGTCTCGCCTGACGCCCTGGCGCTGGGACGGGGGCGGCAGGCCGAGAAGGAAGGCTGGGCGGCGAAGTTCCGCAGGAAGATGGCCGCGAAGAAGGCCGGAAAGAGCAAATGAGCGACGCGGACGCCCAGAAGAAGGCCGCCGGCGAGGCTGCCGCCGCCCTCGTGCAGAGCGGCATGGTCGTCGGGCTGGGCACCGGCTCGACCGCCGCCTGGTTCGTGAGGGCGCTGGCGGCGCGCAAGCTGGACATCATCGGCGTGGCGACCTCGCAGGCCACGGCCGACCTGGCGGCGAGCCTGGGCATCCGCCTGGGCGAGCTGGGCGAGACCAAGGCCATCGACCTGACGATCGACGGCGCCGACGAGGTCGGGCCGGGCCTGTCATTGATCAAGGGCGGCGGCGCGGCCCTGCTGCGCGAGAAGCTGGTGTGGGAGGCCTCGAAGTCGTGCGTCGTGATCGCCGACGCCGCCAAGCAGGTGAAGGCGCTGGGAAAATTCCCTCTGCCGATCGAGGTGGTGGCGTTCGGCCACAAGACCACGGCCCTGCGGATCTGCGACGCCCTGGCCGAGTGCGAGATCGGCGTCGCGCCCGCCCTGCGCCGCAAGGACGGCGAGCCGGTGAGAACGGACGGCGGAAACCTTATCTATGACGCCCATTGCGGGCGGATCGAGGAGCCGGCGGTGCTGGCGGCGGCGCTGAAGAGCGTGACCGGCGTCGTGGACCACGGCCTGTTCCTCGACCTGGCCGACCGGGCGCTGATCGGCGCACCGGGCGGGGTGATCGAACTCGAACCGTAAGGAGAGTCCCTTGGCGGACTACGACCTCTTCGTCATCGGCGCCGGCTCGGGCGGCGTGCGGGCCGCGCGAGTGGCGGCCATGGGCGGCGCGCGGGTGGCCGTGGCCGAGGAACATCGCGTCGGCGGCACCTGCGTGATCCGGGGCTGCGTGCCGAAGAAGTTCATGGTCTACGCCTCTGAGTTTTCGAAGGCTTTCGAGACGGCGCGCGGCTATGGCTGGGAGATCGGCGAGACCCGCTTCGACTGGTCCCGTTTCCTGATGGACAAGGACAAGGAGATCGCCCGGCTGTCGGGGATCTACGTCCGCAACCTGCAGAACGCCGGCTGCGAGCTGGTGCATGGCAAGGCCCGGCTGAAGGACCGCCACACGGTCGAGATCGAGGGCGTCGGGACCGTGACGGCCGACAAGATCCTGATCGCCACCGGCGGCCGGCCCTGGATGCCCGCCGACCTGCCGGGCGTGGAGCATGCGATCACCTCGAACGAGGCGTTCCACCTGGAGCAGCTGCCGAAGCGGATCGTGATCGCCGGCGGCGGCTACATCGCGCTCGAGTTCGCCTGCATCTTCAACGGCCTGGGCGTTGACACGACGGTGGTGCACCGTGGGCCGAACGTGCTGCGCGGCTTCGACGACGACGTCCGCAGCCACGTGGCCGAGGAGCTGAAGCAGGCCGGGATCAAGGTGATGCTGGGAACCCAGCACGCCCGCATCGAGAAGACCGCGACCGGCCTCGTCAGCCATTGCACGGGCGGGCACAGCGTCGAGTCCGACGTGGTGATGTTCGCGCTGGGCCGCGAGCCCTACACCGACGGTCTGGGCCTGGCCGAGGCGGGCGTGGAGCTGGCTGAGAACGGCGCGGTGAAGGTGGACGCCTTCTCCCGGTCCAGCGTCGATAACATCTGGGCGGTGGGCGACGTGACCAACCGCATCAATCTCACGCCGGTGGCGATCCGGGAGGGCGAGGCCTTCGCCCGCACCGAATTCCACGGCACGCCCATGAGCTTCGATCACGAGATGGTGGCGGCCGCGGTGTTCACCCAGCCGCCGGTCGGGACCGTGGGCCTCTCCGAGGCGGACGCCCGTCGGCAACATCACGGCCAAGTGGACATCTACATGGCCAAGTTCCGCGCCATGAAGGAGACCTTCTACGGCGGCCAGCAGCGCACCCTGATGAAGCTGGTGGTGGAGCAGGGCAGCGAGAAGATCCTCGGCTGCCACGTCGTCGGTCCCGACGCCCCTGAGATCATCCAGATGGCGGCCGTGGCGCTGAAGATGGGCGTGACCAAGCCGCAGTGGGATTCCACCTGCGCCGTCCACCCCACCCTGGCCGAGGAGCTGGTGACCATGCGCGAGAAGCATGTTCCGCCGGCCCTGGGCCAGTTGGCCTGAGGCGCCGATCGTCCGAATGCGCCAGACATGAGCGACACGGCGGGCAGGCCCCACGACCGTCTGGGAGACTGGTGCGGCTGGGTGCTGGTGGGCCTCGCTGGCCTGACCCCGCTGCTGGCGTGGCTCAGCCCGATCAGCTTCGCCCCGGTGGTGGGCCTGGCGGGGCTGCTCTGTCTGCCCGCGCTGAGGATCGCCGCCGCCGAGCGGCCGCTGGCGATCGTGCTGCTGCTGGCCTCGGCCTGGGCGTCGCTGTCGACCCTCTGGAGTCCTTACCGCCCGGCGCTGGAGGACAGCGTGGCGCTGAAGCTGTTTCTGCAGGTCCCGCTCTATTGGGCGGCCTGGTCGGGAGCCCGGCGCGCCTCACCGGCCCTGCGGCGACTGGCGCTGAAGGTCCTGGCCTGGGGACTGGCGGCCTACGGCGCGGTGCTGCTGGTCGAGGCGTTCACCGGCGGCGGCCTCTACCTGGGCCTGCGCCAGGCCATCGGCGACCCGATCCGGCCCGACCTGGGTCGCAAGAACATCGCCCAGGGCAGCTTCGTGCTGGCGCTGCTGTGGCCGGTGGCGGCGGTGGCCGGCGCCAAGGCGGGCGCGCCTCGGGCGCTGGCGATCCCCATGGCGCTGGGCACGGCCCTCCTGGCGAACCGATTTCTGTCCGACGCCCCGGTGATCGCGGTGGGTCTGGCGCTGCTGGCCGGCGCGGCTGTCTGGGTGTGGCCGCGGTCGGCGCCGCGGGCCATGGGTGTCGCCACCGCCGCCGGGATCATTCTCACGCCCCTGGTCTTCCTGCTGATGGCTGGGTTCGGGGTAAGGCTGTCCCTGCCGCTCTCCTGGGCCGAGCGGTTGGGCTATTGGATGTACGCCACCGCCCAGATCGGCGCGCACCCCTGGCGTGGCTGGGGGCTCGACGCCAGCCGGGCGTTCAGCCCGCACATCCAGCTCCATCCCCACAACGGACCGCTGCAGCTTTGGCTGGAGCTGGGGCTGGTGGGGGCGGCGCTGGCGGCGCTGGTCTGGGTCTTCGCTTTCCGCCGGCTGGCGCGCGACGAGCGCAGCCTGCTGCCCGCCTCCACGGCCGGCTCGGCCGCTGTCTACGTCTTCTTCGGCCTGATCAGCTTCGGCGTCTGGCAGGAGTGGTGGCTGGCGCTCGGCGCGCTGGTCGCGGTCGTGGCCGCCCTCGGAGACGTGGAACGCCCGGGTGACGCTGAGGATACGTCTCGTCGCAGCTAGGCCGCGGGGAATCGACGCTGCGCCGCAATGTCGTTAAAACGCCCGGCCCGCCGAACGTCAGGCGGTTACCGAGTGCAACGAGATGACCCAACACTGGACGCCCGCATCCTGGAGATCGAAGCCCGCGAAGCACATCCCGTCCGACTATCCGGACATGGCCGAGCTGTCGCGTGTCGAGACCACCCTTCGCAAGATGCCGCCGCTGGTGTTTGCGGGCGAGGCCCGCCGTCTGAAGAGCCTCCTTGGCGACGTGGCGGCCGGCAAGGCCTTCCTGCTGCAGGGCGGTGACTGCGCCGAGAGCTTCAAGGAATTCCACGCGGACAACATCCGCGACACCTTCCG
>JADHED010000348.1_pt1 | contig 59471 bp, 52 predicted proteins | sample 8952041 | NCBI WGS metagenome assembly JADHED01 (sample SAMN16124423, study PRJNA663239) | bioreactor sludge metagenome | isolation source: sludge (control) | place: India:Bengaluru | collected 2018-09-08 | reverse complement strand
ATCATCAACACCAGCTTCAACGTGCGCGGCGAGCCGATCGTCTGCACGCCCGAGGACGCCTACCGCTGCTTCATGCGCACGGAGATGGACACGCTGGTGCTGGGCAACCATTTGCTGCTAAAATCGCAGCAACCGGCCTTCGCCGACACGGACGACTGGCGCCGCGAATTCCCGCTCGACTGACCGGAGGCCGCACGTGCACCGCATCGCACACCTGGGCAAGCTGCTCGCCGAACTCGGCCGCTACGCCGCGCGCAACAAGGCCTGGTGGCTGGTGCCGATGGTGGTGGTGTTGCTGGTGCTGGGCTTCCTGATCGTGACGGGACAGGCGACGGCGCCGTTCATCTATACGCTGTTCTAGAGCCGACCATGCGGATGATTGTTTGATTTCATTCATCCGGCTATCGAGTTATCTTTGGCGCCGGGTTTGGCAAGCGGGGGATTCCATGCGCCTACTGTCGTTATGTCTCTGCGCGTTCACCACCGTCGTCGCTTTTTCAGGCTGTGACAACGACACCACCGCACCCCAGGATGTGGCTTTCTCGGTGGTTCTTACCGTCACCGATCGACAAGGCGAGCCGGTCGCCGGCGTGAAGGTGGCCAGCATGCCGGCCGTTCCAGAGTGGTTCTGGACGCCGCCGGAGGGGGGACCGTCGACGCCGCGGAACTGCATGGTCGGCTTCAGCCTGGAGCAGGCGACAGCCGTGCGGCTCGAGGTGCGGGATGTCACGGGGGCGGTGGTGCGCGTGCTCGTTGACGACGTGTTGCCTGCCGGCCAGCACGACGTACTTTGGCGTGGCCTTGATGACGCCAATCAGCCCCGGCCGGGCGGGTGGTACACCTTCCACGTCGCATACGACGACCATGTCCTCGAGACGCCGTTCATCCTCGCCGTCTGCGACCCCGAGTGGTACACCCTCGGCATCACCGACGGGCAGGGCCGTCTGGTCATCGACGACCAGACGACGGTGCCGGCGTTCTGGACGCCGGAGGCTGTCGAGGGCGTGGTGCTCACCACCGAGACCCTGCTGCGTCTCGAGGACGCGAGCGGGGCCGGCAACTACGCGACCTTCACGGCGATCGCCGGTCCGCAGACGGCCGCGGTGATCTGGCAACCGCAGCCGGTGCCCTTCGCGATCGCGTTGACCATCCTCGAGGCCGACGGCGAGACCCCCGTCGCGAACGCCCGGGTCGGTGGCCTGCCGGCGGTGCCGGAGTGGGCCTTGTCCGCGTACCTGTCGCGGTCCGCCGTGAGGATCCCCATGGTCCTGGAGGTCAGCGCCCCTGTGCTGTTGACGGTGCAGGACGTGACGGGCCGGACCATCCGTACCCTCGTCGATGGAGTTCTGTCTTGGGGACGCCACGAGATCACCTGGGACGGGCGAGACGATGACCACCAGGCCACCCCGCCCGGCTGGTACCAGGTGCGGATGCTGGCCACGCCCGCCGGCGAGCCGGCCATCGCCGACAGCGTCGGCATCCTCCAGGCCAACTACACGCTGGATCTGCTCCCCTGGGGCACCACCGACAGCCAGGGCCGCGTGCGCCTGGCCGACCGCCGCCTGGTGCCGGGGCTACGGGACCTGCCGCCGGTGGTCGCGACGGACGAGAGCGGCGAAGTCGTCGGCACCTTCGACCTCACCGCCAGGACCTACCTCTTCCTCGGCTACGAGCGCTGGGTGGTGCTCGACAACCTGATCGATGGCTGGCAGAGCGTCACGGCGATGGTGCAGGATTCGCCGTTCTCGCCGGTGCCGGCCGCTCGCGGCCGCGGCGAACCCGACATCCTGCCGCCGTCAGTCCGGCTCCTGCCGCCATATCCGAATCCGTTCAACTGACCGCCGCTGTCCCGTTGCCAGCCTTCTCGCTTGTCTATACACCACCAAAATGGTATGATATCCACCCTCGGTCCATCCCACCGCCAACATGGGAGCCGTGTCATGAACACCTCGCGCAAACTCGCCTTGTTGCTGGTCCTCCTGGTCACCGCGGCGGTCGCCACGGCGGACACCATTACCTCGACGAACGCGGGCGGCCCCTGGTTCGCGCCGGCCACCTGGGTAGGCGGCGCGGTCCCTGCCGCGGATGACGACGTCGTGATCGCGGGCGCGGTGGCCATCGCCGGCGCCGCCGCTTGCGCAAACCTTTTCGTGCTTCCCGAAGGCGCGGTCGTCGGGGCTGTCGTCGCACCGCCGCGTTCGCTGCATGTGGCGGGGGCGGTCGACAATCTCGGCGCGGTCGGCGCCATCAACGGTTTCTACCTCGACCTCGAGATCGGCGGCGACTTGCACAACGACGGCGTCTGGTCGCCCGCCGTGACCCGCCTCGTCGGCGGAGCCGATCGGCAGCTCAGCCAGACGCCAGGCCGCGTCTTCGCCACCCGGTTTTCCTACGCCGCCGGCGCGTCCGGAGACCTGATCGCCACCACGCCCATTTCGCTGGCGGGCGAGCAGGACTTCTCGGCCGGCCGGCTGGTGTTGCAGCCCGCCTGTCCGCTCACCCTAGACGGCGCCGTGCTACGCGGCAACGTGCTCGGCGGTGGCAACGAGCTGCGCTTCGTGTCGTGGTCCTACCTGATCATGTGCACGCTCGACGACGTCGTGCTGGTCGGCGAGGCGAAGGCCTCGTTCGCCGTCACGGTCACCACGCGGTTGACGGTGATGGACGTCTTGCAGAACGGCGGCACCGGGGGCGGCGGCTCGGTCACCGTCGAAGGCGACCTCGTCAACCACGGCCTGATACGCAACGTCCAGTACAGCTTCCCGGTGCGCGTCACGGGCGACGTCGAGAACAACGGCACCATCGACTGCCCGCAGCTGGAACTCCTGGGCGTCGGCGCCGTCCATCGTCTGCGCATGAGCCCGGACGCCGTCCTCAGCACACCCGTGTTCCTGCCGGAATTCCAGGCCGCGACGCTGATCGCCGAGACGCCGGTGCGCTTCGGTGACGGGCTGGGCCTCGGTATCGGGACCCTGATCCTGGAGCCGGATTGCTCGCTCGAATTCACGAACTTCGGCGGACTCGGTTCAGGGACCGTGCTGGCCGGCGGCAACGTGATCAGCATCTCCGGCAGTGGCGCCCTGTCCGGGGCCGCCATCGACCAGGCCGTGATCGGCCACCAGCTGGTGGTCAGCGGCGAGAACACCTTCACCGGCGGCCTGACCGTGTCCGGGACCATCACCAGCTGGCCCTGGAATTCGGCCGATCTCACGGTCGAGGGACTGCTGCGCAACGACGGCCTGATCAGCGACGGCGCGCACCCCGTGCGTCTGCGGGTCCTGGGCGATCTCGCCAATCACGGCGCGTTCACGAACGCGCGCGTTGTGCTCGCGGGCGCGGTCGACCAGGCCGTGGGGACGGGACCGCAGGGACTGGCCGTCGGCCAGTTCGTGCTCGAGTCCGGCTTGCAGGCGGCCGCCTACCAGTGGTACCGCGACGGCGTGGCGCTGCCCGGCGAGACCGCGGCGGATCTCATCCTGGCCGGCGTCGACAACGGCGACCACGGCACCTACCATTGCGAGGCCGACGGCCAGCTGTCGCGCGCGGTGGTCATTGCCGAGACCATCACCACGACCGATGTGCCCGCCGCCGCCGCGACCGTCACCCTCGAGCCCAATCACCCCAACCCGTTCAATCCGGCGACCACCATCGCATTCACGCTGTCGGCGCCCACCCCTGTCTCGCTGGCGGTCCACGACCTCGCCGGCCATCTGATCGACCAGCTGTTCACCGGCGAACTGGCCGCCGGCCGCCACGAATTCCGCTGGCAGCCCGACCGGATCCCGTCTGGCCTCTACGTGTATCACCTGCGCGCCGGCGCGTCGGAACTGAGCCGCACCTGCACGCTGCTCAAGTGACGGGCGCCGACGCCGCCCTTGCCCCCGGGACCACCGCGCGCGACATTGCCGCGGTCGTCCCGGGAGGGTTCGCGTGACCGATTCCCAGCGTCGTGACATCGTGCGCATGCTCGCGGCCAGCGTCTGCTTCGGGGCCGTGGGCGGCATCTTCAACGCGTCGCTCGGCAACTTCCTTGCCGACGTGCACCACTTCGACACCGAGATGCGGGGCTGGCTGGAATTCCCGCGCGAGCTGCCCGGCTTCGTGATCGTGGTGGTGGTGGGGGCGCTGGTGATGCGCTTCCGCGAGACGCGCATCCTCGCGCTCGCCGCGCTGATCACCGCGGCCGGCGCGCTGGGGGCGGCGCACCTGGCGCCGAGCACGGCGCTGGTGGTGCTGTGGATCTTCGTCTGGTCCCTCGGCGACCACATCAACTTCACGCTGGTCGGCCCGGTGGGGCTCAAGCTCGCGGTGCGCGGGGGCGAGGGCCGGCGGCTGGGCCAGTTCGGCGCCGCCACCAACCTCGGCATCCTGCTAGGGGCGGGCGCGGTGGTGCTGCTGGCCAAGGTGGTGGGCACCAGCTACTCGCTGTTCTTCTCGCTGGGCGCGGGCTTCGCGCTGGTCGCGGCCTGGCTCTTCACGCGCATGCAGGTGGACCGGGTGCAGGCGCCGTCGCGTCGTCTCGTCTTCCGGCGCGAGTACGGCATCTTCTACGCCATCAGCGCGCTGTTCGGCATCCGCAAGCAGGTCTTCTACGTCTTCGGCACCTGGGTGCTGGTGCAGCTGCACGGCGTGTCGGTCGCGACCATCGCCACGCTGTTCTTCGTCGGCGCCGGACTCGGCGTGGTGCTGCGGCCGCTCCTGGGCGACGTGATCGACTGGTTCGGCGAGCGCAAGGTGCTGGTGATCGACGAGATCCTGCTGATGGTGATCTGCCTGGCCTATGCGTTCGCCAGCGACCTGCTCGCGGCGCCGTGGGACCTGCGGCTGCTGTTCGCGGCGTACGTGCTCGACCAGACGCTGTTCGGACTGCGCGTGGCGCGCACCACGTACCTGAAGAAGGTCGCCGTCGATCCCGCCGACATCACGCCCACGATGGGCGCGGGCATCACCATCGACCACGCCGTGGCGATGACCTTGCCGATCCTCTCGGGCTACCTGTGGGAGACCATCAATTTCCGGTGGGTGTTCATCCTGGCGGCGGGAATTGCTCTCGCCGGGATGTTCGTGTGCTTGCGGATCAAGGTCCCCGCCGGCAACGATCCCGCCGTTTGAGCGAGTTCCCCGTCGCCCTCGTCGCTGCAAATCGACGACGAATTGCCTGTTTCTAGCAAATCCGAAGGCAGTACGGGCAGGCCTCGTCCTGGCACTCCTGGTCGAGCTTAGACCAGGGGCGCACGACGGTGTCGGGCCCCGTCAACGCGATGCCGAGCTCGGCGCCGCAGACGAGGCAGCCGCCATGATGGTTCACGTTGTCGTTCATGGTCTCCGGTCTAGAATCCAGCTTCTTCCATGATCCGCTTGGCACAAGCCGGACAGTAAGTGTGCGAGAACTGCGCCTGGGTACGGTCCCGGACGTAGACTTCCACGGGTTGCCACTGGCCGCCATCGTCGCGGATCTTCTTGCACTGGGCGCAGATAGGGACGATACCTTCGAGGACCTTGATCTCCGCGAGGGAATGACGCAAGGCCGTCGCGATCTCGCGTTCGTTCACGAGCAGAGCCCGGATCTTGTGGATCGCCCAGCCGAACGTCAGCAACGAACTCAGCAGGATCGCAGCGTTCCAGACGGCGATGACCGGGTGCGGATAGACGTGCCGCGACAGCAGGTCGGCGCCAAACCAGATCAGGGCCGCCAGTACCGAGGCGACGACAGACCCGCCGAGACCGAAGGACCAGGCGGCGAGACTCACGGGGATGAAGTAGAACGAGAAGATCCTCAGTTCGAATCCCGTGAGCCAATCGATGCAGCCGATACCCACCATGATCACCACGATGATCGGCCAGCCGGTCCACGGCGAACGGAACAGCTTCATGACAACGGCTTTCTGTGGGGGGCACCGCCGCAATGGTCGACCAGTGGTAGCTTGCCGAACCAGCCGAGCACCGTCCGCACGCAGCGGTGGGCGAGGTCGACCGGCGCGAGGTACATCATCGGGCAGGCGCCCGGAATCACGGTCATGCCATGCTCGCGGCAGAAGGCGACGGCCTCGGGCGAGACGCTGCCGGCGCCCATCCCTCGGTGCAGCCAGACATGACGGGCGCCGAGGTGGTGGCACTCGCGCACGACGTCCAGTGCGGCGGCGGCCGGCGTCGCCACCACCACGGCCTCCACGCCGTCGGGGATGGCGCGCAGGTTCGGGTAGCAGGGATCGCCCTCGACGCGCTCGGTGCGCGGGTTGGTTGCCGCCACGCGGCGGCCGCTCGCACGGAGCTTGCGGTAGATCGCATTCGCCGGCTGCTTGCCGTCGCGCGAGACGCCGGCGACGGCGAAGCGCTCGCAGGCGAGGAAGTCGCGCACGGCCTCGTCGAGGGTGGACATCGTCAGGCCTCCAGCGACTTCCACGTGTCGCACTCGAGAAAGCTGCCGGGCACATCGGCCTCCATCTGCAGGTAGAGCGCATACGGCAGCGCCACGGTCACCAGGCCCTTGCCCAGTCGTCGGACGATCGCGCGCGCCGACGGGTCGACCAGGCCGACGACGGCGCGCGGCGTCTCGCTTCTCGCTTCGGCGTACGCGAAGATGCCGATGGTCTGGCAGCCGGCGCCGTGGGGGATGATGGCGCCCATCGAGTCGCTGCGCCGGTAGTTGGCGAGCACCACGAGGCCGGACATCTGGTCGGCGTCGGCGAGCAGCACCACCACCTGCGGCGTCTCGCTGACGGCGAGGTCGTCCAGGCGTTTGAGGACGACGAAGGGGGTGGGGATGTCCACGGTCGGCAGGTCTTCGAGCCAGCGCGCCACGACGCCGGCCGACTGCCGGTAACGCTCGCCGTGGGCGAAGTGCTCCCGCATGGTGGGCGGGCAATGCTGCGCCGCGGCCTCGCCGTTGCCGTCGGCGAGGAAGCCGCAGAAGCCATCGGTGCCGCCGGGAAATTGCTCGTAGCAATTGCCGAAGCCGAGGCCCACGCCGCCGCCGAAGCAGCCGTAGCTCGCACGGTCGAACGCCGCGACCTTCCCCTTCTCGGCCACGGCGGCGAAGCTCGCCATCACGCAACCCCAGCGGCCGGGCGTGAACTGGATCGCGCCCTCGGGCTTCTCGTCGGTCCAGAGGATGGCGACGGGCGAGTATTGCAGGTTGAGGGCGGTCGAGAGGCGGCTGGGCATGGGGGACCTCCGGGGTTGTGCCGGGGGCAACGAACGGGGCTGGCCTGCTGCTGCGCAAGAATTGAACGATCCGCTGAAACTGCCGCCCGGGCGGCGGTCTGTCGACTTTCAGGCAACAATGGTCACGACGCAGGGAGCGTTGCGCCGGCGCCATGGAGGCGGGCCATCACGGGACGAACATCTCGCCGAGCACTTTGAGCACCTCGACGGTCGCTGGCTTATCGAGGCGGCCGAGCTTCTTCACCAGTCGTCCCGCGTCGACCGTGCGGATCTGGTCGAGGACGATCTGCCCGGCCTTGCCCTTGAAGCGACAGGACACGCGCGTGGGGTAATCGCGTCCGCGGGTCGTCATCGGCGCCACGATGTGGGTGCGCAGGTGGCGGTTCATCTCGTCCGGCGAAATCACCAGGCATGGCCGGGTCTTCCGGATCTCCGTGCCGACGGTGGGATCGAGTTCGACGAGGTGGACCTCGAAGCGGCGGATCACCACTCCCAATCCTCCTCCTCCCAGGCCGAGCGCGGCACGGTGCCGGCGTCCAGGAGCGCATCGTCGCCCGCTACGGCCATGGCCGCGAACGCCTCGTCCCAGCCGCTGCGGGGAGGGTGGGCGCCGCGGATGACGAGCGTGTCCTCGTGAGCTTCGATCTCGACTTCCCCCTGGAGGCCCGTCTCCTCGAGCAGCACCTTGGGAATGCGCACGCCCTGGGAATTGCCGATCCGCACGATCCGTGCCCGCATCTCCGACCTCCAGTGGTTACATTGTAATCACAATGGTCGGCGGGTGTCAATGGGGTCTAATGCCAGGCCGGCGCGGGCGGCGCCTCCGTCGAGTCCACCCTCGCATGGTACATGCTCGCCAGCATGGCCTCGTACTCGGCGATGGGAACCATGCCCAGCTGCGCGCGCCGCTGGTCCAGATTGTCCGGGTCCTCGACCGCGGCGATCTTCACGACGCCATCCACGACCCGCGATTGCGTGCCGTAGATCTGTCGCTCCCCCTTGGCGACCAGGATGCGATCCGTCAACATGGCGACGCACTCGCCCGGCAACCCGTCATGGCGATGAGCCGCCTCGACGTGCGGCAGCATCTCCTCCTGGAACGCCGGATCCTGATCGGCATGCTGCACGAGCATGAACGCCGCAACGACGCCGTCGAGCCCGACCGACGCCGTGTCCGGCCAGCCTTGCGCGAGCACGATCTCCCTCAGGCGCGAGGTGTTGCGGCGATCGAGCGCGCGGAGTTCTTCGACGATGGCGGAATCCGCAGCGGCGATGATTTGCTGGCGCAGGGCTGTGTCTCTTGCGGTTCCCGTCGGCCCCAGCTCAGCTGTGGCGACGACGGCCTGCAGGGTCACGAGGGTCACCATCCAGCGCAGCCACAACGTGAGCACCATGCGATCCTCTCTGCGGTCTCGTCGAGACATTTGATCCTTCGGCCAGAATCTGCCGCCCGGGTGGCAGTTTGTCGTCATCGAGACAACGACAATCACGATGCCGCGAGAGTTGCGCCGGCGCAACGGGGCGGGTCATCTCGCCGAGCACCCAGCGGGGGGCGGCATGGTGTAGGGAGCGCTCGCGCTCACCGCGCGCCAGTCCCAGCCATCGAGCCGTGGCCGCGGCGGCATTGGCGGTAGTTTCGACGGGTCCTTCATCGTAACGCGGAGCCTCATCCTAGTCTGTCCAGCCGACGGATCAGTCTCTCGAACGAGATTGAGCATTCGAAAGGAGCCGTGCCAGAGCGCGCCATCAGCCAGAGGTGCAATCGTGATCAGGTTCAGCCCAGTAATACGCTCAGGCAGCACATACCAGGCCCAGGATCCGGCGGTGTTTACGGCGCTCGGCTCGAGTACGTACCCTTCGAACCGGACCTGCGGATAGCGACCTTGCTGATCAGACCCCGGCTGGAGGAGGAACGCGTCGTCCACGCCCAAATTGACGGAGAGCGTATCGTCCGGCAGCCAGTTGAAGAGAGGATGTCCTTCTACAGCATAAGAACTACAGAGTAACCAATCATGTTGGAAGGGCGATTCTCGATCTACCGGAAGGTCGCGACCATCGATCTCCCACGTGTCGACGCGCTCGGGGGTTATCAGGCGAACCGGTTGAAGCAGGGTCGTGGCCGAGAACGTCAAGGAATTGCCCTCCTGCTTCTCGAGATCGAGTTCCAATCCTCTGACGACCGGCCACGGGCATTCGCTCCGCGGCATGACCTCGATGATCGCCGTCTCGAAGGGGAGCAATGCAATGTTCAGGGAATCGCCCGCGGCTTTGCGCTCGCCAACGGCAATCATCGTGGGATATGTGCGGCAGGCGACAAGGTCACGGGCGGTCGCGTCCAGCCCCTGCGCCGGATCGAGCACGATGTGCATCTTCGTCGGCGCCGGACCCGGATTCCTCACCGCAATGATCCCGCGCTCACCCAGATAATGCGCGTACCCATACGGCTCACCGCTGCCGGGTTCCCCCCCGATCATGACCGTATGCTGAAGGATTTCGAACCGATCCTTCGCCCATTTCACCGTCTCCGCAATCGCCTTGAACTCCCCATCCGTCAGCAGATTCGGGGACACATACAGCTCCCACATCGAGACCCCGCGCGCGAAGTACAGCACGACGTCGTCCGTGAACTTGTCGAGCGGGTCGATCTCGCCGCCGAGGCGTTCGAGGTAGCCCTTGATGATGCCGTGGGTCATCAGGTTGCTGATCGGGAACCAGCAGTCCTGGTTGGCGAAGTCGTCGTGCAGGACGTGGTCGCGGTAGGTCGTGGCGGCGTCGCGGTCGGTGAGCGACGGGACGTCGGCGTAGCCGTAGTCGTAGCCCTGCATCCAGATCTGGTTGGCGATCATCAGCCACCACGGCGACAGCCAGGTGCCGCTGGTGATATTGAGGTAGATGTCGGGGTTCGCGGCGCGCATGGTGCGCGAGAGGTCGATCACGTTCTCGAGCACGGCGCGGCGCGAGGCGAGGCCGATGGGGTGGCCGTGGCCCTCGGCGTTGCAGGCGAATTGCACGCCGTCCCACTTGAAGTAGCCGACGCCGTGCTCGCGGATGAGGTCGAGGTTGCGGCGCTTCAGCAGGTCGTGGTACTGCGCGCCGCCGACGCAGAGCATGTTGTTGGCGGTGACCTCGTAACCGTGCTGCCGCATCCAGTCGATGCGGCGCTGGCGGTAACTGTAGCCGCCGGTGGGGCCGAACCAGATGCCGAGGGTGGTGCCGAGCTTCTGCAACTCGTCGTCGACGGGGTGCAGGCCGCCCGGGAACTCGGGGCCGCGCAGCACCCAGTCGCTCTCGTAGACATCCCAGCCGTCGTCGAGCACGAAGGCGTCGAGGGGGATGCCATATGGCTTGCAGAACCGGGTCTCGAAGTCACGCGCCACGCGCAGGATGTTCGCGGACGTCATGACGTCGCGTTCCTCGCCCGTGAGGTGCTCCTTGACGTAGTCGCGCGAGCGGAGGTCGTACCAGGAATTGTAGAGCAGGTAGGGTTTCACGGGCGCCACGCGGATGTCTTCGAGGTAGCGGTCGAACCACAATCGCACGTACGGCTGCGGCGTGACGGCGGCGACGGTCCAGGCGCCGCTGGCGCCGGCCTTGGTAACGGGGATCTCCAGGTCCTCATAACACTCGAGCTTGAACGCGCCGCAGCCGGCGGGGACGACCGTGTTGGTCGCCGCCGGCCACTCCGTGCCCAGGAAGGCGCCGCCGTCCTGCACGGTGAAGGCGACGGGCTGGCCGTAATCGCCCTTCTTCACGAGCGTCGCGCTATCGTGGATCGCGCCGCGGCGGCCGAACGCGCGTAGCAGGCGATGGTCGCGCTCCTTCGGGTCGCGCAGGGTGACCAGGCGGCGGATGAAGAAGTCGCCGTCGGCGAGGCGCCAGGTCACGTCGGCCTCGAGCTGGAGCTCGTCGTCGCGCAAGTGGATAATCAGGCCATCGTCCTGCTTATCGTGACCTGCATAAACAAATCCGCGATGGTCCACCAGTACGGGATTGTCCGAGTTGTGCGTCAGACCCGGCGACCGCCACGAATTCCAGACCACTTCCCAGGCAAAACCACCATCCATCGACAGGCGCACGTTTTCGGCGCCGAAAGCGGCCAGCCAGTCGTGCTGACCCGCCAGCGTCTCGCGCACCAGGTGACCAGTGTCGTCGCAGTCGATCATGCAGACCACCTGCGCGCCGGCCACCGTGAACCGCGGCGCGGCCGTGGTGTCGGCGGTGACGGTGACGGTTGAATGGGCGAGGGCGGGGCAGAGCAGGAGCAAGCAGGCGGCCAGGCGTCGCATGGGGTCCTCCCGGTTACCGGAACCTGGCGTCGACTCTACACGGCCTGCGGGGCGTTGGCGAACGCAATGATCGCACGTCACCTCAACATTGGTCACAACCTCGTGAAGTGTGCGCCGGCGCACCGGCGATTGCTCCCCACGGTTCGCCGTGATAGCGTGCGCCATGTCGGCTTGGCATCCCCCTGCGCGCCGGGAGCACTCGCTTGCACCTGAATCTTCTGGACTGGCTCATCGTCGCCGCCTCCCTCGCCGTGGCCCTCGCCCCGGCGCTCTGGTTCACCCGCCGCGCCGGCACCTCCACCAGCGAGTTCTTCACCAGCGGCCGGGCGGCGCCGTGGTGGCTGGTGGGCACCAGCATGGTGGCGACCACCTTCTCGACCGACACGCCCAACCTGGTGGCCGACCTGGTGCGCCGCGGCGGCGTGGCCGCGAACTGGGCCTGGTGGGCCTTCCTGTTCTCCGGTCTGCTGACCGTGTTCTTCTACGCGCGGCTGTGGCGGCGCAGCGGCGTGCTCACCGACCTCGAGTTCTACGAGCTGCGCTACGACGGCAAGCCCGCCGCCTTCGTGCGCGGCTTTCGCGCCGTCTACCTCGGCCTGCTCTTCAACGTGGTCATCATGGCCACCGTCACCCTGGCGATGGTCAAGATCGCCAGCGTGCTGCTCGGCTGGGAGCGGTCGACGACGGTGGTGGTGTGCGCCGTGGTCTGCGTCGGCTTCTCCTGCCTGAGCGGGCTGTGGGGCGTGCTCGCCGCCGACCTGGTGCAGTTCACGATCGCTATGACCGGGCTGATCGCGGCGGCCTTCGTGGCCGTCCGGCGGCCCGAGGTCGGCGGCCTGTCCGGCATCGCCGAACGGCTCGACCCGCGGACGCTCTCGCTGCTGCCGGACTTCCACGACCCCTCCGTCTACGTGCCGCTCTTCGTGGTGCCGCTGGCCGTGCAGTGGTGGGCGACCTGGTATCCCGGCAGCGAGCCCGGCGGCGGCAGCTACGTCGCCCAGCGCATGCTCGCGGCGCGCGACGAGCGGCACGCCCTCGGCGCGACGCTCTGGTTCAACGTCGCGCACTACGCGTTGCGGCCGTGGCCGTGGATCCTGGTGGCACTGTCGTCCCTGCTGGTCTTTCCGACGCTGGACGACGTGCAGCGGGCCCTGCCGCACGTCGACCCGGCGCTGATCGGGCACGACATCGCCTACCCCGCGATGCTCACCTTCCTGCCGCATGGACTGCTCGGGCTGGTGGTGGCGGCGCTCTTCGCGGCCTACGTCTCGACGATGTCGACCCACCTGAACTGGGGCGCGAGCTACCTGGTGCACGACTTCTACCGTCGTTTCCTGCGGCCCGGCGCGACGGAGCGCCACTACATCGCGGTGTCGCGGCTGGCCACGGCGGGCCTGATGCTCGGCGCCGTCGGCGGAGTCTGGGTCATCGGTTCGGCGGGCGAGGGCTTCCAGCTCATGCTGTCGATCGGCGCCGGCACCGGCCTGCTCTACCTGCTGCGCTGGTACTGGTGGCGGATCAACGCCTGGAGCGAGATCGCGGCGATGGCGTCGTCGTTCCTGATCGCGGCCGGGGCGCAGATCGCGTTGCGGCACGGCGTGGCGCCGCCGGCGCACTGGGTGCTGCTGGGCTCGGTGGCGGCGACCACCGCCGTGTGGTTGCTCGCGACGTTCCTCACGCGGCCGGCGCGCGAGGCGACCCTCGTCGCGTTCGTGCGGCGCACGCGCCCCGCCGGTCCCGGCTGGCGGCGGCAACGCCTCGCCGCGGGGGTGGACCGGTCGCCTGACCAGCCGGCGCTGGCGCTGGCGGGATGCGGGCTGGGCATCGGGTTGATCTACGGCGCGCTCTTCGCGACCGGCGAGTTCCTGCTGGGCCACCCGCTGGCGGGCGCCGCTCTGGCCGCGGTGGCGGCAGCTTGCGGCGGCGGGCTGGTGCCGCTGCTGCGGCGGCTCGCGCGCTAGGCGGGGACGTTCAACTCGTCGGCCCGCGCGATCAGTTGCGCCAGCAGCGCGAGTTGCGCGCGCGCGCGGCGCAGATTGTGCAGGGGATCGGCCACGCGATAGTAGACGTCGCCGTCGAGGTGGTCGGTCAGGAAGCGGGCGGCCTGCTCCAGCGTGATGACCTGGCCGCCGAGCAGCAGGTGGGCGCGCTCGGCCGGGGCGAGTAGAGGGCCGGCCGCGGACAGGTAGCCCTCGACCAGGGCGTGCCAGCGCCCGGGTTCCACGCGGATCCGCGCCGTCTCGGCCTCGTCCTCGGCCGCGCCGCAGACCAGCGACCGGACCAGATCACCGACGTCGTGCAGGCGCAGGCCCGGCCCCGCCGTGTCCCAGTCGACCACCGCGCGCCAACCGGCGCCGCCGGCGGCGAGCAGGACGTTGGCGAGCTTCGCGTCGTTGTGGACGACGCGCACGGGCAAGGCGAGCTCGGCGAGGGTCTCGGCGAGCGGCGCGCGCGCGAGCACGGCCGTGATCTCGTCTGCGCAGGCGGCCGCCCGGCCCGCGCGGTCGTGCCGGACCGCCGCGCGCAGAGCCGCCAGGCGCGCCGGCGTGTCGTGGAAGCCGGGCAACACGGGCACCACCTCGCCGGGGTCGAGGTCGTCGAGCAGCCGGTGCATGGCGCCGAAGGCCCGGCCCGCGAGCCGGCAGTCCTGCACGTCGCCGGCCACGGTGCGCGACGTCGCGTCGTCCACCCAGGTTGACATCCGCCAGACGGCGCCGTCCCCGCCGGTGTGCAGCAGGGCCCCCGCGCGCGTCGGCACCGAACGCGGCACCACCACGCCGGCCAGATCCTCGCGCAGGTCCGCCGGCGGTCGCGCCAGCCGGGCGGCCAGGTGCTCGGCGATGGTGGCGGACACGCGCGCCAGCGGCGCCGGCGCGGGAAAGACGCGGGTGTTGAGGCGCTGCAGGAACCACGACTGCCCGCCGGCCTCGACGCGCCAGGAATGGTGGATGTGCCCGCCGGCAAGGGGCGTGGCGGCGACCAGCGGCCCCGGCACCGCGAAGGCGGCGACGACGGCGGCGAGGTCGTTCAGCGCCACAGCTTCGCCGGGTAGCGCCCGGCGGCGGTCAGCTCCGCCAGGCGGCGGCGGACGAAGCGGACGTCGTCGGGGTGGGTGAGGCCGAACCACTCGTCGGCGCCGGGCAGCACGCGCACGGTCGCGCGGCCGGCGGCGATCGCCTCGGCGATGGCGGTGGGCAGGCGGAACTCGTCCTGCCGGTGCCCGTCCTGGCGCTGGAACGCGGCGAATCCCTCGCGCAGGACGCCGAAGACGGCAGGCGTGAACGCCCAGGCATTCATCGAGGCGAGCGACTCGGGTGCGATCGGAACCCGTTCGCCCGTCGGGCTCAGGATGGCGGCGCCGGTCTCGTGGCGCAGGACCTGCATGTGCTCGCCGAGTCCGGTGAGGTGGTGGTCCTCGCCGATGGCGCACACCGCGCGGGATACGGCGCCGGTGTGGGGGATCGTCTCGAGGAGCGGGAAGCCGACCATGGCCCAGGTGGCCGGCAGGCCCGGCGTGTCCGGCACGGCCTTCCGGCGCAGGAAACGGGCGAGGATGACGAAGGCCCAGGGACCGTAGTGGTCGTCCGCGTTGGCGACCGCGAACGGGCCCGCGACGTGGCCGGCGGCCGCGAGCACCGCGTGGCCGGTGCCCCAGGGGCGGCCACGGTGCGCCGGCACGCCGTCCTCGGGCTGGATGGCGATGACGACCGGCACCGTGCGGCCGAAGCGCGCCGCGGCCCACGCCGCCATGTCGTCGGCGGTGTCGGCCGCGGTGACCAGGACCACGCGGTCGAAGCCGGCCTCGAGGGCGTCGAAGACCGTGTACTCGCAGAGCGCCTGGTCGTGCGGGCCGACCGCCGCCGTCTGCTTGAAACCGCCGAAGCGCCGGCCGCGTCCGGCGGCGAGGAGCACCAGATCGAGGGGCACGGGATCACCTCCGTGCCGGACATCCTAAGCGGAGGCGGAGCGCTTGGGAACCTGCGATCTGGCCCGGCGGCGCCCGGGAGGTTACTATCTAGGTGTCCAGGGAGGACCAGCCGTGATCCGTCAACTGACCTGGGCCGTCCTCGCGGCCCCCCTCATCATCCTTGCCGGCTGCGGCGGCAGCGACGAGACGCCGCTGAAGCCCGAGGACGAGAATCCGTTCCACGCCCTGGTGGCCGGGACCGACTCGACGCTGGATATCGCGACCTGGAATCTGCACGGCTTCGCCGAGAGCGCGGAGACGGTCAGCCTGGTCGCCGACGCCATCGTCGCGATGGACCTCGACGTGGTGGCCCTGCAGGAGATCGCGCTGTCCTCGCGCTTCAACCAGCTCGTCCAGCAGCTGCCGGGGTGGGCCGGCTACCGCGCGCCTAGCGGCGGCGAGTGGAGCCTCGCCTATCTCTGGCGCACCGACACGGTCAACCTGGCCACGGCGGCCTACGAGATCTTCCCCGACCAGGGCAGCCCCTTCCCGCGCGCGCCGCTGATCCTCGACGTCACGTACGACGGACGGTCCGTGCTGGTGATCAACAACCACCTGAAATGCTGCGGCGACAACCATCTGGTCCCGGGCGACTACGGCGACGAGGAATACCGTCGTTACCTGGCGGGCGAGATGCTGGCGGACTGGATCGCCGCCGAGGCCGACGGCCGGGCGGTGGTCGTGCTCGGGGATCTCAACGACGCCCTCAACGACCCCGTCGACGACAACGTGTTCCAGATGTTCCTGGACCTGCCGGCGAGCTACCGCTTCGCCGACTGGGACATCGCGGTGGACACCTCGCACGCGCAGTGGTCGTGGGGGCCGGGCGAGAGCCACCTCGATCACATCCTGGTGACCGACGAGCTCTTTCCCGCGCTCGCGACCTGCCGCACCATGCGGCTAGACCTCGCGCTCGCCAACGGCGTCTTCGCGGACAAGATCAGCGACCACGCGCCGGTGGTGGTGACCCTCGACCTCGACGCCCGCTAGCTCCAGGGCAGGTCGATCCCCAGTTCCGCGGCCTTGGCCTCGAACTCGGCGCGCTCGCGATGCCGCGCCAGGCCGCCGGTCTTCTCGCTGCGCGCGAGCCAGCCGGCCGCCGCGGCCAGGGCCAGGGCATCGTCGCGGGTGCCCCGTCCCAGCGCCGCCAGGATCTCCCACTCGAGGCGCGACAGCGCGTGGGCGCCGAAGCGATAGTCCTGGAACGCCTCCCACACCAGCGGGACCCAGCGCGCGACGATCTGCTCGCCGATCACCGTCGCGTAGTCGCGGATCTCCTGCTGCGCGTGCGCGTCCATGCGCAGCGAGAGGAAGTGCAGCAGGTTGTGCAGATCGACCTTCCAGTAGGCCTCGGTGTAGGTGCACAGCGGCAGGTCCTTGCGCGCCTGCTCGCGCGCGACCCCGCGGTCGAGCCGCTCCTGGTACACGGCGCGGGCGTGCTCCTGCAACTCGGCTTCCTGGCGGGACAGCTCGCGACCGGCGTCGTCGTCGAACGTGCCCTCGCTGCCCTGCCGATTGGACGACGCCTGCCGGCGCCACGCGTCGGCCGCCGTGCGCTGGGCGGCGTCGATGGCTATTGAATAACGAGTACTGGTCTCATTTGTAGAGGCGGTCCGATGTCGGATCCACTGCCGCCAGGCATCCATGGGGACGCGCACGTGCAGCTTCAACTCGCACATCTCGAACGGCGTGGTGTGGCGATGGCGCAGGAGATAGCGGATCAGGCCGCGGTCGTCGCTGACCGACTTGGTGCCCTCGCCGTAGCTGACGCGCGCGGCCTGGACCACGGCGGCGTCGTCGCCCATGTAGTCGACGACGCGAACGAAGCCCTGGTCGAGGACGCCGAAGGGCTCGCCCAGGATCTCATCAAGCGCCGGTACTCGGGGACGGGCGAGGTGCGCCGCCGACGTCTCGGGGGACCGCTGGGGCTCGGGCTGGCTCATGGCGTGGTTCCTTCCCCGAACGCGGCCGACACCGCACCGTCGACCAATCCATCTTCCGCATGCTCCGCCAACGTCACCTGCAACCGCGGGTCGCGCTGCATCGCGGCGCGGATGGCGAACTCGGCGCCTTCGTTGCGGGCCCAGGCGCGGCGGGCGATGCCGTTGTTGACGTCCCAGCCGAGCATCAGCTCGAGGCGACGCCGGGCGTCGACGCTGCCGTCGAGCACCAGGCCGAAGCCGCCGTTGATGACCTCGCCCCAGCCCACGCCGCCGCCGTTGTGCAGCGAGACCCAGGTGGCGCCGCGGAAGCCGTCGCCGATCACGTTCTGGACCGCCATGTCGGCGGTGAACATGGAACCGTCGCGGATGTTGGCGGTCTCGCGGAAGGGGCTGTCGGTGCCCGAGACGTCGTGGTGGTCGCGGCCGAGGACCACGGGGGCCGAGATCTCGCCGCGGGCGATGGCGTCGTTGAAGGCGGCGGCGATGCGGCGGCGGCCCTGCTCGTCGCTGTAGAGGATGCGGGCCTGCGAGCCTACCACCATGTGGTGCGCGTCGGCCTGGCGGATCCAGCGCAGGTTGTCGAGGTACTGCTGGCGCGTCTCGGAGGGCGATGCGGCGGCCAGCTCGGCGATGACGTCGCCGGCGAGGCGGTCGGTGACGGCGAGGTCGTGCGGATCGCCGCTGGTGCAGACCCAGCGGAAGGGGCCGAAGCCGAAGTCGAAGCACATCGGGCCCATGATGTGCTCGACGTAGCTCGGGTACGTGAAGCCGCCGTCGGGACGACAGATGTCGCACCCCGCGCGGCTGCACTCGAGCAGGAAGGCGTTGCCGTAGTCCCAGAAGTGCAGACCGCGCTCGCGGGTCATGGTCTCGATCGCCGTGAGCTGGCGCCGCAACGACGCCTGCACGCATTCGCGGAAGCCGGCGGGGTCGCCGGCCATCATCGCGTTGGCATCGTCGAGACTCAGGCCGACGGGGTAGTAGCCGCCGGTGTAGGGAATGTGCAGGCTGGTCTGGTCGCTGGCGAGTTCCACCACGACGTCGCTGGCGGCGAGCCGCTCCCAGAGGTCGACCACGTTGCCGAGGTAGGCGAGGGCGACGGCTTCCTTGGCGGCGCGCGCCCGCTCGACGCGCCGCAGCAGGCCGTCGAGATCTTCGTGGATCTCGTCGACCCAGCCCTGGGCGTGGCGCTTGCGGGCCGCCGCGGGGTTGATCTCGGCGATGACGCCGATGGCGCCGGCGATGGCGGAGGCCTTGCCCTGGGCGCCGCTCATGCCGCCGAGGCCGCTGGTCACGTAGACCCGCCCCGCGAGCGGGTTCTCGCCCTCGCCGCCGAGGTAGCGGCGGCCGGCGTTGAGGATGGTCAGCGTGGTGCCGTGCACGATGCCTTGCGGCCCGATGTACATGTAGCTGCCGGCCGTCATCTGGCCGTACATGGTGACGCCGAGGGCGGCCATCCGGGTGTAGTCGTCCCCACTGCTGTAGTTGGGGATCACCATGCCGTTGGTCACCACCACGCGCGGCGCGTCGGCGTGGCTCGGGAACAGGCCCACCGGATGGCCGGACGACATCACCAGCGTCTGCTCGGCGGTCATCTCGCTCAGGTAGCGCATCGCGAGCAGGTACTGGGCCCAGTTCTGGAAGACCGTGCCGTTGCCGCCGTAGGTGATCAGCTCGTAGGGATGCTGCGCGACCGCGGGGTCGAGGTTGTTCTGGATCATCAGCATGATCGCCGCGGCCTGCGGCGTGCGCGCCGGGTACTCGCCGAGCGGGCGCGCGCGCATGGCGTAGGCCGGCCGCAGGCGGTGCATGTAGATGCGGCCCCAGCGCGCGAGCTCGGCGGCGAACTCGGGCGCGAGCCGGGCATGTGACGACGCCGGGAAGTAGCGCAGCGCGTTGCGCAGGGCGAGGCGTTTCTCGTCGTCCGTGAGGGTCAGCGGCCGGCGCGGGGCGCGGCTGATGGCGGGATCCTCGGCCGGCGCGTCCGGGAGGACCTCGGGGATGCCGCGGCGGATGGCGGCCTGGAACTCGGTGGTGGACATGACGACGGACACGGACGGTTCCTCCTCGGTCGGTCGGCGCCGGCACGGCGACATGGGGGATCGGGCCGGAACGGCGAAGATAGCACGTCCGCCGCCGGCACGGTAGAAGTGGGTGTCGTTGCATTCCGCCGGGATCCGGGGTATCATCAGGGCGTCGGATCTGCCACCCCCTCGACAACCGGACCCCCCCGTGAAGGACCGGTGCATCATGCTGCGCCTGCCGCCGCGTCTTCTGCTCACCGCCTTTGTGCTCCTGGTCGCGGCCGCGGCCCGCGCCGACCTGCTGGTTCCCCGCGAGGCCAAGGGCGTGACCGTGGAGTTCACGGACGGCCGGCGGCTCGAGGGCGTCGACGTGGCCTGGGAACCGCGCGAACGCACGCTCGCGATCACCCGCGAGGGCGTCACCATGCATGCCGGGCCGTCGGAGATCCTCGCGGTCCGCGACGCGGCCGGCACGGACATCACCGGGACGCTGCTGCCGCGGCCGCCGAAGACGCGAGCCGAACCCGGGCCCAAGGTCGTCGTGCCGCCGCCGGCCGAGGTGCAGGAGCCGCTCTCCACGGCGCTGCAGCCCGCGGTCGCCGCGGCGGAGACCGTGTCCGTCGCCCAGGCCGAAGCCGCGGGGCCGATCGACGGACGGCGTTTCGCGATCGCGATCAGCCCCGTCGCCGGCCAGGGCTGGCTCTCGCACGACGCCTGGTTCGGCGGCCAGGAGGCGGAGTCGCGGTTCGGCCTGCGGCTGCGCGTGGCGGCGACATCCTGGCTGTACTTCACCACCGAGTTCACCCGTCAGGATCTCGACGCCGCCGCCGGCGGCATCGCGCACCTGGACTTGCTCGCCTTCGGCATCGGCCTGCGGCCCGACGTCGGCGAGCGCATCCGGGCGTGGCCGTTCCTGGAACTGGGCGCCGGCGTCGCCAGGCCTGCCGAGGTCCGTGAGGACGGCCCGGCGTTCGCGCGCCAGACGAATCCCCTGTTGCAGGCCCGGGCAGGCCTGATGCTGCCCGTGATCCCGCGGCTGGAGATCGAGCTGAGCGGCAGTTGCCAGCTCACCGGCGAGGAGATCGGCGACATCTCGCTCGGCGGCCAGGGCGGTCTCGTCTACGGCGCGGAAGTCGGAATCACCCTGCTGCTCGGTCCATGACCGGCGTTGCCCCGGGCACGGTCAGATGCTAGCTTGCGGCCGGGGAGGTTCTGCCGTGGCGCGACGTCGAGCTTGTCTGTCCATCCTGCTTGGTCTGTGGCTGTCGTTGACGGTCTCGGCGCCCGGGCGCGCCGACGTCGTCATGCCGCAGCAATGGGAGCACGTGACCCTCGAGACCTGGGACGGCTGGGTCTACTACGACGTCACGGTCAAGCCGGCGGAGAGCGCGGGTTTCTTGCTGATCACGCGCGGCGACGGCAGCCAGCGCCTGATGGCGTTCGAGGAGGTGCGGTCGCTCCAGTCGGAGGAGGGCACCGACCTCACCAGCGCCGCGATTCCCGAGGACGCCTTGCTGTTCGAGCCGCAGGCGCCACCGGAGTTCGCGCAGTCGCGCCCCCACCACGACCAGCCGCCGCAACTCGGGTCCTGGCAGCCGCGGTTCCGTCTCGCGCTTTCGGGCACCTTCGGGTGGGGCACGCCGCAAGGGGACTGGTTCACCGGGCTCGAGGACGGCGTCAACGTCAGCGGCCAGTTGCGCGCCGCGTTGCTGCCCGCGCTCTATCTCACGGCCCTGGTGCGCGACCAGGATCTCGCCGTCGTCGGTTACATGCCGAATTATCCGGGCGGCTACCAGGTCTTTGACGGCAACGCCGCCGTGAGCCAGTTCGGCGTCGGGGTCGGCACCATGCTGCCGCGGGGCTGGTACCGGGACATCGTTCCCTATTTCGAGTGCCTGCTTGCCGCCGCGTCGCACGATCTCACCTATGACGAGCGCGGCGACGTCGGCGGCTACGTCGAGGAGCTCAACGACGACCAGCTCGCCGGCATCCTGCAATTCGGTGCGCTGGTGCCGGCTTCCCGCGCCTTCGCGGTCGACGTGCAAGCCCACTGGATGTTCACCGGGGCCAGCGACTGGGCCAGCGGCTCGGTCCTCGGGCTCTCGGTGGGCGTCTGCTTCATGCTCGCCGACGCCCCCGACCCGCGCTGATCAGTCGCGCCACTGCGTGACGAAGATGTTGGTCTCGCCGGGGTTCGTGTTGTGCCGGTTGGAGCAGAACACGAAGGTGCGGCCGTCGGGCGACCACATCGGGAAGCCGTCGAACTCCGGCGTGAAGGTCACCTGCTCGAGGCCCGTGCCGTCCACGTTCACCAGCCAGAGGTCGAACTCCCGGCCGCGCGGCGCCGGGTGGTTGCTCGAGAAGATGATCTTCTCGCCCGAGGGATGGAAGAACGGCGCGAACGACGCGCACCCCAGCTTGGTCACCTGCCGCTGGTTGCTGCCGTCGGCGTCCATCACCCAGATCTCCATGAGGCTCGGCCGCACCAGGCCCTGCGCCAGCAGGTCGCGGTAGTTCGCCAGGGCCTTCTCCTCGGTGGGGTGGTGGCCCCGGTAGACGATCCGCTTGCCGTCGGCCGAGTAGAAGGCGCCGCCGTCGTATCCCGGGGTGGTGGTCAGCCGGCGCACGTTGCCGCCCTCGAGATCCATGGTGTAGAGGTCGAGGTCGCCGTCGCGGACGCTCGTGAACAGGATGGTGCGGCCGTCGGGCGAGAGGGTGGCCTCGGCGTCGTAGCCCGGCGTGCTGGTCAGGCGCACCAGGTCCTCGGTCTCGGGGTCGTAACGGACGATGTCGTACTCCGGGTAGATCGCCCAGACGTACCCCTGGCTCTGGTCCGGCGGCGGCGGACAGGCCGCGTCCGCGAGCGCGGTGGTGGCGTAGATGATGTAGCGGTCGTCCGGGGCGGCGAAGTAGGCGCAGGTGGTGCGCCCGGTCCCCGTCGACACCAGTTCGGGCGGGCCGCCGGTCACGGGCACGGTGTAGATCTGGTCGCAGGCGTAGGGCGGCCGGTTGCTCTGGAACACGAGGTGGCGGCCGTCACGACTGAAGTACGCCTCGGCGTTCTCGGCGCCGTCGGTGAGCATCTGCAGCCCGGAGAAGTGGCGTTCCTGCTCGGCGGGCGAGAAGGAGCGTGGCTCGGCTCCGAAAACGAAGGTGCCGGCCGCCAGGGCGACGGCCGACACCATCATCGTCAGAACCCGGGGTCCGCGGGTCGACGTCAGCAAAATGGGTCCTCCGCTCAGGCAGGGGCCGCCGCCGGCTCGCCGTCCCAGGTCTCGATCTGGACGCCGCGTCGCGCCAGTTCGGAGAGCATGCGGTCGGCGGGGACGATCAGCTCCTGCGGGTGCGCGCCGGGGGCCTTGATGTCGCCGTGCGCGAGCATCCGCGCGATGATCGCCGCCGGATAGCCGGTCATGCGCATCATCGCCGACATGGCGTGACGACGGTCGTTGCGGTCGATGATCCGCAAGCTCCGCCGCACCTGGCGCGGGGGCGCGTCGCCGTTGGCCGGCTGCGTGCCCTCGGCCTCGATCAGGACCAAGACAACATCGTCGCCCTCGGTCGGCAAGGTCCGCGCGAGCATTTTCTCGAGAACCTCGCGCGGCTTGATGGTCTGGCCGTTCACCTCGATCTCGGCGGAACTGAACAAGCCGAGGCTGTAGAGCATGCGCAGATGGTCGCAGTGGCCGCGGTAGCGGATGGTCTTGTAGTCCAGGTGCTTGAGCTTCCCCTCGAGGGTGCGCGGCAGGGTCGAGGTGCCGCCGCTGGTCTGGAAGGCCTCCAGCTCGCCGTAGGGCTCGGGGAAGTGGACCACCTCCAGCTCGGACAGCGAGGGGACGGTCCGGGCGCGCCCGTCTCGGATCACGAGCGCCGGCTCGATGTACTCGTTCAACAGGCCCTGGACGGAGAACTCGAGCTGGTAGTTGAGCGGCGGCCGGGGGTTCTGCGGCAGGCCGCCCGCCCGCAAGCGCAGCGTCTCGCAGTGGCCGAGCTGCGTGGCGAGGTGATAGCCCAGGATGCTGGTGAGGCCGGGAGACAGGCCGCAGTCCGGCACGATGGTCACGCCGCGCTCGCGCGCCTTGGTGTCGAGACCGAGCTCGCGCGCGACGACGTCATTGTTGCCGCCCAGATCCAGGAAGTGGCTGCCGCCCTGGACGGCGGCGCGGGCGAGTTCGAAGTTGTGCCAGTAGGTGACGGCGCTGATCACGCAGTCGCAGGCCTCGATGTAGGGGGCGAGGAAGGCCGTGTCCGTCGCGTCGCCTTGCACGCAGCGCAACCGCTGGTCCGTGAAGCGGGAACCCAGCCTGCCCAGGGCATGCTCGTTGACATCGACCACGGTCAGTTCGGCGGTATCCGGCGCGTGCTCGAGCAGGTCGAAGGCGATGGCCGTGCCTTGCAGGCCGGCTCCCAGCAGTAGGTACCTCATGGAACAGCTCCTCCCTTTCCGGTGGCGCGAACGTCGATTGTTGAGACATTAACATGGCCGCTTTGGCTTGAGCAAGCCTGGCTCGGGGTTTGACCGCGGCTGCCGCGCCCGTTACCATCGCGCAGCCTGGGTGGTCGTCCGCCACGCCCCCGATATCTCAAAGGAGCGGAGATGGAAACGGTCCTCTTGCAGAAGAACCTGCTCGAGCTGATCCGCCGCACGTCGGCCGAATTGCCGGCCGACGTCACCCGCGCGGTCGAGAAGGGCCATCGCCGGGAAGCCAAGGGATCCACGGCGAAGTACGCCCTGAAGGTCATCCTCGACAACATCTCGCTGGCGAAGGACAAGAGCCTGCCGCTCTGCCAGGACACCGGCACCATCATCTGCTATGCCGACCTGCCCGAGTGGCTGAGCGAGGAGGCGTTCCGCCGCGTCTTCGACAAGGCGGTCGCCGAGGCCACCCGCATCGGCTACCTGCGGCAGAACTCCGTCGACTCCCTCACCGGCAAGAACTCCGGCACCAACCTCGGCCCGGGCAGCCCGTCGTACCACTTCGGGCAGGCCCATGGCCGCAGCCTCGAGGTGAAGCTGATCCTCAAGGGCGGCGGGTGCGAGAACGTGGGCGCGCAGTACAGCCTGCCCGACGGCCGCCTCCAGGCCGGCCGCGATCTCGACGGCGTGCACAAGTGCATCCTCGACTGCGTGATGCAGGCCCAGGGCAAGGGCTGCGGGCCGGGCATCCTCGGCGTGTGCATCGGCGGCGACCGCGGCAGCGGCTACGTGGCCAGCAAGGAAGAGTTCTTCCGACCCCTGGACGACGACAACGAGGATCCCCGCCTGCGCGACCTCGAGCACCGGATCGTGTCCGAGGCGAACTCCCTCGGCATCGGCCCCATGGGCTTCGGCGGCGCGACCACCCTGATGGGGTGCAAGATCACCCATCGCAACCGGCTGCCGGCGTCGTTCTTCGTGTCCATCTCCTACATGTGCTGGGCCTTCCGGCGCAACGGCGTGCGGATCTCGGAAGCGGGCCGGATCACGCGCTGGCTCTACGATTCCTAGCAGGCGCCGCCTGCGCATCGAGGAGTGAGACCATGCTGCTGGAAGCGCCCTTCACCGAGGACAAGATCCGCGCGCTGCGGGTCGGCGAGATGGTCGAGATCAGCGGGGTCGTGTACACGGGACGCGACGCCGTCCACAAGTACCTCCACGACGGCGGCGAATCGCCGGTGGAGCTACGGGACAGCATCATCTATCACTGCGGGCCGGTGGTCGTGCGCGAGGGCGACCGCTGGGTGGTGAAGGCGGCCGGTCCCACCACGAGCGCGCGGGAAGAACCGTACCAGGGCCCGCTCATGGAGCGCTTCGGCATCCGCGGCGTGATCGGCAAGGGCGGCATGGGCGCCCGCACCCTGCAAGCCTGTCGCGAGGTCGGCGGGGTCTACCTGCACGCCGTCGGTGGCGCCGCGCAGGTTCTCGCCGAACGTGTCGTGTCGGTCGACGGCGTGCACTTCCTCGAGGAATTCGGCTCGCCGGAAGCCATCTGGGTCTTCCGCGTCGAGCGGTTCCCCGCGGTGGTGACCATGGATTCGCACGGACAATCGCTGCACGAGCAGGTCCTGGCGTCGTCGCGTACGGCGCTCGCGGACGTGCTGCAGAATCTGGGAGGCAAGGCTTGAGCCACGAGCAGGTCCCGGCGTCGCCCGAGGCGCCGCGGGAGTCCGACATCAGCCTGGCTTCTCTCCTCAACATCCTCTGGCGCCGGCGCTGGCTGGTCCTGTTGCCGCCGGTACTCGGCCTCGTGGTCGGCATCCTGTACGGGGTGTTCGGCACGCGTCGCTGGGAAGCGCTGGCGACCATCCGGCCCGGCATCACCGCCTTCTCGCCGGAAGGCGGCGGCTTCCGCCAGTGGCAGCTGAAGGACATCACCAAGTTCTACGAGAACATGCTCTACCGGCAGGACCTCGTCGAACGCCTCGGCATGTCGCCCGGCGCGCGGCCGGTGATCAAGGCCGAGTTCGTCGCGCAGGGCCTGCAGAACCTCCAGGGCGGCGACGTCGTCACGCTCTCGACGACGGGCACCAGCCCGGCGCTCGCCGCGGCCATCCTCGACACGGGGATCGTGCTCTTCGAGGAGTTCGCGGAGGCGGACAGCATCTCGAGCGAGATCCGCCTGACTCGCGACGGCTTGCGGATCCAGATCGAGCAGAAGCGCGCGCAGCTGGCGGCGCTCGAGGCCGAGGCCCTCAATCTCGGCCTGAAGATCGCGGCCGCCGTGGCGGATTCGGCGAAGATCGAGACCGAGGCGCGGGAGATCGAGCTGGACATCGCCCGCAACGGCGCGGACAGCGAGCGCCACCGCAATCAGCTCGCGCTCCTGCGGGACCAGGAGCCGCGCCTCGCCGCCGACCTCGCCGACCTGACCCAGGCCCTCGCGACCGTTGCGCAGACCGAAAGCGGGAGCCTGCCGGACGGCGAGGTGCCGGGATGGGTCAAGCGCAATGCGGTCCTCGACCGCGGCGACCTCCTGCAGACCATCGTCACCGGCAAGATCGCGGTCGAGAAGGCGCTGTGGGACAACCGGGCCCTGCAGAACCAGGGCGAGGCCGAGATCGCGCGCCTGACGTTCGAGCGCGAGCGCCTCGAGTTGCAGCGGCAGACCACGATCGCCGCCCGCCGGACCGCGGCGATGCAGGAGATCGGCAACCTGCGGCTCGAACGCCTGTTCCAGATCCCCGTGCGGCGGCAGGAGATCGCCGCCGACATCCGCGAGCGGGAGGTCAAGCTCTCGACGCTGGCGCCGCTGCAGCGGGTGGGCCGCACCATGGTCTCGAACCGGCCCGTGCGCCCGCGGCCGTTGCGGGCGACGCTGATCCTGGTGTTCCTCGGCGCCCTCGGCGGGCTGGCCCTCGGATTCGGCTGGGACTACGTCGACCGGAATCGCCGCGAGATCTTCTCCCGGTGACGCGCCCCGGGCAGGTGGCGATGCGCAACGAGGCCTCGGTCGTCCGGAATCTGGGCGTGCTGACGGCCGCGCAGGCCGTCACCATGCTGCTCAACCTGGCGGCGCTGGTGTACTCGCGCAACGTGCTCGGGCCCTACTGGTTCGGGGCCCTGCAGTTCGGCGTGGCCTTCAGCGCCTACGCGCTGGTGGTCGCCGAATGGGGCCTGGCCACGCTGGGCGTGCGCGAGGTCTCGCGTCTCGACGGCGCCGCCGCGATCCGCCGCTACGCCGGCGAGCACCTGGGCCTGATGACGCTGCTGGGCGTCGTCACCCTCGCGCTCGGCGCGGCCGTCCTGCCGCTCTTCCCGATCTACCGCACCGACCCCGTCATCTTCCTGGTCTATCTGGCGACGGTGGTGCCGATGTTCCTCTCCTTCGACTGGGTGGGCATCGGGCTCGAGCGTCTGCCCTGGGTGAGCGCCGCCAAGACGCTGCGCAGCCTGGTCTACGCGGTGGCCGTGCTGGCCCTCCTGCGCGCGTGGGACGGATTCGCCGGCTGGGCCGCGCCGCGGTGGGTGCCGGTGTTCTTCCTCGCGGGTTTCCTGGTCTCCGCGGCGCTGATGGCCTGGCGGGCGCGAGTGTGGCTGGACGGCTGGGTGTGGCCGCGCTGGCCGGGGCGCGCGGAGGCCGCGCGGCGGCTGGCGGCCACCTCGGCGATCGGCGCCGGCGCCCTGACCATGCGGATCCTGCTGAACGTCGACATCATCCTGCTCGGCGTGGTCGCCACGCCGGAGATCGTGGGCGACTACGCGGCGGCGGCGAAGGTGGTGGTGGTGCTGCTGGTGGCGGTCGAGGTCCTCTGGCAGGCGCTGCTGCCGCGCCTCAGTCGCGCCTGGGCGCGGGACCGCGCGGTCTTTCGCCGCCGGTACAACAGCTACCTCGGGCTGGTGATTCTCGGCCTGGTGCCGCTGGCGGCCGGCGGACTGCTGCTCGGCGGCGGGTTGATGGATCTGCTGTACGGCGGCCGGGCGCCCGGGGCCGGCGCCATCTGCCGCGTGCTCAGCGTGTCCTACGCCGCGCTCGCCGTGGGCCAGTTCTTCGGCAACGGCCTGATCGCCAGCGACCGGCAGCGGGCGTCGTTTCCGCCCGTGGCGGCGGGCGCCGTGGTGGCGCTGATCGGCGTGGGAGTGCTCGCGCGCGGGTACGGCGGCCTGGGGGCGAGCCTGGGCATGCTCGCGTCCCACCTTGCGCTGCTCGCGCTCTCCGGCTGGGCGGCCCGCGACCTGTTCCTGCCGACGCTGCGACCACCGTTGCTCGCGGGTCTCGCCGGCGCGGCGGCGATGGCGGCGGCCGCGTGGCTGGGCCACGACCTGCCCTTCGTCGTCCGCTCGCTCCTGGCCGGCCTGGCCTACGCGGCGGCGGCGGTCCCGTCGGCCATGACCTGGTGGCGACGCGGCCGCGGCTGACGTCGCACCGCGGCGGCGATGAACCAGCTGGCGAGGATCACGAACGTCGGGTTGTTGAGATGTTCCTCGAAGAGGAACAGCCCGGCGGTGTGGAATGCGAGCAACGCCACCAGCATGTCGGGATGTTGCGGCCCCTGCAACCCTCGCCCGGCGACCACGACCACCGTCACCAGGATCAGCAGCGCCAGCGGCAGCCCGACGAAGACGGCAGCCTGCAGATAGGCGTTGTGGGTCGCGGTGATTCCCGAGAGGTCGTACAGCGCGTCCTTGCCGCCCGTCACGCCGAGCCCCAGCGGATGCGACAGGGCCAGATCGGCGGAGGCGAAGTTGCTGTCGAAGCGCTCGCCGGCATTCGCCTGCAGGGCCAGCGCATCCTCCCAGCGATTGCGGCCGCCCGGCGGTCCGAATACCAGGAGCGCAGGCACCAGCACGGCGATCCCGATCAGTCCGAAGACGACCCCGCGCCCGAACTGGCGCGCGACCACGAAGGCGTAGGCCAGCGTGAACGCCGCGATGATCACGGGGCTGCGCGTGCTCGTGAGATTCAGCGCGACCAGGAAGCCGCCGAGGGCCAGCAGGGGCGCGGCGAGGCCGGCGTGCTTGCGGAAGTACAGGTAGAGACTCGCCGGGATCATGAGGCTGATGACGGCGCTGCTCGCGGCGTGATGACCGTGCATGCCCGGCAGGCGCACCTGGTTGTAGACGTAGTGGTGGTAGACCGCATCGCTGCTCGAGAGCCCGACGAGCCGCAACGGGCCCTCGATGCCCACGGATTGCAGCACCACCACGGCCACGTTCACCCAGCACCCCATGACCAGGCCCCAGGCGAAGCGTCGTCGCTCGTCCTCTGCCGGCAGCAGGAGCACCAGCGCCAGCGCCCAGGGCACGGCGAAGAGCCAGCGCAGGCTCTGGGCGACGGTCGGCAGATCGGGATCCAGGAGGCTGAGCACCAGCCAGACGGCGGGCAGGATGTTCGCGATGGCCAGGATGGAGAGGACCCCCAGCGGCAGCCGGCCGGCCGCCAGCCGTCGCAGGGCCCACAGGCCGAGCCCGGCCGCCAGCGCGTCGGTGGCACGCGGCGACGTGGCAAGGGTCGGCACCAGATAGAGGTTCGCACAAAGGAGGAAACCCAGGAGCCAGGGCAGGTGTTGGCGTGCCTTCGTGATCATGGCCACACGATGGGAGACGAGGTCGGGACCCGCAACTTCCGCCTCGATCCTTGACATCTGGGCTTCTGATGTCAACCTCTACTGCGGACGACGCCCCGGAACCGGACCCAGAAAGGACGACCATGCGGCGAACGGCGTATACCTGGTGGCTCCTGCTGCCCCTGCTCCTGCTCATCGGCTGCGGCGATCCCGTGGAGAAGGCGCTGCAGACCGACAAGCTCTACATCGACGACACCGTGACCGGCAGCGGCGAGCCGGTGCAGGACGGCGATTTCGTGGCCGTCAACTACGTCGCCTCGCTCTACGCCGACGGCAAGAAGGGGCCGGAGTTCGAGCGCTCGCGCGGCAAGCCCATGGTCTTCCAGGTTGGTCGCGGCGGCGTCATCGCCGGCTGGGACAAGGGCATGCTCGGCATGCGCGAGGGTGGCAAGCGCACCCTGGTCATCGCGCCGGAACTCGGCTACGGGACGACGGCGCTGCCGAAGGTCCCGGCCGGCAGCACGCTCACCTACGAGATCGAACTCGTCTCGGTGCCGCGCACGCAGGTCCGCGACCTCGCCCCGGGCAGCGGGGACGAGGCCGGCCCCGGCGACTACGTCAAGGTCGACTACACCGGCTGGATCTACGAGAATGGCGCCCGCACCCGCCAGTTCGACAGCTCGACGGAGCGGGGAGAGCCCGTCGTCTTCTCGATCGGCTCGGGCATGGTCATCCGGGGCTGGGAGCAGGGCGTCTCCGGCATGCGGGTAGGCGGCCGGCGCGAGCTGATCATTCCCCCGGAGATGGGCTACGGCGACCGTGGCACGCCCAACATCCCGGCCGGCTCGACGCTGCTCTTCGAGGTGACCCTCCTCGAGGTGCCGCGGATCAAGATGCGGACGCTGATCGACGGATCCGGCGAGCCGGCGAAGATCGGCGACATCGTCGAGGTGCAGTACACGGGCTGGCTCCAGGATGCCGCGGGCCAGCGTGGCGAGCAGTTCGACACGTCGCGCGAACGCCAGCAGCCGTTCCAGATGAAGCTCGGCACGGGGAAGGTGATCCCCGGCTGGGAGCTCGGCCTGCGCGGCATGAAGGTCGGCGAGCGTCGCGAGTTGATCATCCCGCCGGATCTCGGCTACGGCAGCCGCGGCATCCGGCGCGGGATCAAGCAGATGATCCCCGCCGGCGCGACACTGATCTTCGAGATCGACCTGATGTCGATCAACCGGCGCGGCGGCCAGACGGAGCCAGCCGGGAATTCGTGACGGAAAATAGGCGAGGAATTGAGTGCGCAACAACGGCGTCACCTGCGTGACGCCGTTTTCCTTCCTGTTTCAGTTTTTTTGTTTCTGCGATTTCTCCAGGGCGCCGGGGGCCAGCTGCCTGACTTTCCGCGATCTTCCGACGTTCTCAAATCTACTTGTAATGAAATTAGTTACAAAATTCGATTTAAATACTCGTGTTTCGATTTGCGGACGACAACAGAGTTTTGTACGAGTGTTCGCCTATAACACCCCGAAAAGTCAATAATGGGGAGTCGAGAACGAAAAAACGGATTTCTTTATACTTTTGTCGTAGATCCGTGACGATTCACCGTGGTAAAGTTCTTCTCGTGGAGAGAAGGGGTTGCGGCAACCCGCCTGCCGCAGGAAGAAGTGCAACGAGAGAGACGCAGCCCCCCCTTGTCTCAGCTTTAGGTCCTACGCCAGGCCGTCCGCGGACGGCAGGTGGACAACCGAGGAACAGAAAGCGAAGGGAAATCAGCCATGCGTAAGGTGCTAGTGCTCGCCTTGGTGCTCGGTCTGGTCGGCGTCGCCGCCGCCAACGACCTGGGCAACCAGGCTCCCGTGAAGTCCCCCCAGTCCTATCCCGAGAACATTCCCAACCCCGAGCGTCAGGGTGGCGACACCATCGCCAGCGCGACGGTCATTCCCGCTCTGCCGTACAACGACAGTGGCACCACGGTCGGCTACGTCGACGACTACGACGAGATCTGCCCGTACAGCGGCGCCACCGCTCCGGACGTCGTCTACAAGTACGTCGCGACCTCGACCCAGCCCGTCAACATCGACCTGTGCGGCACTGCCTATGACAGCAAGCTGTACGTGTACGACGGTGGCCTGAACCTGGTCGCCTGCAACGACGACTTCTACTTCGGCGCGCCCTGCGGCACCTACGTCTCCAAGCTGGAGAACGTAACCCTCAACGCCGGCACCACCTACTACATCATCATCGACGGCTACGGCGCTGCTTCCGGTGCCTACATCCTGGACATCCAGGGCTTCGAGCCGTGCGTCATCAACTGCCCGGCTGGCGGCTTCCCCGAGGGCGAGCCCCCGCTGCAGGACAACTACGTGGACAACTGGAACGGTGGCTGCAACACCGATCCTGGCTTCCCCTTCCAGAACCTGACTGCCGACGAGTCCGGCAACCTCACCCTCTGCGGCGTGAGCGGCTGGTACAACTTCCAGGGCAGCCAGTACCGTGACACCGACTGGTACATCCTGACCAAGGGCCCGGCCGGCTCCATCGAGGTCACCCTCGACGCCGAGATCGCGACCTACATGTTCGAGCTGAGCCCGCAGGACTGCGCCGCGGTTGGCGTTCTCCAGCAGGCGACCGGCGGCCCCTGCCTCGAGGCCTTCATGACCATCGGTGGCTACGCCCATCTGGCCCCCGTGTGGTTCTGGGTCGGCCCGACGGTCTTCGCGCCCCCGGCTGGCGGCGACCCGACGTACGACTACGTCGTCTGGTTCACCGGCCTTGAGCCCGGAATCATCGCCACCGAGGCGACGACCTGGGGCACTCTGAAGGCTCTGTACGAGTAATCGTCTGAGCTGAGAGTCCGTGGCGGGACTGGCAGGGCCGGGGTTCTTCCCCGGCCCTGCTGTCTATATAAAAACACGCGAGGGCCGGGGCGTGGCGCTCCGGCCCTCGTCTTGCAGTCAGGCGGCGCGCTACTCCGGCATCCGCGCGACCTCGCGGACCTTCTCGATCACGAAGTCGATCTGGTCTCCCGTCAAATTCCCATGCATGGGCAGGCTGAAGATCTCGGTCATCTGCTTGTGGGCGACCGGGAAGTCCGCCGGCTTGTGGTTCAGACGGGCGTAGGCGGGTAGATAGGGCAGCGCGACGGGATAGTGGATGCCGGTCTGGATGCCGGCGGCCTGCAGGTGCTGCCGGACCTCGTCGCGGTTGGCGACGCGGACCACGTACAGGTGATACACGTGGCGGCGGCCGGGGGCGGCGGCGGGCGTCACGCAGGCGCCGCGCAGGCCTTCGTCGTAGCGTCGGGCGGCCGCGACGCGGGCCTCGGTCCAGGTCTCGAGGTGCTTCAGCTTGACGGACAGCACGGCGGCCTGGAAGCCGTCGAGGCGGCTATTGACGCCCTCGATGTCGTGGAAGTACTGGTCGCTGCGGCCGTGGTTGGCGAAGCTGCGGATGAAGGCCTCGAGCTTGTCGTCGCTGGTGACCACGGCGCCGGCGTCCCCGTAGGCGCCGAGGTTCTTGCCGGGGTAGAAGCTGTAGCAGGCCGCGCGGCCGAAGGTGCCGACGGTGCGGTCGCCGAAGCGGGCGCCGTGGGCCTGGGCGACGTCCTCGATGACCTGCAGGCCGTGCTTGTTCGCGATGCGCATGACGGCCTCGATGTCGCAGGGCTGGCCGTAGAGGTGCACCGGAAGGATCGCCTTGGTCCGCGAGGTGATCGCGGCTTCGAGCTTGGTGACGTCGAGGTTGTAGGTCGTCGGGTCGCAGTCGACGAACACCACTTCCGCGCCGGTGCGGGTGATGCCCTCGGCCGTCGCGATGAACGTGTTGGCGGCCGTGATGACCTCGTCGCCGCGGCCGATGCCGAGGCCCTCGAGCGCCACGAACAGCGCGTCGGTGCCGTTGGCGACGCCGACGCAGTGCTTGGTGCCGATGTATGCCGCGAAGGCCTGCTCGAAGGCGGTGGCGTACTTGCCGCCGATGAAGGCGCAGTCGCCGATGACTCCGGCCAGAGCCTGCTCGATTTCCGGCTTGATGCTCTCGTACTGCGCCTTGAGATCCACGAACGCGACGTTCATCGGCGTCAACCTTTCAGCTGCTGTGACTGTTGCGGCACCGGTCCGCATGACGCATGCCCGACCCCATAGTCTCGCATCGGGCGTGGGCTGGAGCAAGCGGCCAGCGTCTGGACTGTCGGCCGGAATCGCCGGGGCTTGAGGCCGCGTCCCGTGGGCGTGGAGGCGCCGACCGGGGAATCGATTGACGTCTGTCAGCTGGCTGGTATTTTTGCAGCACCTTCAGCCGGGGAGGCAACCCGATGCAAAAACTCCAGATACGCAACTTTGTCATCGCGCTGGGCGCGCTCGGCGGGCTCCTCGTCGGCGTCCCCCACGCCCTCGCCCAGCAGGGGGTCGAACTCACCGTCACCACCGAAGGGCTGCGCGAGGCGACGTCGTCCACGGAACTCTACCTGAGCGATCCGTCGTACAGCTTCATCCTCGTGCCGCCCGTCGAGGAACTGATGCCGGCGCCGTTGGCGGATCCCGGTGGGAAGGACGGCGGCGCGGGCGGCGTCGACGTCCTGACCTGGCGGCCGGGGATCGGCGTCGAGAGTCTCTTCGAGGTCTCGCAGCATCAGTCGTGCTTTGTCCTGGGACCGTACTACCGCGTGAAGGAGCGGCTCTGGCTCAAGGCGCGGCTGCCGGTCATCTTCGAACGGACGCTGACCTACTACGACGCGGAGCCGTCGGCGTCGGGGCTCGGCGACCTCTCGCTGCAGGTCGACTACGCCTGGCCCATGGGCCGCAAGGACACCAGCCTGCGCACCCGCCTCGACGTGGTGGTGCCGACGGGCGACAGCGAGAAGATGGACGGCGACTACCTGGTGCCGCTGGGCACCGGCGCCTGGGGCTTCAGCCTGGGCGGCCAGTACTCGCGCCAGACGCCGAGGTCGGGCTACCTCGCGAACCTCTCCGCGCGCCTGAACACGGCCAACAGCGTGACCGTGCAGCATGTGCAGGCGGACACGGTGCTGGCGACGATCACCAACGAGATCACCAACGCGCCGAGCTTGGCGCTGTCGCTCTTCGGCTGGCGCTCGGTCACGCCGAAGCTGGCGGCGCACCTGGGCGCGAGCCTGCTCGTGGTGGGTGACGGCGAGACCGCGTTCTCGCGGCAGGACGCCGCGGGGGCGGTCACCGAGGGGTCGTACGGGAACGGTCAGGGCATGGTGGTGCTCGACCTCTATCCCGGCCTGACCTACCGGCTGGGACCGCTCAACCCGTTCCTGGGCGTGCGGATTCCCGTGGTGTCCGAGTACGACGTCGAACGCGACCGCGAGGACCGCGACGTCGCCGTGATCCTGCAGTTCACGTATCAGCCGGGGAGGATGCGCCATGAGTACGGCGAATGAGGTTCGGCGCGCGCTGGTGGTCCTGGCCGGCGTCGTGTGCGCGGCGGCGCTGCTCGGCGGCTGCGAGGCGGAGAATCCGGTCATCGTGGACGTGCCGGCGGCACAGGCGCGCCTGCTGGTGACCTTTCCGGAGATCGCGGACAAGGCGCCCGGCGACTTCGATCTCGAGCTGACCTTGCGCGTGCACGGCGAGGGGGAGGAGCACACCGAGCTATCGCGGACCATCGAGGTTCGCGGATGGGTCGCCCAGGGCGTGCTCGAGGTGCCGCCGCGGGTGATGGTCATGATCGACGCGCGCACGGTCATGGACGGCCAGACGTTTACCGGCTACGGCAACGTGCAGCCGCTCGAGCCGGGCACGTCGGCCACGGTCCAGATGGAGATGTTCTCGCGCTAGCGCAGGACGCGGACGGTGTCGCCGCGGATCTCCACGACCTGCAGCGGCCCGCCGTAGTGCGCGCTGGCGCCCGTGTCCAGGCACCAGGCCTGGCCGTCGCAACGGGCGGTGACGCCGCCCTCCTGCACCGTGTGGCCCATGAACATGCGGTCGCAGTCGAGGGCGGCGAGCACGGCGGCGAGGCGGGCACAGTCGTCACCGTCCGGGTCGTCGGAGTAGTCGCGCACCCAGGTGGGGCTGTCCTTCCCCTTCAACCACGCCGGTTGCGCCGTCTCGCCGCGCAGCCAGGCCCGCGTTTCCTCGTTGATCCGCTCGAGGCCCAGGGCCAGGTGCTCCTGCCGGATGCCGCCGTGCACGAAGACGTTGCGGCCCACGATGGCCACGACGTTGCGTCCGGCGAGCTGGCGAGCGTAGGGACCGCCCGGGCGCAGGGCCGCGGCCCGGCCGCGTTGTTCAGGCGGGAGCGCGACGAGGGTGGTGTCGGCCAGGTCGGCGAAGGCAGCGAAGGCGCCGGGCGTCGTATCGTCGTAGTCGCCGGCGACGCCGAGCACCTCGTGGTTGCCGACGAGCGCGATCACGGCGCCGCCGGCGGCGGCGGCCTCGACCTCGAGCCGCGCGAGCAGATCGAGGATCGCGCGCTCGCCGTCGCCCCGGTCGACCACGTCGCCGGTCTGGACCACGACCAGGCGCCCGCCGATCCAGCGGTCCTGGTCGTCGATGGCGCCGGCGAGCCGCAGGGCGCCGCGGGCGGCCGCGAAGTCGCCGTGCCAGTCGGCCATGGCCACGATCCTCTCGGCGGCGGGGTAGCGCGTCGGCACGGTCGCGGCCGGGACGGCGACGCTCATGATCAGCAGCCAGAGCCAGGGGACCAGGCGGGTGAGGATTCGCGGCATGGGGCACCTCCTGCCCGCATGATGCGACGGGGGTCCCGCTGGCGCAACCTCGCGCCGCCATGCTAGCCTGGACGGCGGAGGTGGATCTTGCTGAAGAACCTCGTGTGCTCCCTCGCGCTGGCGGTGGCCGGAGCCGCGCTCGCCGCGGAGGATCCGGCCCCCGCGGCCGACGTCCACGCGTTCTACTACGCCTGGTACGGCACCCCGGCGGTCGACGGCCGCTGGGAGCACTGGAATCACCAGATCCTCCTGCGCGAGGGCGAGGGGCCGCGCCACGCGCCGCCGGACGACATCGGCGCGAGCTACTATCCCGCGGCCGGCCTCTACAGTTCGTGCTCCGCGGCAGACGTGGACCGGCACTTCGCCGAGTTGCGGCGCGCGGGCTGCGGCGTGGCCGTGGTCTCGTGGTGGGGACCGCAGGACGGGGGCGAGGCCGCGTTGCCGCTGATCTTCGCCGCGGCGGCGCGCCACGGTGTGGCGATCGCGTTCCACGTCGAGCCGTTCCGCGGCCGCGGCGCCGCGACCACGCGCGACGCGCTGGTGCAACTGCTCGACCGCTGGGGCGACGACCCGGCGCTGCACCGGCGCAGCGGTCGTCCCGTGGTCTACGTCTACGACTCCTACCTGACGCCGCCGGCCGAGTGGGCGACGTTGCTGACCCCCGGCGGCGAGCGCACGATTCGCGGCACGCGGTACGACGTGGTCGCGATCGGCCTGTGGGTCGGGCGGGACCACGGTGAGGCCCTGCTCGCCGGGGGCTTCGACGGCGCCTACACCTACTTCGCGACCGACGGCTTCACCTTCGGCTCGACCGTGGCGAACTGGGCGGCCATGGGCGAGTACGCCCGCGAACACGGGCTGCTCTTCGTGCCGTGCGTGGGTCCCGGCTACGCCGACCTGCGCGTGCGGCCCTGGAACACGGACAACCAGCGCGACCGCGGGCGCGGCGCCTACTACGATCGCGTGTGGCAGGCGGCCCTCGCCGCGCGGCCGCCGGTGGTCGGCGTGACGTCGTACAACGAGTGGCACGAGGGTACGCAGATCGAGCCCGCCGTGCCCTTCGCCGCGCCGGACTTCACCTATCTCGATTACGGCGACCTCGGGCCCGGGTGGTACCTCGACCGCACGCGTCACTGGGCCGAGGCGTTCCGCGAGGGCCGTTGACGACAGGGGCGGGACCCGCCCTTGCCTGGGCTGCGCGGATTGACCAGCTTTGGTCCGCTGAACACGCCTGTCCACGTCCCGGGAGGAGCTCGTCATGGCCGAGGCCAAGCTGTCCGCGCACTTCGCAACCCGCCGACCCAGCGTCATCCGGATGGCCCAGATCGAGTTCGCCAAGCGCACCGACCAGGTGGCGGCGATCAACGTCGCGATCGGCAACGTGAGCCTGCCGATGCACCCGGCCATGATCCACCGCCTGCACCACCTGGACGACCCGCAGAGCCCCTTCGCCGGCGGCGTCGTGAAGTACACCGAGACCGTCGGGCGCGCCGAGACCAACCAGGCGTTCAAGCACATCATCGCCGCGAGCGGCTTCCCGGTGGATCACCTCCACAGCCAGGTGACCGACGGCGGCAGCCAGGCGATGGAGCTGGTGATCACCGGCTGCTGCGGGCCGGCCGGCAGCACCGAGCGGCCGCTCCTGCTGATCGACGCCGCGTACACCAACTACAAGAGCTTCGCCGAACGCCTCGGCCGCGCGACCGTCTCGGTCACGCGAGTCCTGCAGGACGACGGGAGCTTCTCGCTGCCCGACCTCGCCGAGGTCGAGGCCGCCATCCTCCGGCACGAGCCCGGAGCGATGGTCGTCATTCCCTACGACAACCCGACCGGCCAGCTCTACACGCAGGCGCAGCTGGCCGGCCTCGCGCGTCTGTGCGTGAAGCACGGCATGTGGTTCGTCAGCGACGAGGCCTACCGGGAACTGTACTACCGCGGCGACCGGCCGGTGAGCGTGTGGGGGCTCACGGAGGCCGAGGTGCCCGGCATCACCGGCCGCTGCATCAGCATCGAGACGGCGAGCAAGGTGTGGAACGCCTGCGGGCTGCGCATCGGCGGCCTGGTGACCGACAGCGCCGAGTTCCATGCCCGTTCGGTCGCGGAGGCCACGGTCGCGCTGTGCAGCAGCCACATCGGGCAGTGGATCTTCGGCGCCCTCGCGCACGAGACCCACGCCGCCCTGCACGACTGGTTCGCGAAGCAGCGGGCGTACTACCGCGGCATGCTCGTCGAGGTGACCGAGGCGATCCGGCGGCTGATCCCGGGCGTGGTGGTCTCCAGTCCGGACGCGAGCATCTACTCGGTGGTGGACGTGCGCGACGTGGTCGCGCCCGGCTTCGACGCCAAGGCCTTCGTCACCTGGTGCGCCCAGCAGGGCCGCGTGGAGATGGACGGCCGCAACCTCACGCTGCTCACCGCGCCCATGGCCGGCTTCTACAGCCTGCCCGTCGGCACCTACAACCCGGGCACCACCCAGATGCGCATCGCCTACGTCGAGACGCCGTCGAACATGGCGCTGGTGGCGCCGTTGCTCGCGGCCCTGCTCGCGCAGTACGAGGCCGCGCGCTAGCCGAACAGGCCGAGCTGCCGCGGCGCCGGGGGCTCGAGAGGGACGATGAGCTCGGGGCCGTCGTGGCCGACGCGGTTCACGGCCGGCGAAACGGCGTGCATCCGCAGGAGTCCCGGGGACGACGGCGCGAGCAGCGGCACCAGCTGCGCGGCCGCCGCGGCCGGCGTCGTCAGCCAGGATTGCCGCGCCTCCGGCGGGATGATCACCGGCATGCGGTGATGGATCGGGCTCATGAGATCGTTCGCCGTCGTCGTCAGGAGGCTGCAGGACTCGATCGCCTCGCCGCCCGGGTACTCCCAGCGGGCCCAGACGCCGGCCAGGGCGAGCAGGCGTCCCTCCGCGGACGCGAAGTAGAACGGCTGCCGCTCCCGGCCGTGTCGTCGCCATTCGTAGAATCCGTCCACCGGCACCAGGCAGCGCCGGGTGGCGAAGGCCTCCCGGAAGGCGGGCTTCTCGGCGACCGTCTCGCTACGCGCGTTGAACATGCGGCCGCCGTCGCGCGGGTCGCGGCTCCAGGGCGGAATAAGGCCCCATTGCATGCGGCGCAGGACGCGCACGCCGTCGGCGCCGGGCACCACCGTGGCGACGGGCTGGGTGGGCGCGATGTTGTAGCGGGGGACCAGCTCGGACACGGTCGCGAGATCGAACTCCTGCGCGACCTGCCGCGCGGGCGCCTTGAGGACGATCCGACCGCACATGCAGCGCTCCTTTTGGCCGGCGTCACCGGCCAGGCTCAGGGTAGGCTGCCGGGGCGGCCGGCGCCACTGCAATGCGCTTGGACAGCGGCTGGGGCGCGGTCTATGCTGGGTGGGTCGCCGAGGAGGAACCGTGGGACGGGAGATCGAGCGGAAATTCCTGGTCGCGAACGACGGCTGGCAGGCCGGGGTCGTCGCCGCGGACGCGTTGCGCCAGGGGTACCTGTGCGTCGACCCCGAGCGCACGGTCCGCGTCCGGCTGGCCGGGGAGAAGGCCTGGTTGACCATCAAGGGCCGCGCGCACGGCGCCTCGCGGGCGGAGTTCGAGTACCGGCTCCCCGTGGCCGACGTGCACGAGATCCTGCAGATGTGCATCACGCCGCTGGTCGAGAAGACCCGGCACCGGGTACCCTTCGCCGGTCGCACCTGGGAAGTGGATGTTTTTGCCGGTGCCAATCGCGGTCTGGTGCTGGCCGAGGTCGAGATCGAGGCGCCGGACGCCCCGGTCACCCTGCCGTCCTGGCTGGGCGCCGAGGTCACGGACGACCACCGCTACGCGAACGCCAACCTGGCCGCGCGACCCTTCACCACCTGGTGAACGCGGCCACGCCCGAGGAGGCGCCGGCATGCCGATGTTTCGCAGCGCGCCGCAACTGGAGCGGCAGATCAACGACTTCTTCGACGCCATCGCCCAGGGCGCCCTCGTCTTCCGCGACGGCATCGACGACTACCTCGAGGGCCGCGACCGCGACTTCGCGGCGAAGCTGACCGCGATCGACGCCCTGGAGAACACGGCCGACCTCCTGAGCCGCGAGGTCGAGTCGCAACTCTACCGCCGCTCCCTGATCCCCGAGCACCGCGGCGACGTCCTCGGCCTCCTCGAACACACCGACGACATCATCGACCACGCCAAGACCTGCCTGCGTCGCTTCGACGTCGAGCGCCCGGAGGTGCCGCCGCTGCTCGCCGGGGAATTCCGGCGGCTGGCCTCGGCGGTGTACCAGTCGGCGGACGCGCTCCTGCTCGCCGCGCGGCTCTCCTTCCGGGACCCCGCCGGCGTCTCGGACCACCTGGTCAAGGTCTACCACTTCGAGGGCGAGGCGGATCGCATCGGCCTCGAACTGCGGCGCGCGATCTTCGCCTCGGCGCTGGAACTGGCGCACAAGCTGCAACTGCGGTACTTCGTCGAATCGGTGGACGTCGTCGCCGACACCGCCGAGCACGTGGCGGGCCGCCTCTCGATCTACGCCATCAAGCGCCAGTTGTAGCCGACGGCGGGAAAGAGCGGGACATGGGTCTGGGCATCCTGGTCTTCCTTTCGAGCGGTCTCTTCCTGGGCTGGTCCCTGGGCGCGAACGACGCGGCCAACGTCTTCGGCACGGCGGTCGGCAGCCGCATGGTCAAGTTCCGCACCGCGGCGGCCATCTGCGGCATCGGCGTGCTGCTGGGCGCGGTGGTCAGCGGCGCCGGCGCGGCCCAGACCCTCGGCCGGCTCGGCGCCATCACGGCCCTCGGCGGCGCCTTCACCGTCGCGCTGGCGGCCGGGCTGATCACCTTCTGGATGACCCGCAGCGGCCTGCCGGTGTCCGTGAGCCAGGCCGTCGTCGGCGCGATCCTCGGCTGGAACATCTACACCGCCACGCCAACCGACACCGGCGTCCTCGTGCACATCGTCCTGACCTGGGTGCTGAGCCCCGTGTTCGCCGCGGCCGCCGCGGCGCTCATGTATCTGGCGCTGCGGCGCCTGCTCGCGCGGACCAAACCGCACCTGCTGCGGCAGGACGCCATGGTGCGCGTGGGCCTGATCATCGCCGGCGCCTTCGGCGCCTTCAGTCTCGGCGCGAACAACATCGGCAACGTGGTGGGGGTGTTCGCGGCCGACAATCCGTTCACGCCGATCTCCCTCGCCGGGGGGATCACCCTGAGCGCCGCGTCGCAACTCTTCCTGCTCGGCGGCCTGGCGACCGCCATCGGCGTCTTCACCTACTCCCAGCGCGTGATGACCACCGTCGGCAGCGGACTGATGCGCCTGTCACCCGAGGCGGCGCTGGTGGTGGTCATGGCCCAGTCGCTGGTGCTCTTCCTGTTCGCCAGCCGGGGGCTGGAGTCGGCGCTGCGGAGCGCGGGGCTGCCGACGTTCCCGCTGGTCCCGGTGTCCAGCAGCCAGGCCGTGATCGGCGCCATCCTCGGGCTCGGCCTGATCAAGGGCGGTCGCACCATCCGCTGGCGGGTGCTCGGAGAGATCTCGCTCGGGTGGGTGATCACGCCCCTGGCGGCCGGCGTCGTCTCGTTCTTGCTGCTCTTCTTCGTGGAGAACGTCTTCGATCAGCCTATCTCCCGGCCGATGCTCTTCCGGCTGGACGCGGCGGTGCGCGAGCGGGTCGCGGCGGAGGGGTTGCCGGCCGCGGCGCTGACCGGACTGGACGACCGCGAGTACGTCAACGGTCTGCGCCTGCAGACGCGCCTCGAGGCCGAGGCCGATCTGAGCACGCGGCAGGCGCGGCGCGTCGTGGACCTGGCCCGCGTCACGCCGCTGACCGTGGACCTCGACCGGGTCAACCTGGCGGTCGATGCGGACTGGCTGAGCCTCGATCAACTGCGCGCCCTGCGCTCGCTCGCCGGCCGGACGTTCTCGCACAGCTGGGAGCTGGCCGACGCCCTGGCCAAGGCCTCGCCGCTGTGGCGTCCGCGGCCGGACACCGACGTCAACCGCCGGTGGAACCGGGAGCTGCGCCAGAAGCTGGCGCACCTGGAGGAGGTGTTCCGTGACCGCGAGCCCTGAGCTCGCGCGCGCGATCCTGCACGTGGACATGGACGCGTTCTACGCGTCGGTCGAGATGCTGGACCACCCCGAGCTGCGCGGCAGGCCGGTCATCGTGGGCGGCACGCCGGAGGGCCGCGGCGTGGTCGCGGCCTGCAGCTACGAGGCGCGGCGCTTCGGCGTGCACAGCGCCATGCCCGCCGGCCGCGCGCGGCGGCTGTGCCCCGACGGCGTCTTCCTGCGGCCGCGCATGGCGCGTTACGTCGAGATCTCCGAGCGCATCTTCGCGGTCTTCCATCGCTACACCCCCCTCGTGGAGCCGCTCAGCATCGACGAGGCGTTCCTGGACGTCACCGGCTGCGAGCGTCTCTTCGGGCCGGCGGCGACCATCGGCCGCGCCATCAAGGCCGCGATCCGCGACGAGATCGGCCTGGCGGCGTCCGTGGGCGTGGCGCCGAACAAGTTCCTCGCCAAGCTCGCGAGCGGGCTCGAGAAGCCGGACGGCTTCGTGGTGCTGACGGCGGCGGACGCGCCGGCGCGGCTGGCGGGGTTGCCGGTCGGCAGCCTGTGGGGCGTGGGCAAGGTGACCGAGCGGCGGCTCGAGCGCCTCGGCGTGCGGACCGTCGCCGATCTGCTGCGGCTGCCGCCCGCCCGCCTGGTGGCCGAGCTCGGCGAGCACGCCGAGCATCTCCGGCAACTCGCCGTCGGCCAGGACGACCGCCCCGTCGTGCCGGACCACGAGGCCAGGTCCATCGGCAACGAGATCACCTTCGCGGCGGACATCGCCGACGAGGACGCCCTGCGGGAGGTCCTCGACCACCTTGCGGACAAGGTTGCCTGGCGGCTGCGCAAGCAGGGTCTGGTCGCCCGCACCGTGACCCTCAAGGCGCGTTACCCGGACTTCACCACGCACACGCGCGCGCGGTCGTTGCCGGAGCCCACGGATGCGACCGTGGTCCTGCGCGACACGGCCCGGGACCTGCTCGCGAACCGCCTTGGCCGCGCCGGCCGGCCTCTGCGCCTCATCGGCGTCACGGCATCCCAGCTCGAGGCCGTTGGCGGCGGCCAGGCGGAGCTCTTCGGCCGCGGGGACGACGCCCGCCACCGGGAGCTGGACCGCGTGCTGGACCAGGTCCGCGAGCGCTTCGGCCCGGTGATGCGGCGCGGCGCGCCGGCCCGGCCCGACGACGATCCCGCCGACGCGTGACCCACCGGCTCAAGTTCTCCCCCACCCGGCCGATGGTAGCCGTGGCCCGTCGCCGACGCCCGTTCCTTGCTCGTGCGGGCCTCGTCGCGCCAGATGGAGGATGCCGGTGGCTGAGATCAAGGGCAAGGTGATGCAGGCGATGCGCGAGTTGCCGTCGTTGCCGCTGGTCGTGCAGAAGCTGCTGACCGTGATGAACGACCCGCGCAGCTCCCTCGACGACGTCACGCGCGTCCTGTCGAGCGACCAGGCCCTGGCCGGCAAGGTGCTCAAGCTGGTCAACAGCCCGTTCTACGGCATGTCTGGCGAGGTCGCGACCATCAGCCGCGCGGTGCTGGTCATGGGCTACAGCGGACTGCGCAGCGTGGCGACCGGGTTCGGCATGGCCACGGCCCTCGCGAAGCTCGGGGGCGGCCGCACGCTCGCGGATTTCTGGGGCCATTCGCTGGCCACGGCCGCGGGCGGGCAGGTGTTTGCGGAGCTGCGGCGCGACACGGCGCCGGATCCGGAAGAGGCCTTCGTGGCCGGTCTGCTGCACGACGTCGGGCACGTGGTCCTGGCGAGCGCCGTGCCGGAGGCCTACGCCGAGGCGCAGGCGGCGGCGGCGGGGCAGCCCGAGCCGTTGCTGGCCGAACGCGCGGTGCTGACCATGGACCACACCCAGGTCGGCCAGAAGCTGCTGCAGTACTGGAAGCTCCCGGAGGCCCTGCAGGACGCGGCGCGGCGACACCACTCCATAGAGATCTGCGCCGGCTCCTCGCAGCCCCTCACCACCATGGTCGCCATCGGCGACACGCTGGCGCGTCTGCACGGCAGCGCCTTCGAACCCTCGCTGAGCGAGGACGACGTGAGCCGTCTCCTGCGTCCCTGGCAGGTGGGCGTCGGCGCGATCAGCGGCGTCCTCGGCGAGATGACGCAACGGATCGCGCAGATGGAGGGGTTCCTCAAGCTCGCGACCAACGACGCCCCGCCGGCGACCACGACGTCGGACGCGCCCCGCTGTCCGGCGGTGGTGATCGGCTTCGACGACGCGCGCGTGCACTGGGTGACGGCCTTCCTGGGCCAGGCGGGCCACCCGCTGGTCACCGCCCGAGATTTCATCAACCGCGAGCCGGGTGCCCAGGACGTGAAACTCGTGGTGCTCGATCCCAGCGGCGTGACCCACGACAAGCTCGCCAAGCTGCTGGCCTTCATGCGCCCGCAGCCGCTCACGGTGTGCATTCTCGACACCGGCGACGGCGCGGCCGGCCTCGAGATGCTCGCGCGCTACCCGCGCCTGCCCTACGCCTTCTCCCGCACGGACATCGACCGCCTGCTGGCCGCGCCCGTCGCGGTCTGACCCCGGGGGGTTGCGTCCCCGCGCGACGGATGCCATCCTGACCCGAGACCGGGCACGACGCCCGGCGGGAAGGGACGGCATGCGACGCACCATCATCGGCGTCATGGGCGGCTGCGACGGCGAACCCCGCACCCTCGAGCACGCCTACGAGCTCGGCAAGCTCATCGCCGCGCGCGGCTGGGTGCTGCTCAACGGCGGCCGGCCGACCGGGGTCATGGACGCCTCGGCCCGCGGAGCGCGCGAGGCCGGCGGGCTCACCATCGGCGTCCTCTTCGACGGCGACCGCGAGGCGGCGAGCGAGCACCTGGACCTGGTGCTGCCGACCGGCATGGGCGCCGCGCGCAACGTCATCAACGTGCTCGCGAGCGACGTCGTGGTGGCCTGCCGCGGCCAAGGCGGCACCCTGAGCGAGATCGCGCTCGCCCTGCGCTTCGGCCGCCCGGTGGTGCTGCTGGATTTCGAGCCGGGGGCGTCGTTCCTGGACGCCTGCGGGCCCGGCGCGTGGCGCTGCGTCGACACGCCGGCCGCGGCGACCGCGGCGGTCGCGGACTACCTCGCGGAACTGGGACGCTCGTGAACCCCCGCCACGACTTCGACCAGCCCGTCGAGCGCCGCGGCACGGCGTGCATCAAGTGGGACCGCTACCAGGGCCGCGACGTCATCCCGCTGTGGGTGGCGGACACGGACTTCGTGTCGCCGCCGGCCGTGCTGGCCGCGCTGCGGGAGCGGGTCGACCACGGCGTCTTCGGTTACGGCCAGGCGCCGCGCGAGCTGGTCGACGAGGTCCTTGCCAGGTTGCAGCGGGAATACGCCTGGACCGTCGGCGACGCGGACCTGATCTGGCTGCCCGGGCTGGTGACCGGCCTCAGCGTGGCCTGCCGCGCCATCGCCGGCGCGGGCGAGGCCGTGCTGACGAGCACGCCGATCTACCCGCCGTTCCTGTCGTGCCCGCGGGCGATGGGCGCTGACCTGCAGACCGCCGGCCTTGGCCGCGACGGCGAGCGCTGGGTCTTCGACTGGGAGCGCCTGGAAGCGGCCATCACGCCCGCCACCCGCGCGTTCCTCCTGTGTTCGCCGCACAATCCGTGCGGCCGGCTGTGGGAGCGCGACGAGCTGGCGCGCCTCGCCGAGATCTGCGCCCGCCACGACCTCGTCATCGTCTCGGACGAGATCCACAACCAGCTCCTCCTGGACACCGACCGGCCGCACGTGCCCACGGCGACGCTGGCGCCGGAGGTGGCGGCGCGCACCATCACCCTGATGGCGCCGAGCAAGACCTACAACCTCGCCGGGCTGGGCTGCGCGTTCGCCGTGATCACCAACCCCGCGCTGCGCCGCCGTTTCACGCGCGCGGCGCACATGATCGTGCCCCACGTGAACGTCCTCGGTTACGTAGCGGCGCTCGCGGCCTACCGTGACGGCGACCCCTGGCTGCGCGACCAGCTCGCCTACCTGCGCGGCAACCGCGACCGCCTGGAGGAGACCGTCGCCGGCCTCCCCGGCCTGAGCATGGCGCACGTCGAGGCGACCTATCTCGGCTGGCTCGACGCGCGCGAGCTAGGTGTCGGCGACCCGTACGCGTACTTCGAGCACCACGGCCTCGGTCTCGGCTGCGGGAAGGACTTCGCGGGCGAGGGGTTCGTGCGCTTCAACTTCGGCTGCAGACGCGCCCTGCTCGAGGAGGCGCTGACGCGGTTGCGGCGGGCCGTGGCGGCGGCGTCGGGCGCGGAGCGCTAGACCGCCTCGGCGGCCTCGACGGGCGGCAGGTGGAAGGTCGCCCAGAGCGGCCGGTGGTCGCTGGCGCGGGTCACCCGCGTGGCGGCGGCGGTGTGCAGGTCGAGACCGCGGCTCAGCATGTGATCGAGCGTGAAGCTGGCGAGGCGCAGGCCGCCGGCGGACCAGTCGGCCGTGGGGCCGTAGTCGTCGAGACGATCGAAGCCGGCGCGGTGGCCGAGGCGCGCGAGGTCGCGCACGTTGGCGGCGGTGACCGTGTTGAAGTCGCCGCCGATCACGGCGGGGCCGTCCCAGTCGGCGAAGGCGTCGAGCGTGGTCACCACCTGCTCGGCACGCAGGCTGGCCGCCAGCAAGGCCGTCTCGGTGTGGACGCTGCTGACCCGGACCTCGCGGCCGGCGACGTCCGCCGTCGCGAGCAGGGCGATGCGGCGCTGGCCGTTGACCGGGTTGGCGTGCGGCAGGTGCACGATCTCGGCGTCGCGCAGTGGCCACGGGGAGAGGATGGCCTGTCCGAACTGCCGGCCGTGGTGCGAGTGGATGACGGCGGGCGCGTAGACGTGATGGAACTCGAGATCCCGGGCGATGCTGGCGCTGCCCGCGGGATCCATCTCCTGCAGGAGGATCAGGTCCGGACGACGGAAGCGCGCGGCCAGGGCGAGTTCGCGCGCGGCACGGCCGGCCGCGAGCCCGAACTGGATGTTGAACGTCGCGACGGTCAGCGTGTGGTGATCGGCGCCATCGGCGCGCGGCGCCTTCCCGATGCCGGCGGTGACGTCGGCCTCGCCGGCGGCGAAGTTGACCAGCCGGGGACGACGGGGACGGGCGGGAAGCAGGGTGGCGGCGCGTAGGGCGAACCGGGCCAGGTCACGAGTGCGCGGGCGGGTCATTCAGCCTCCGAAGGTCCAAGCGAAGCCGGCGTCGTCACGCCAGTCCGCCCTCTACGCCGCGACGCGGCTAAAGGTTCCCGTAAAAATAGCCAAAAGAGTCCTGTCTCGCAAGACGCAACGATCAAAATCCGCCTTAGCAAGAATCAAACCAGCACCGATCGTCATGTCCCGTGATGAGTTCCGGCCTTCAGCGGAGTAGCGTTCCGGCCGATCTATCCCTACTGTGGCCGCCAGCGAAAGGATTCTGGGACTCATGTGCGGCATCTGTGGCGTCGTTTCCCTGCGAGGACCGCTGGACCTTGCGCCTCGCACCGCCGAGCGCATGATCGGCGCCCTCCGCCATCGCGGGCCCGACGAGTTCGGCGCCTGGCGCGACGACCGCGCCCTGCTCGGCCACGCCCGCCTGAGCATCATCGACCTCGCGGGCGGCCAGCAGCCCATGAGCACCGCGGACGACCGCTACTGGATCACCTACAACGGCGAGGTCTTCAATTACCTCGAGCTGCGCGAGGAACTCGCGGCGCGCGGCCACGTCTTCCGCACGCGCTGCGACACCGAGGTCCTGCTGCAGGCGTACGTCGAATGGGGCGACGCCTGCGTCGAGCGATTCAACGGGCAGTTCGCCTTCGCCATCTGGGACCGCGTCGCGCACCGCCTCTTCCTCGCGCGCGACCGCTACGGCGTGCGGCCGCTGTACGTCGCCCGGACGGGCGATGCGCTGGTGTTCGCGTCGGAGGTCAAGTCGCTGCTGGCCTGGCCCGGCTGCGAGCGCCGCCTCGAGCCGGCCCGCGTCGCGGAGACTTTCACCTACTGGGTGACCGTGCCGCCGGCGACCGTGTTCGCGGGCGTCGCGCAGCTGCCGCCCGGCCACGTCGCCACCTGCACCGGCGCCGACGCCGTCGGCGATCCGCCGCCCTCGCCGCTGCCCGACTGCCTGGCCGTGCGGCGCTACTGGCACCCCGACTTCCTGCCGGCCCGCGAGGACGCCCGCTTCGTCCCGCGCGACGAGCGGCGCGCCATGGTCCGCGAGGTGCGCGAGGTGCTCGAGGACGCCGCGGTGATCCGTCTGCGGTCGGACGTGCCGGTGGGCGCCTACCTCTCGGGCGGCATCGACAGCTCCGCCATCGCGGCCCTCATCCACACCACATCCGACCGGCGGCTCAAGACCTTCTCCGTGGGCTTCACCGACCACGACTTCGACGAGACGCCCTGGCAACGCGCGATGGCCGCGCACCTGGGCACGGATCATCACACGGTGACCGTCGACGGCACGCAGATTGCCGCCTGCCTGGCCGACGTGGTCTGGCACGCCGAGAGTCCGCTGCTGCGCACGGCGCCGGCGCCGCTCTTCGCGCTGTCGCGCCTGGTGCGCGACGAGGGCTACAAGGTGGTCCTCACCGGCGAGGGCGCCGACGAGGTCTTCGCCGGCTACGACATCTTCCGCGAGGCCAAGGTCCGCGCCTTCTGGGCCCGCGACCCGCGCAGCGAATCGCGCTCGCGGCTGCTCACGCGGCTCTACCCCTACCTCGAGCAGTCGCCGCCCCAGTTCCTGCGCCGGTTCTACGGCCAGGGCCTCGACCAGGTGGACGACGCGTTCTTCAGCCATCGTCCCCGCTTCGGCAACGGCGCCATGATGACCACGTTCCTCGCCGAAGCCGCGCTCGCCGACCTGCGGGCGTCGGCGCCCGAGGCGCGGCTGGCGCGGACGCTGCCGGACGGTTTCGCGGGCTGGGGCACGGTGGCCCGGGCGCAGTACCTGGAGATGACGACGTTCCTCGCGGGCTACCTCCTGAGCAGCCAGGGCGACCGCATGCTGATGGGCAACTCGGTGGAGGGACGGTTCCCGTTCCTGGATCACCGCGTGGCCGACGTCGCGTCCCGGTTGCCGGCGAGCGTCAAGCTGCCCGGCCTGCGCGAGAAGGACCTGATGCGCGCCGCGGTCGCGGACCTGTTGCCGCCGGGCATCGCCTCGCGGCCCAAGCTGCCCTATCGCGCGCCCGATCTGGCGTGCTTCGGTTGCGAGGCGGGACGCGACCTCGTGAACACGTGGCTGGCGCCGGACGCCGTGGCGGCCGTCGGCTTCTGGCGCCCGGAGCAGGTGGCCAGCTTGCGCCGCAAGTGGCAGGAGGGCCGGCTGACCGCGGCCCGCGAGACGATGGCCCTGGTCGGCGTCGTCACCACGCAGATGCTGGCCGCGCAGTTCGGCGCGGATTACACTGGCCGCGTCACGGCGTCCGCGCTCGCGGCCGACGACATCGACTGGCGATCACTCCCGGAGAGCCGGGAAGTCACCCGGTGAGGAGAAGCATGGAGATCAGAGAGAGCATTCGCGGCTACATCGTCGAGAACTTCCTGTTCGGGGACGCGTCGCCGTTGCAGAGCGACAGCATGTCGCTGCTCGACAACGGCATCATCGACTCGGTCGGGGTCATGGAACTGGTCGCCTTCCTGGAAGCCGACCACGGTCTGGACATCAACGACGAGGACCTGGTCCCCGAGAACCTCGACTCGATCGACAACCTGGTCGGGTTCGTCTCGCGCAAGCGAGCGGTGGCCTGACGGATGGACGACCTCGCGACGGTCCACGCGCTGCTCGAACGGAGCGCCGACCGCTGCGGCGGCGCCGTGGCGCTGGCGCACGGCGACGTCGTCCTGACGTACGAGCAGCTCGAGGCCGGCGCCAACCGCGTCGCGGCCTGCCTGCGCGACCTCGGCGTGGTCCGGGGCGATCGCGTCGGGCTGCTCGCGGACAACGGCCAGGCCTACGTCGAGGGGTTCTTCGGCATCCTCAAGGCCGGCGCCTGCTGCGTGGCGCTGAACGGCGCCAACAAGGCTCACACCACCGCGGCCCTGCTGGCCGACAGCGGCGCCGTGGGCCTGGTGACCATGGCGGCCCGGGTCGCGCGGGATCTGCCGGAGATCGTGAGCGGGGCGCCCGCGCTGCGCTTCGTCGTCACCGACCGGGCGAATCCCGCCTGGACGCTGCCGCCGACGATGCGGGTGCTGCAGGCCGCGGACGTGGCGGCCGCGGGGTCGGCGCGCGTGGCGAGCGGCGCCGACGGCGAAGACCTCGGCGCGATCCTCTACACCAGCGGTTCCACCGGCCTGCCGCGGGGCGCGACGCTCCGGCACCGGGCCCTCGCCGCCAACACGCGGCAGATCCTGGCCTACCTGAACCTGACCGGTGACGACAGCGTGCTGTGCGTCCTGCCGTTCCACTACAGCTTCGGCAATTCGCTCCTGCTCACCCACGTCGCGGTGGGCGGACGCGTGGTGGTCGACAACCGCTTCGCGTACCCGTCGTCGGTGGTCGAGAACCTCGAGCGGTCGCGCGTCAGCGGCTTCTCCGGGGTGCCTTCCACGTACGCGATCCTCGCGGCAAACACGGACTTCCTGCGCCGCGGCCTGCCGGATCTCCGCTACTTGACGCAGGCCGGCGGCGGCATGACCGCGGCGCTGACCCGGCGTCTCGTCGACGAGTTGCCGCCCCACGTGCGGCTGTTCGTGATGTACGGGCAGACGGAGGCGTCGGCGCGGCTGAGCTACGTGCCGCCCGAGCGCCTGCGCGAGAAGCTCGGCAGCATCGGCATCCCGATCCCCGGCGTCTCGCTGACCATCCGCGACGAACAGGGCCGCGAGTGCGCCCCGGGCGAGGTGGGCGAGGTGGTCGCCGCCGGCGAGAACCTCATGGTCGGCTACTGGAACGACCCCGCCGAGACGTCCCTCGTGCTCAAGGCCGACGGGCTGCACACCGGCGACCTCGGCCGCAAGGACGCGGACGGCTTCATCTTCCTGGTCGACCGCATCAAGAACATGCTCAAGGTCGGCGCCAACCGCGTCAGCCCGCGGGAGATCGAGGACGCGATCGCCGAGGTGGCCGGCGTGGCCGAGGTCTGCGTCGCCGGCGTGCCCGACGAACTCCTCGGCGAGGCCGTGGAGGCCTTCGTGGTGCTCGTGCCCGGCGCCGACGTTCCGCCCGAGCGCATCCTCGCCCACTGCCGCGCGCAGCTGGCCCTCTACAAGGTGCCGCGCGCCGTCCATTTCCGCGACGCCCTGCCGCGCAGCGCCGCCGGCAAGGTCCTGCGCAGCGAACTGGTGCGCACCGCCTAGCCCGTCCCGCGCAACCCCGCTATCGTGTCGTCAGGAGGTATCTCATGAAGACGCCCTTGCTGATCCTGGCGGCCGTCGTCCTCGTGGTCCTGCTGTTCCTCGGTCTGCGGTTCAATCGCGCCCTCGCCGCTGGCGCCAAGGCGCCGGCGCAGGCCGGGTCGGGTTCGTTCTATGACCTCTCCACGCACACGCTCGCCGGCGAGCCGGTCGACCTCGCGGCCTATCGCGGGCAAGTCGCGCTGGTGGTGAACACCGCGAGCAAGTGCGGCCTCACGCCCCAGTACGCCGGCCTGCAGGCGCTGTACCTGGAACTCGCGCCGCGCGGCTTCGTGGTGCTGGGCTTCCCGAGCAACGACTTCATGGGCCAGGAGCCGGGCACGCCCGCGGAGATCCAGTCGTTCTGCGACGTGAACTACCACGTCACCTTCCCGCTGTTCGAGAAGGTGAAGGTCAAGGGCGACGACCGCGGCGAGATCTACCGCTGGCTCACCCGCGACCTCGAGGAACCGACCTGGAACTTCACCAAGTACCTCGTCGGCCGCGACGGCCGCGTGATCGCGCGCTTCGGTCCGAAGACCGCCCCCGACGACCCCGACCTGCGCGCGCGCATCGACGGCGCGCTGAAGGCGCCGGTTCCCACGGAGGGCTAGGTCGGGTACCATGTCGCGGGTGGTGACGGACCGGAGGTGACGTTGGACAGGAAACCCGAGCGGCGCCTGGGCTGGGAGGTCGCCCGCGACCTCGAGCGCGAGAAGACCACCATCTGGGCGCGCATCGTGCCCGAGTGGCGTCACGTGCGGGCCGCGCTCGGCGCCGTCATCGTCTTCTTCGTCATCTTCCTGCTGGCCTGCTGGCTGGCGGCCCATACCACGCGCCTCGCGGAATCCCAGGTGACCGACGCCGAGGGCTGGGCCGGCACCTCGCACTGGCGCGTGTTCTGGGGCGTGGTGGCGCTGGCGCTGTTCTTCGAGTTCATGGACGCCTCCGCGGGCATGGGCTTCGGCACCGCCATCACCCCGGTCCTGCTGATCATGGGCTTCTCGCCGCTGCAGATCGTGCCGGTGGTGATGATCCAGCAAGGCGCGGCGGGGCTGGTCGGCGCCTTCCTGCACCGGGAGTTCCAGAACGTCGAGTGGCGTCTGCGGCCGATGAGCGAGACGGTGCGGCTGTGGCTGATCATCTCGGTCTCCGGCGCCGTGGCGGTGGGCGTCTCCATCACCGCGGTCTACAAGATCTTCCAGGTCGCGGACGTGTGGATCGAACTCTACGCGGCGCTCCTGCTGCTCGGCATGGGACTGGTCACCCTCGTCCAGGCCCGGCGCGAGCGCCACTACCGGCCCCTGCACATGATCGGCTTCGCGGCGCTAGCCGGCGTGAACAAGGGCATCGGCGGCGGCGGCTACGGGCCCGTGGTCACGCTGGGCGGCATCATGTCCGGCGTTCCGGTCAAGAGCATGCTGGCGGTGACGGCGCTCACCGAGGGCACCGTGAGCGCGGCGGCGATCGCCGTGTGGCTGCTGGTGTCGGCCGCGGGCGTGACCATCGATTTCGTGCTCCTGCCCAGCATGATGCTCGCCACCATGATCGCGGCAGTGGCCGCGCCGTACTTCACGCGGGTCTTTCCCGAGCGGCTCTGGCGTTACGTTGTGCCGACGTACGCGCTGCTGGTCGCGGGGATGACCATCTGGGAGGTCGTCCCCGATCTCCTGGAGAAGCTGGGACGATGATCACGCGGGAGTTGCTTGCCGACGCCGTCGCCCAGATCGGCCGCACCGACCAGGACCTGGGCCGCGCCCTGGCGTCGATGCTGGCGGACGGCCGCCTGTCGCCGGCCGGCGGGACGCGTCGCGGCGACGACGGCGAGGACGCGGCCTTCTTGCTCGACGGCGAGCGGGTCGCGGTGCGGCGCCACCAGTTCATCCGCCAGGGCCTGCCGGCGCTCGTCGAGAAGCTGGTGCTCGCGGCCGCGCAGCAGGCGGCCAGGGGGCTGCAGCCCACGGCGGAGTTCGGCTGGCAGCGCGACCGCTTGCGCCGCGAGGCGAGACGGCTCGCGCTCAACCGGCTGCTCGATTTCCGCCTGGACGAGGAGACGCGTCACTACCAGGCCATCCTCGCGCGAGAACCGCTCGACCGGTACGCCAGCGCGGGCCTGACGCTGCTGGAGGATCTGCACGGCGAGTTTCCCGGCGACGTGCTGCCGTGGAATCCGGCGCACGGTTCGGTCTTCTTCAAGGGCGTCGTGGAGATCGACACGTCGGCGCTCTTCGTCCAGCTCCCGATGACGCGCGACGCGTTGCTGCAGATCGCCGACCGGGACCTCGAGTTCTTCAACCTCAACCACGTGCTGGAGGTGGTGCGGCGGGGCGAGCACCGGCGGCTCTTCGCCTGCGTCGTCCATGGCCGGCTCGCGGGCATGATGGAGGTCGGCGTCAGCGGCGGCGCCGGCTTCGAGGAACTGGAGATCCGCTACCTGGCCACCGCCCAGGGCGGCCCCCACGGCGCGCCGGCCCGCGGCGAGTGGGCGCATCGTGGCGCGGGCGCCATGCTGCTAGCCGGCGCCTGGCTGCTGTGGAAGATCTACGAGCCGGCTCTCGCGAATCTGGTGGTGCGCTCCGAGCCGGGCGCGGTGAACTTCTACGAATCGCTCGGCTTCGCACACGTCCAGCCGCACGTGTTCCATCTCGAGGATCCGCGCGGCCACTTCCTGAGGAACATCGTCGCTATGGCCAACCGGCTGACGACGTTGCCGGAGGCGGTGAAGCGCGAGATCAGTTTCCTGGTGCGGCGCCAGGCGCGCGCGTTGATCGCGGCCGAGACCAGCGACCCCGTTCCGCGGGCCGACGCCGAGGCGCGGCACACGGCGGGAGCGTTCTTCTTCGAGGAGTGCTTCCGGGCCAAGCGGTCATTGCCGTGGGCGGCCGAGGCGGTGTCCGCCCTCGTCGAGCGCGGCCAGGGCCTGCCGTGGTGCGAGGAGTTGCTGCGCAGCGCGCACGAGTACGGGCTGGTGAAGGCCTCCGGCGAGAGCGACGATCCGCCGTCGCTGCTGCTGGTCATCGACGACCGCTTCGCCGGCCACCACGAGCAGAACCTCAGCTTCGAGAGCGGCAAGCGCCTGCGGGCCCTGCTCGAGGTCCTCGACGACCCCGAACTCGAGGGGCGCTGGCGCAAGGTGCCGGTCCGGCAGGCGACGGTCTCCGAACTGCGCACCGTCCACACGTCGCAGCACGTCCAGCGCTGCGTCGGCACCTTCGGCCCGCGGATCGTGCCCGAGGGCGAGGAGATCCTCGAGAGCGAGCGCGTCCAGGACACGGCGCTCTTCGCGGTCGGCGGCCTGCTGAATCTCCTCGACGAGATCATGGCCGGCCGCGGCGAGCACGGCTTCGCCCTGGTTCGCCCGCCGGGCCATCACGCGGAGCCCGATCGCGCCATGGGTTTCTGCTTCTTCAACAACGTCGCCCTGGGCGCGCAGCATCTGCTCTCGACGCACCGTCTCTCGCGGGTGCTGGTGGTCGACATCGACGCGCACCACGGCAACGGCACGCAGGTCGCGTTCTACGACCGCGCCGACGTGCTCTACGTCTCCGTCCACCGCGACCGGGCCTACCCGTACACCGGCGCGGCGACCGAGGTGGGCGAGGGGCCGGGCCGCGGCTACACGGTCAACGTGCCGATCGACCGGCGGGTCGGCGACGTCGAGTACGCCGCGATCCTGCGCCACCTGCTCTGGCCCATCGCCCGGCGGTATGAACCCGAGTTCATCCTGGTTTCCTGCGGCTTCGACCTGCATCGCAACGACCCCATCGGCGAGCTCGAACTCACCGAGGAAGGCTACCGCTGGGTCGCCGACCTACTCCAGCGCCTGGCCGCCGAGACGTGCCGCGGCCGCATCGCCTGGGTGCTCGAGGGAGGCTACAGCGTCGCCGGGATCAGGGCCGCCGGCCTGCGGGTCCTGCGCCGCCTGGCCGGCCTGGATTCGCTGTCCGACGCCGACCTTGCCCGCCTCGATCGTACCCGCCTCGACAGGATCCCCGGTCTCAAGAAGGTCCTCGAGGTGCAGGCGGAGCACTGGGGCGTCAGGTAGGGCCTCACCTCACGAGCACCACCCGCTGCTGCTGCATCTGGGCGCCGGCCTGCAGGCGCAGGAGGTACACGCCGGCCGCCGCGGGCCGGCCCGCGCCGTCACGGCCGTCCCAGGTCCAGGCGCGTTCGGCAGCGTCGGCGACGCCGCTCCAGACCTCGCGCACCAGCGCGCCACGGGCATCGTAGACCCTCAGGGTCGCGGCCTGGGACGTGGCCGGCAGCCGGCCGGCGACGCGCAGTCCGGCCGCGGTGGGGTTGGGCCACGGGCGGCCGAGGTGCAGGGCGCCGTCGTCCGGTCGCGCCGGCGTCACGGCCGTCGCGCCCTCGTTGCTGGCGCCCGGGGTGGGAGTCGGGAAGAGGACCCACGGCCCGGTGCCGTCGCTGGCCCGCCCCAGCGACACGTCGGTGGTCTGCGCGGCGAAGACGAGCGTGTCGATGGGCCCGTTGCCGTCGGCGAGGCTCGCGAACAGCCCGACCTCCTCGCCGCCGACGCTCAGCTTGAAGTTCGCGTGCAACGGTCCTTCCGCGGCTTCCTCGTCGCACCAGACCAGCGCGAAGGCGCCGGGCGCGAGGTCGACCGCGGGCAGGGCCCACTTGGTGGGATTGTCGAGGTTGTCGGTGAGGAACAGGCCGCCGAGGGCCACGGCGTCCGGGCCGAGGTTGACGATCTCCAGCCAATCGTCATAGTCGCCGGCCTCGTCGGGGTTGACGTTGTCGTTGTCGGCGAGGATCTCGTTCAGGCGCAGCGAGAAGGCGGGGGGCGGGCCGACGCGCTGCGTCCAGTCGTGGCTCACCAGCGCGCCGGTGCCGTCCTCGTGCGCCAGGCGGTAGAACAGATCGACGCCGGCGGGGGCGGTCGCGTCGTCCCAGGCGTAGTCGGCCGGCAGGTCCGGGCCGCCGGCGGCGACGAGCGCGGGGTCGTCGAGGTAGCTGGCGATCGCCGCGAACGCGTCCGGAGCGCCGACGCTGCGCTCGACGACCCAGCCGAGGCAGTCGTCCTCGCGTTCCGTGTGCCAGGCGAGGTGCTGGACGGGTGGATCGGGCGCCACGGTGAACGCCGTCAACTCGACGGGCTCGGCCCACGTGGCGAGGAATGCCGCGACGAGTTGCGCGACTTTCTGGGCGCGGTACTCGAGCCACCACCGGACGGTGGCGACCTTGCCGTCATAGGTGCCCGGCGAGTTCCAGCGCAGATCGTGGTGGACCCACTCGGGTCCCTGGATCGCGGCGAGGGCCGTCAGGCGGGCGTCCAGCGCGGCGCCCGACAGGGGGCCGGCGAGCAACTCGGCGGCGCGCGAGCGCAGGCGCGCCTTGAACTCGGCGTTCTGCATGCCCGCCCGTAGCAGCTGGTTCCAGGCGAACGTGAAGTCCCACGGCCCGCCGCTGTACCATGCCGGGGGTTGCTGGGCGAAGAACGTCGCGGCGTCGCCGGCGGCATAGAAGGAGAAGTGGTCGGCGTCGCGGTTCATCGGCTGGAACAGGATGTCCTCGTCCCAGGTCATGTAACGGAAGGGCTGGCCGCCGATCTTCAGGATCGCGAGGTTCTTGCCGGCCATGTTGTCGGCCGTCATGCCGGAGGCGTTGATCAGGATCCAGTCGAGGTACGCCGTGACGTCCAGCTCGCTCTCGAGCCACTGGAACCAGGCATGCGAGGCGCTGTCCGCTGGCGGCTGGCAACCGGCGAGCACCTGCTCCCAGCGCGCGTAATCGCCGGCCTCCGCCTCGTGGTCCTTGACGAGGGTGTAGTCGTCGTCGGCCCAGGCGTGGGTGGTCTCGACCCACTTCGCGTCGAGGCGTTCGCGCAGGCTGTAGGCGCCCCAGTACTCGTCGTTGACGTAGACGCCCACGTACTGCCAGCGACTGCCGGGATGGCCGAGTTCCTGGTGCAACGGCTCCATCATGCCCGAACCGATGGCGAAGTCGGCGTAGCGGTTGCCGCGCAGTACCAGGCGCTCGCACCGGATGGGCCCGTCGCCGAAGAAGTCGTACTCGACGTAATCCACGTCGCCGTAGTCGTCGAAGTACAGGCGCAGGCCTTTCTGCGCGTAGTCGCGGCTGGATTCGCCGTTGATGCGCAGTCCGACCGGCTCGCTGAAGGCGAGCGCGCCGCTGGCGTCATAGTAGTCGAGAGTGGCGGGACGTTCCCACGCGTCGCCGCGTTGCAGGTAGTTGTCGTGGTTGCCCCAGACGTAGATGCCGGTTTCCTGATCCCAGAGATTGGCCGCCGCGGTCTGGATGCGTACCACCGGCAGGTGGTGGCGGGCGAGGTCGAAGGGCATGGCGTTCGCCGGCGCGAAGACCACGTCCAGGGTGTCGCCGGCGTCATCCGTGAAGCGTGCCAGCCGCGGCGCGGCTTCCTGCCAGCGGAAGACGGTGGACCAGGTCGAGGTGTTCACGTAGGTCAACCATGCATAGTCCTCGACGGGACGGATCGCGCGGTCCGCGTGCGCGGTGACCGTGCGCGAGCCCTCGAGGGTCCGGTCGGCCGGCGGCGTGAACTCGAAGACCGCCGGGAACGACACGGTGGTGGTGACCTCGGTCGCGGCGACCGGAGCGGCGAGGAGAAGTCCTCCGCAGGCGAGGAGGAGTGCGGCGCGCAGTGGCATCACGGTGGTCCCGTTTCTGGAGAGAAAGCCCAGGAGAAATTTCCGCTACGGGGCAATCTCAATTATACACGATCCCGCCGACGGTATCCGTCTCGCCTCGCGGATCGACGCCCCAGAACTCCCATGGAAACGCAGGGATCAGGGCCGGCCAGGCGCGAGATTCCCGCGGCGGGGCCGGCTTGCCTGTCGTCCGGTCACTCCGTAACGTCACGCCGACGCTGACGAGCGGACACTGGGAATTCGGGGGGATCACCATGGCTGTCATCGTCCTGCTGGCGATCTGCCTCGCGGTCGCCGCGCCCGGCATGGGCGCGGACCTCGGACGGCGACCGGCGGCGAAGGTCGGGGGCGGATCCGCCTCGTCGTTGCCGCTCGGCGGCGAGCGCCAGGGCGGCGAGACCATCGAGACGGCCCTGGTGGTCGCGGAGCTCCCGTTCCAGGACACCGGGACGACCACCGGCTTCGCCGACGACTACGACGAGGAGTGCCCGGCGGTGTTCGGCGAGTCGCCGGATGTCGTGTACGCCTACACCGCGCCCGCCGACATGTTCCTCGAGGTCGATCTCTGCCACTCGTCCTACGACACGCGCATCTGGATCTACGACGCCGCGCGCCAGGTCATCGCCTGCAACGACGACGGCTATCCCGACGGCGATCCCTGCGGCGGCCTGACCTCGCGGATCGCCGGCGTGAGGCTGGCGGGCGGCGAGACCTACCACCTGATCATCGACGGCTTCCACCTCGACGCCGGGAACTACCAACTTGCCATGAGCGTGTTCGTGCCGTGCGAACTGTTCCCGCCGTCCGGGAGCCTCGCCGAGGGCGAGCCGCCGGTCGAGGACGGCTACCTCGACGCCTACAACGGCGGCTGCAACAGTCCGCAGTTCGGCAACCCCATGCGCACGCTACACGGCGACGCGACGGGAGCCCGCATCCTCGCCGGCCGCTCGGGCTGGTACGGAGACGAGTACCAGAACCCGTGTCGGGACACGGACTGGTTCCGGGTCTACGCCGCCGGGAGCCACCCGGTGGTCGCGCACCTGGACGCCGAGGCGCCGACGTACGTCGCCGACCTCTATCCCCTGGACTGCGCTGCCGTCGACATCGCCCAGTACTTCCTCGGCGGACCGTGCCACGCGTCCGGCGGGACGTTCTACTGGCACCCGGGCGAACCCCACTGGCTGTGGGTGGCGCCCGTCGAGTTCTACAGCCCCTATCCCTACGGCGAGAACGAGTACGACTACGTCCTGTGGCTCTCGGGCCTGGTCCCCAGCGTGCCCGTGGAGACCATGACCTGGAGCGCGGTCAAGGTGCTGTTTCGTTGATACCCGGCAAAGCAAGAGACGTACCTCGAAGATTGTTGACGAGGCCTAAGCCACTCGCTTCGGCCCTCCTCCTTGCCCTCTCACCTACGCGGCATACCTCAA
>JADHED010000346.1_pt1 | contig 59708 bp, 57 predicted proteins | sample 8952041 | NCBI WGS metagenome assembly JADHED01 (sample SAMN16124423, study PRJNA663239) | bioreactor sludge metagenome | isolation source: sludge (control) | place: India:Bengaluru | collected 2018-09-08 | reverse complement strand
CCGAGTCCTTGAGCTGGTGCTCCAGCTCGCGCGGCGTGTACAGCGGGTTCACGTTGACGACCACAAAGCCCGCGCGCAGCACGGCCGCCACGGTCACCGGGTACTGGGGCACGTTGGGCATCATGATGGCCACGCGGTCGCCCTTGACCAGCCCCAGGCCCTGCAGATAGGCCGCAAACGCACTAGAGAGCGAATCGGTCCGGGCGTAGGTCACGTCCTTGCCCATGAAGCTGTAGGCCACGCGGTTGGCGTACTTCTTGAACGCTTCGTCCATCAGCGCCACAAGGGAGCTGTACTGCGTGGTGTCGATGTCTGCGGGAACACCTTGTGGATAGGCGGCCAGCCAAGGGCGGTCGGTCATTGGGATTGTCTCCTGGTAGGTTTTATGGGGGTCCTGCAAGCACGCCGATGTTTTTCAGCACGATCGTGCTTTTATTGTGGAGGAATTATGCCCGTCAGCTCTTGAGCGCGGCCAGTACCTCGTCCAACATTTTCTTGGCATCGCCAAACAGCATGCGGTTGTTGTCCTTGTAGAACAAGGGGTTGTCCACTCCCGCGTAGCCCGAGGCCATCGAGCGCTTCATCACGATGGAGGTCTTGGCCTTCCACACCTCCAGCACCGGCATGCCGGCGATGGGGCTGGTGGGGTCGTCCTGCGCGGCGGGGTTCACGATGTCGTTGGCGCCGATGACGATGGCCACGTCGGTGTCCGGGAAGTCCTCGTTGATCTCGTCCATCTCCATCACGATGTCGTAGGGCACCTTGGCTTCGGCCAGCAGCACGTTCATGTGGCCGGGCATGCGGCCTGCCACCGGGTGGATGGCAAAGCGCACCTGCACGCCCTTGTCGCGCAGGGTCTTCACGATGTCGTTGACCGTGTGCTGCGCCTGGGCCACGGCCATGCCATAGCCGGGAACGATGATCACGCTCTTGGCATCACGCAGCAGCTCGGCCGTCTCGGCGGCGGCCACGGGCACCACTTCGCCCTGCGGCTCGGCAGCGTCGCCCTTCTTGGCGGGCGCACCAGCACCGGACCCAAAGCCCCCGGCGATCACGCTGATGAAGTTGCGGTTCATCGCGTTGCACATGATGTAGGACAGGATGGCGCCCGAGGAGCCCACGAGCGCGCCGGTCACGATCAGCAGGTCATTGCTGAGCATGAAGCCCGTGGCCGCCGCCGCCCAGCCCGAGTAGCTGTTGAGCATGGACACCACCACCGGCATGTCGGCCCCGCCAATGGCCATGACCATGTGGATGCCGAACAGCAGGGCGATCACCGTCATCACCATCAGAGGCACCATGCCTTGCTCGACGGTCTCGGCGCGCAGGAACTCGCGGCCGAACCAGATCACCACCAGCAGCGCCACGAGGTTGAGCCAGTGGCGACCGGGCAGCAGCAGCGGCTTGCCGCCGATCTTGCCGTTGAGCTTGCCAAAGGCGATCAGCGAGCCACTGAAGGTGACCGCGCCGATCAGGATGCCGACATAGATCTCCACTTCGTGGATGATCTTTTCCGCGCCCTGCAGCTGGATGGAGGTATCGACATAGCTGGCAAACCCCACCAGGCAGGCCGCCAGGCCCACCAGGCTGTGCATGAGCGCGACCAGCTCGGGCATCTGCGTCATCTTGACGACCTTGGCCGCATAGAGGCCAATGCCGCCGCCAATGACCAGTGCACCGATGATCCAGGCCACACCCGCGGGGCTCACGCGCGGGCCGAACACCGTGGCCAGCACGGCCAGCGCCATGCCGACCATGCCGAACAGGTTGCCTCGGCGCGAGGTTTCAGGATTGGACAGCCCACCCAGGCTCAGGATGAACAGAATGGCCGCGCCCAGGTAGGCGACGGTAGCGAGACTTTGGGACATGTTGCGTGCTCCTCGTTGTTGTTGTTGTTATCGGATTACTTGCGGAACATTGCCAGCATGCGGCGCGTGACCGCAAACCCACCAAACATGTTGATGGCAGTGAGCACCAGAGCCGCAAACGCCAGCCACAGGATCAACCCGTCCGGCCGCCCGTTCACCCCCGCATCGGGCGGTGCAATCTGCACCAGCGCACCGATGGCGATGATGCTGGAGATGGCGTTGGTCACGCTCATCAGCGGCGTGTGCAGCGCGGGCGTGACGTTCCACACCACCATGTAGCCAATGAAACAGGCCAGAACGAACACCGTGAAGTGCCCCAGGAAGGCCACGGGAGCGTAGGCGCCGACGGCCCAGAACAGCACGGCCATCACGGCAAAAACGATGGTCAGCGTCTTGGCGGACATAGACGCGCCCGTGCCGTGGCCATGGCCCGATTTCTTTTCGACCACCGGGGCAGCTGCCTTGGGCGCGGGCGCCGGTGCCTGCTTGAGCGGCGGGGCGGGCCAGGTGATGGCGCCGTCCTTGACCACGGTGAGGCCACGGATCGCGTCGTCTTCCATGTTGACCACCGCCACGCCGTCCTTGGCCTTGCACAGCTCTTCTGTCAGGCGCAGCAGGTTGGTGGCATAGAGCGTGGACGACTGCTTGGCCAGGCGCGAGGCCAGGTCGGTGTAGCCGACGATGGTCACGCCATGGCGCACCACGGCCTCGCCGGGCACGGTCAGCTCGCAGTTGCCGCCTTGCTCGGCCGCCATGTCCACGATCACGCTGCCGGGCTTCATGCTCTGCACCATCTCGGCGGTGATGAGCTTGGGCGCGGGTTTGCCGGGGATCAGTGCAGTGGTGATGATGATGTCGGCGTCCTTGGCCTGCTCCGCGTACATCTTGCGCTGCGCAGCCTGAAAGCCCTCGCTCATGACCTTGGCATAGCCGCCGCCGCCCGAGCCTTCTTCTTCGTAGTCCACCTTGACGAATTCACCGCCCAGGGACTTGACCTGATCGGCCACCTCGGCGCGCGTGTCGTTGGCGCGCACGATGGCGCCCAGGTTGGCTGCGGTGCCAATGGCGGCAAGGCCTGCCACGCCAGCGCCCGCAATGAACACCTTGGCGGGCGGCACCTTACCTGCCGCCGTGATCTGGCCGTTGAAGAATCGGCCGAAAGCGTTGGCCGCTTCGATCACGGCACGGTAGCCGCTGACCCCAGCGGTGGAAGTGAGCGCGTCCATTTTCTGGGCGCGGGACAAAGTGCGTGGCAGGCAGTCGATGGCCAGTACCGTGGCCTTCTTGGCGGCCAACTGCTGCATCAGATCGGGGTTCTGGGCGGGCCAGATGAAGTCGATGAGCGTCGTGCCCTCGCGCATCCGCGCCACTTCGTCGCTGCTGGGCGGGCGCACCTTGAAGACGATGTCGGATGCCGCCCACAGTGCAGTAGCGTCGCCGACGATCTCGGCGCCTGCAGCGCGGTAGGCATCGTCACTGAAGTGGGCGGCATTCCCGGCCCCGGACTCCACGGTGACGGTAAAGCCCAGCTTGATCAGTTTCTCCACCACATCGGGCACGGTGGCCACGCGCTTTTCGCCAGGAAAGGTTTCCCTGGGCACGCCGATACGCTGCGGCTGCGGGACGGGGCTTGTCTGCATCAGAGGTCTCCTCAAGTTTCGTAATTGTTATGCCAGGCCGCCAGACAGGGAGGTCTTGAGCGCTAAGGCCTGGAGGTGGGTGCGGGGAAGGGGAAGGGAGGAACAGCCAGGTGACCGTCCACCATGCCGGCGCTCAGGCGCACGGCCTGGGCTAGGTCATAGGTCCACTGCTGGGCAGGACGGCCTGCCACCAGGAATTCTTCGTTGTTGCGCGGCCGTGTACTCAACAGACGCTGATCTACCAAGGCATCCACAACCACCCATACACCCGCTTCGGTGACGTAGCGATACCCCACATGCGAATAGGGAGCTTTCAGTGCGATCTGGCGGCTGGACATCCATTGAACGAGGTCGGACCGGTTCTTTTCGAGCCACTTGGGGCTGCTCGCCCAAAGCTTGAACCGCAGGCAATCGGCACGCACGGGACTGCCATCGGCAGCGTCCTTCACCATGACGTCCTGTTGAGCCGGGCAATACCCCACCCCTTGCGGAGACCCGCGCAGGTCGCTGGTGACGTTGGTCTGCACGCGCAGCACAGCCAGCCATTCGCCTTGCGCACCACGCAGCGCTACGTCGCGAGTTTGAAGCGAGGTACGCCCCCCGGAGCCTGTAACGGCTTCCCCGGAAGTACCCAGGTCCTGCCACGCTCCCGCCGGCAACACCAGGCGGGCGCGGCCCACGGGGTATTCAGATTGGGGAGGAACAGTGAGGGGCGCGCAGGCCACCATGAACGCCGTCACAGCCAACACGGGCAAGAGAGGCAGCAGCCGCCGGAACTTTGAAATGGTCAGAGTCATAGAGAAAGGTTCATACGAATTCGCCTTCAATCATCCCACGGCACCCGAGTCCGTCCTTCGACGGCTCCTGCCATGCAACAACCAGCTCGGTGTCGCTGGTGAAAAATGTGTTGAAAGCGCCCTGGTATCGGACACTTCTTGCGGCGCTGCCGGTGGGCAAGCTGCCCGTGAGCTTACATGAAGAAAATCTTTGCGCTGTCGCCTTTGTCTGCTGTAGAGAGAACTCCCCAGTCTCCACCCGCACACAGGCAAAAAAAAGCCTGGCAGCAAAACGCAGCCAGGCTGGGCAGCGGCCCCTGAGGGCCTGGTGCCAACGATCAGTTCACCACTTGCGCCAGCGCACCCGAGGCGTACTGGGCCGCCACGGCCTGCAGGCTCAGGCCCTTGATCTTGCTGCCCTGGCCTTCGCAGCCGAATTCCAGGTAGCGCTGCTTGCAGACCAGCTTGGCCGCTTCGCGGGCGGGCTTGAGCCATTCGCGGGCGTCGAACTTGTCGGGGTTCTCAAACAGGAACTTGCGCACCGCGCCCGTCATGGCCAGGCGAATGTCGGTGTCGATGTTGATCTTGCGCACACCGTGCTTGATGGCTTCCTGGATTTCCTCGACGGGCACGCCGTAGGTTTCCTTCATCTTGCCGCCGTACTGGTTGATGATGGCCAGCAGTTCGGCAGGCACCGACGACGAGCCGTGCATCACCAGATGGGTGTTGGGAATGCGCTTGTGGATTTCCTTCACGCGGCTGATCGCCAGGATGTCGCCCGTGGGCTTGCGGCTGAACTTGTAGGCGCCGTGGCTGGTGCCGATGGCAATGGCCAGGGCGTCCAGCTGGGTGGCCTTCACGAAGGTGGCGGCTTCTTCGGGGTCGGTCAGCATCTGGCTGTGGTCGAGCTTGCCGACGGCACCAATGCCGTCTTCTTCGCCCGCATCCCCGGTTTCGAGGTTGCCCAGGCAGCCCAGTTCACCTTCGACCGTGACGCCCACCTTGTGCGCCATGTCCACCACCTTGCGCGTCACTTCGACGTTGTAGTCGAACGACGACGGGGTCTTGCCGTCTTCCATCAGCGAGCCGTCCATCATCACCGAGCCAAAGCCCAGGTCGATGGCGCCCTGGCACACCTTGGGCGAAGTGCCGTGGTCCTGGTGCATGACCAGCGGGATGTGGGGGAAAGCCTCGACCGCCGCCTGGATCAGGTGCTTGATGAAGGGCTCGCCCGCGTACTTGCGCGCGCCAGCGCTGGCCTGCAGGATGACGGGAGCGCCCACTTCGTCCGCAGCCGCCATCACGGCCTGCACCTGCTCCAGGTTGTTGACGTTGAAGGCAGGGATGCCATAGCTGTTGGCAGCGGCATGGTCGAGCAGTTCGCGCATCGAAACGAGGGGCATGGTCGTGGAGTCCGTGGTGGGTTGATGAAGGAGGGGGCGAGGCGCTGTAGCGCCCGGCAATGCGGTGGTAACCGCTTGGTAACTCGTAATTTTAACCGGGGGCCGGTGCGGAGGGCGATGGCAAATCCAACCGATAGCAGGTGGTAAAGGGCGCAGGCGCAGGGGCTGCGCCAAAGTGCCCCCCGTGAATGTCCGCCACACGGCGCAGGATCTCATGCCCCAGATGCAGGCTGTCCACCGGCACTGCCGCCGCACGGCCCGGTGCGCCGCCGGCCTGCGGGTGCCCCCCGTCGTCACACACCTGCAGCCAGGCACCACCAGCATCAACCGTGCCCAGCTGGACGGCGATCTGGGTGCCCTCGGGCGTGTGCTTGAGCGCGTTTTCCACCAGATTGCGCACCGCAATGTCCAGCAGCACCGCATGGCCCGGCACGATCAGCGCGGTCGGCGCCGACAGGCCGAGGTCGTCGCCCCGCTTCCACGCTGCCTGGGCATAGTCGGCGCACACCGACCGCGCCAGGGCGCTCAGGTCCACGGGCGCCTTGGCTTCGTGCAGCTCTGCCCGGCTGGCGCGGGCCAGGGCCAGCAGCTGGTTGAGCACATGCCCTGCACGCAGGGCATCCTGGCCGATGCGCGCCAGCGCCTGGGCCCGGGCCTCTTCTGTCAGCTCCCCCGCGAGGGCACTGGCCTGCAGGGCGATGGAGGACAGCGGCGTGCGCAGCTCGTGCGCCACCTCGTTGGCCAGCCGGCGCTCGCGCACCATGGCGACCTGCTGGCGGTCCAGCAAGGTGTTGATCGACGCTACCACCGACTCGAACTCGCTCCAGGCATGGCGCGATGCCAGGCGCTGGGCGCTGGTGGGGTCCAATGCCGCCACATCGGCCGACAGCGCATACAACGGCCGCAAGCCGCGCCACAGCGCGAGCCCCAGGGCCAAAGACACCACCGGCAGCAACCACAGACCGGGCTCGATGAGCTGCCCCGCGATGTCATCCGCTAGCTCGTCACGCTCGCGCAGCTCCAGCATCACCATGATCTTGCGGGTGCGCCCGGCATCCCATTGCGAAAAGCTGCGCCAGGCCACCTTGTCGGGGCCCAGCGTGAGGTCGGCAAACCCCTCGGCTTCGCTGAAAGGTGGCTCGGGCACCGAGCCTGTGATGGACAACACCCGCCCCTGCGCATCCCACTGCACCACGCTGATGGTCTGCTGGTAGTCGTGTGACTTGAGCCAGGGCGTGGGGGCGCGTTCGGTCCGCTGCGGGCCCTCCATGGCCTCAGTGGCCCGCAGGTTAAGCAGCAGCGCGGCCACGCTGGCCAGGTGGCCGTCGGTCAGCTCGTCGGCCTCATGCACACCGGTCTGGTAGCCAATGAAGACGAAGCTGCCCCAGACAATGGCCAGCGCCCCCAGGGACCACAGCAACAGCTGCCGGGTGAGCGAGGGGCGGCGCCCCGATGCGGGACGAGAAACAGGGGGCGCGTTCATGCAGGCTTTTCCTGCGGCATGAAATAGCCCACTCCGCGCATGGTCTGGATCGAGGCGCTGCCCAGCTTGCGACGCAGGTGGTGGATGTGCACCTCGACGGCATTGCTCTCCACGGCAGCATCCCAGCTGTATAGGCGCTCCTCGATCTGCTGGCGCGACAGGACCCGGCCGCGCGCCTCCAGCAGCACCAGCAGCACCGAAAACTCGCGCGGAGACATTTCCACCGGCTTGCCTCGCTGGCGCACCGTGCGGGTCGCCGGGTCCAGCTCGATGTCGCCCAGGCGGATGGTGGGCGACGCCCGCCCCGCCGCGCGCCGCAACAGGGCGCGCAGGCGCGCGTCCAGCTCATCCACATCAAACGGCTTGGTCAGATAGTCGTCAGCCCCCTGGTCCAGCCCCGCAATGCGCTGGTGCACCTGGTCGCGCGCGGTGACGATGAGGACGGGCGTGGCGGGGTCCGGCAAGGTTGCTGATGCGGCGCCAGTGGCGGGAGGGCTCAGGCGCAAGCGCCTGAGCAGTTCGCTGCCGTCCCCGTCCACCAGCCCCAGGTCCAGCAGCACCGCGTCAAAACGCTCTGCGCGCAGGGCGCTCCAGGCGCTGGCGACGCCGTCACTGACATCCACCGCATAGCCGCGCTGTTGCAGGTTGCTGCGCAGGCCACTGGCTATGCCCGCATCGTCTTCGACCACGAGTATTCGCATGCGGGCATTGTCGCAGCCCATCAGACAGGGGAGTGACAGTGACGATGCCAACTTTAAGACGGCGTTAAGTACGACCGCCTATCTTCCGGCGCATGCAGCCTTCGTCCGTCCCGCCATCCACCGCGCCCCACGCTCACTTACACCGCCACACACTGCTTTTCTGGACCCTGGGGGCGCTGGCCTGTGTCGTGGCCTGGGATGCGGCGGGCCAAGACCTGGCCTTTGCGCAGGTGTTCGGGTCCTCCAACGGGTTTCCGATGCGGGACCAGTGGTTTTTTGTGCAGGTGCTGCATGAAGGTGCCCGCCGCCTGGGATGGCTGCTGGTGCTGCTGCTGGCGTTGAGCGTGTGGTGGCCGCGCGGCTTTTTGCGCAAGCTGGACGCCAGCGAGCGCCTGCAAATGGCCGTGAGCGCCCTGCTCTCGCTGGCCGTGGTCAGCATCACCAAGAACCTCAGCGCCACCAGTTGCCCCTGGGACTTGGCGCAGTTTGGCGGCGTGGCGCGCCATGTGTCGCACTGGGCGCTGGGCGTGCTCGATGGCGGCAGCGGCCGCTGCTTTCCGGCGGGCCATGCATCGGCGGGATTCGCCTTTCTGGGCGGCTACTTCGCGCTGCGCCACAAGGCGCCGACGGCCGCGCGCTGGTGGCTGGCGGGCGCATTGCTGGCGGGGTTTGTATTGGGCGCAGCCCAGCAGGTGCGCGGCGCCCATTTCATGAGCCATACGCTGTGGACGGGCTGGCTGTGCTGGACCACCGGCTGGCTCTGCGACCTGGCGGCCACCGCATTGCGGCCCCGCTTTCCGCATTTCGCCAACACGACCACGCCAGTGGACGGCACCCATGCTTGAAATCGATCTGGTCTTGTTTCAGGCCCTCCATGCCGACGACGGCACCTTGCCCGCAGTGGTGACGGGGGCACGGTGGGCGCGCAGCACCGTGTAAAGGCTGCGCGGGCGCTGCCCCGGAAAAACGGGCCCACCGTGCCGCTGGTCAGCTGGCCACGCAGATCTTCAGCATGTTCGTGCCGCCCGGCGCACCCATGGGCTCGCCGCAGGTGATGGCATACACATCGCCCTTTTGCACGATGTTGCGGCTCTTGAGGTGACGCTCTGCCTGGTCCAGCGCGGTGTCACGGTCCGCGCTCGTGTCCATCAGCAAGGGGCGCACATTGCGGTACATGGCCATCTTTCGTTGCGTGGCCACCTTGGGGGTGAGCGCGTAGATAGGGATGCGGATGCTGTGGCGGCTCATCCACAGGGCCGTAGCGCCGCTGTCGGTCATGGCCACGATGGCCTTGGCGCCCAGGTGGTGGGCTGTGAACAGCGCGCCCATGGCGATGGACTGGTCGATGCGGCCAAAGGTCTGGCCGGTGAAGTCGGCATCCAGCTGGTGGTCTTCCGCCGCTTCGGCCGCAGCGCAGATGGTGGCCATCTCTTCCACGGTTTCGAGCGGGTAGCGGCCAGCGGCCGTTTCGGCACTCAGCATCACGGCGTCGGTGCCGTCCAGCACGGCATTGGCCACGTCACTCACCTCGGCGCGCGTGGGCACGGGGTTGGTGATCATGCTTTCCATCATCTGCGTGGCGGTGATGACGACCTTGTCCAGGTCTCGCGCCATGCGGATCATCTTCTTTTGCAGGGCAGGCACGGCCGCGTTGCCGACTTCCACCGCCAGGTCGCCACGCGCCACCATGATGCCGTCGGAGACACGCAGGATGGCCTCTAGGTGCGGGATGGCCTCGGCGCGTTCGATCTTGGCGATCAGGCCGGGCTTGTGGCGGAACTCGGAGGCTGCCACATTACACAGCTGGCGGGCCATTTCCATGTCGGTCGCGTTCTTGGGGAAGCTCACGGCCACATAGTCGGCCTGAAAGCTCATGGCCGTGCGGATGTCTTCCATGTCCTTGGCCGTAAGGGCTGGTGCCGTGAGGCCGCCACCCTTCTTGTTGATGCCCTTGTTGTTGGACAGCTCGCCACCTACTTTGACAGTGGTGTGCACCTCTTCGCCGCGCACCGCATCCACGGTGAGCACGATCAGACCATCGTTTAGCAGCAACAGGTCGCCCGCCTTCACGTCGCGCGGCAGTTCCTTGTAGTCCAGCCCCACGCCATCGATGTCGCCCAGCTCGGTGCGTGAGGCATCGAGCACGAACTTGGCGCCCGGCTCCAGCTGCACCTTGCCCTCGGCAAACTTGCCTACGCGGATCTTGGGGCCCTGCAGGTCGGCCATGATGGCCACCTCGCGGCCCGCACGCTGGGCGGCAGCGCGCACGGTGGCAGCGCGGTCGATGTGGTCCTGCGCCTTGCCGTGGCTGAAGTTCAGCCGCACCACGTTCACCCCCGCTCGGATCATCGCCTCCAGCAGCGCCGGGTCGCTCGACGCAGGACCCAGGGTGGCAACAATCTTGGTGGCGCGGCGGGTAGGCATGGACATGTCTCTTTTCTCTCGGTCGTTGGGGATGTAATCGAGTTTCAATTCTCACACGAAGCGGTTACATGCGAGTTACCCGTTCCAAAGCAAGACGGCTGAGCGCGTCAGAGCAGCGGGGATGACAACCAATGCGCCAGCACATGCGCAATGATCGCGGCCTCCAGGCCATGGCGCGCAAACAGCCAGCCCGCCACCAGGCCAAAAACCGTGTTGCCCACGAGGACGAGCGCCACCACCGGCACGGTCAACACGCCGGCCAGCGCCTGCGCGGCAGGCAGATGCCCCACGGCAAACAACACGGCACTGAGCAGCACCGCCGCAGCCACCAATCCCTTGCCCGGCCGCCCCTGCCCGCGCTGCAACAGGCGCCAGCCCAGCCACAGCAGCAGGGTCATCACACCCCAGCGCACCATCAGCTCTTCGGTAATGCCGCCGTAGAGCAGCTTGACCACCAACGGCATAGCACTGGCAGGATCGGAGGGCTGGAGCGCCGTGGGCGCCAGCCGGGACAGCACCCACAGCCACGCAGCGCCTGCCACACCGCCCACGATGCCGGGCAGGAGTTGGGCCCGCAGTGCAGGCCCTGCGGTTCGGCCGGCCAGCCAGGCAGAAACTGCAGGCGCCTGCAAACCCACGCGGGGCGCCAGCCACACCCCGAGCGCCACGGCCAGCGCCAGGAGCGCCGAAGTCTGCAACCCGCTGAGCAACAGCACAACCTCTGGCGCCAGCGGCAGCAGGGCTGCGTTGGCCTTCAGGGTGGGCAGCAGCGTCCAGACCACCGCCACCACGCCGGGCATGCCCAGCAGCCACAGCGCGCCGCCCAGCCGCCACTTACCGGGCTGAGCCGGAGCATGCGCCGCATCGGCTCCAGCAGCGGTGTCCACGGCCATGGTTTTGCCCACGCTCAGGCGCGCATCAGCGCTTCGATCTCGTCGGCCTTCACCGGCACGCCGCGCGTGATCAGCTCACAACCCGTCTCGGTGACGATGGCATCGTCTTCGATGCGGATGCCGATGTTGTGGAACTGCTCGGGCACCCCTTCGGCGGGACGTACATAGATGCCGGGCTCGATGGTCAGCACCATGCCGGGCCGCAGGATGCGGCTGGGGCGGTTGGTGATGGTTTCGCCCGACAGCGGGTCTTTGCGTTCGCTGGTCTGGCCCACCTCGCCGGGCTCCACATAGCTGCCGCAGTCGTGCACGTCCATGCCCAGCCAGTGGCTGGTGCGGTGCATGTAGAACTGAAAGTAGGCACGTTGGTCGATCACGTCCTGTGCGGTGCCCACCTTGTTCTTGTCGAGCAACCCCAGGTCCAGCATGCCCTGGGCCAGCACGGCCACGGTGGCGTCGTGCGGGTCGTTGAAGCGTGCGCCTGCCTTGGTGGCCGCCACGGCCGCATCCTGGCTGGCCAGCACCAGGTCGTACAGCGCGCGCTGCGGGCCGGTGAACTTGCCGTTGGCCGGGAAGGTGCGGGTGATGTCGCTGGCGTAGCTGTCCAGCTCGCAGCCTGCGTCGATCAGCACCAGCTCGCCGTCGCGCACAGGCGCTGCATCGGCGCGGTAGTGCAGCACGCAGGCGTTGGCCCCCGCGGCCACGATGGAGCTGTAGGCCGGGTACTGCGAGCCTGCGTCGCGGAACGCATGCAGCAGCTCGGCATCCAGGTGGTATTCGCGCACATCCTGCCCGGCGCGCAGCATGCGGGCCGAGCGCTGCATGGCGCGGATGTGGGCCTGCGCGCTGATGGCGCTGGCGCGGCGCATGATGTCTTGCTCATGCGCGTCCTTGAACAGGCGCATCTCGTCGAGCAAGGTGCACAGGTCGTTCTGCTCGGCGGGGCAAATGGCGCCGTAGCGCACCCGCCCGCGCACCACGTTGAGCCAGCCCTCCACGCGTGCAGCAAGACCGCTGTGCGTAGCAAACGGGTACCAGACGCAGGCCGTGTTTTCGAGCAGGCGCGGCAGCTTGCTGTCCAGCTCCGCCATCGAATGCGCGGCGTCCACGCCCAAGGCTGCGGGCGCAGCAGCCGGGCCCAGGCGGTAGCCGTCCCAGATTTCGCGCTCCAGGTCTTTGGGCTGGCAGAACAGCGTGCTGCGGCCGTCGTGCGCCAGCACCAGGCAGGCGCCGGGCTCGGTGAAGCCCGTCAGGTAATAGAAGTAGCTGTCATGGCGGAACAGAAAGTCGCTGTCCCGGTTGCGTGGGCGCTCCAGCGCCGTGGGAATGATGGCGATACCCCCGGGGCCCAGCTGGGCAGCCAGGTGCGCGCGGCGCTGGGCATAGACGGAGGCAGGCACGGTGGTGTTCATGGCGCGTCGAGAGAAAGAGTGTTGAGTTTGGCCAGCCGCTCGGGCGTGCCCACATCGGTCCAGCGGCCGGTGTAGAGCTGCGCACTGACGCGGCCATTGTCCATGGCCCGGCGAAGCAGCGGCGCCAGCGGGGCTTTGATGCCGCCCGGATTGCCCGGCGGAATGTCGCACCAGGGCAGCGCCAACAGCTCGGCGCGCAGCAGGGCGATGGTGCTGTAGGTGTAGCGCGGTGCGGGGTCGTCGGCGGGCAGGTTCAGCGCCAGGCCGTCGGCCGACAGGCCGAAGTCGCCACGCGGGTTGTGGGCGGGGTTGGGCACCAGCCACAGGTGGGCCAGGTAATCACTGGCCTCGAAGGCCGCCACCGCCGCGCGGTCGAACACAAAGTCGGGCGCAAACACATCGCCCGCCGCCAGCCAGAACACCGGGCCGAGCTGGGGCAACGCACGGGCAATGCCACCCGCAGTTTCCAGCGCGCCACCAAAGTCCACTCCCTCGTGGGAGTATGAAATTGATAGCTGCTCAGGCATATTCTTTCTGCGCTTGGAGGCAAAAACGCTAAAAAAATACCCGCTGATCTGTTCGCCCAGCCATGCGGTGTTGATCACCGCCCTCTCGACACCCGCATTCAGCAAGGCCTGCAGGTGCCACTGCAGCAGCGGCTGGCCCTGCACCTGCAGCAGGGGCTTGGGCATGGTGTCGGTCAGCGGGCGCATGCGTTCACCCCGGCCTGCGGCCAGCAACAGGGCGGGCACTTGGTGACGAGCTGGACTCATGCCTCCACCCCGCTCACCGCACCCCGCTGCAGCGCGTGGCGATCCACGGCCGTGGGCTGGAACAAGGCCAGCAGCGCGTCCATCAGCGCATGTGCTTTGGCCGAATGGTCGGCGCCGAAGTTGCACACATACACGTCCAGCGTCACCGAGCGTTGCTCGGGCCAGGTGTGCACACACAGGTGCGACTCCGCTAGCAAAACAGTAGCTGTCACCCCACCAGGGCCATGCGCCGTGGCCGGAAATTCATGAAACAGCTGCCCCACAGCCTGCAGCCCGGCGGCGCGCACCGCATCGGTACAGGCCCGGCCCAGGGCAGTGGCGTCCAGCAGCCAGGCACTGGCGCAGCGGCAGCCCTGGAGATCGGCAGTGAGGTGCAGTCCTTGCATGGCCCGCACTGTAGTGCATTGCCGCCCTGCACCCAGCGCGCGGCTGGCCGATTCAGGCGACTGAAAGCCGCGCCGGTAAAATGCCGGGTTTCCCCTGAACCTCCCACCCTGAACCACTCCCCCATGGCCAACACCCAGCAATCCCAACAGATGGCAAATGCGATCCGCGCATTGGCCATGGACGCCGTTCAACAAGCCAACTCCGGCCACCCCGGCGCCCCCATGGGCATGGCCGACATGGCCGTGGGCCTGTGGGCTCGCCACCTCAAGCACAACCCCACCAACCCCCAGTGGTTTGACCGCGACCGTTTTGTGCTGAGCAACGGCCACGGTTCAATGCTGATCTATTCGCTGCTGCACCTCACGGGCTACGACCTGCCCATGAGCGAGCTCAAGAACTTCCGCCAGCTGCACAGCAAGACCGCCGGCCACCCCGAAGTGGGCATCACCCCCGGCGTGGAAACCACCACCGGCCCGCTGGGCCAGGGTATCACCAACGCCGTGGGCTTTGCGCTGGCCGAGAAGCTGCTGGCCGCCGAGTTCAACCGCGAAGGCCATGCCGTGGTGGACCACAACACCTACGTGTTCCTGGGTGACGGCTGCCTGATGGAAGGCATCAGCCAGGAAGCGATTTCGCTGGCCGGCGCCTGGAAGCTGAACAAGCTGATCGCCCTGTACGACGACAACGGCATCTCCATCGACGGCCAGGTGACGCCCTGGTTCGCCGACAACACCGCCCTGCGTTTTGTGTCCGCCGGCTGGAACGTGATCGGCCCCATCGACGGCCACGACGCCGACAAGGTGGCGGACGCCGTTGCCGAAGCCAAGAAGCAGGCCGAACGCCCCACGCTGGTCATCTGCAAGACGCACATCGGCAAGGGCAGCCCCAACCGCGCCAACACCTCCAAGGCCCACGGCGAGCCCCTGGGTGCCGAAGAAATCAAGCTCACCCGCGAAGCCCTGGGCTGGACGGCAGAGCCCTTCGCCATCCCCGAAGACGTGTACGCTGGCTGGGACGCCAAGGCCAGCGGCCAACAAGCCGAAGCCGCCTGGAATGACCGCTTTGCCGCCTACAGCAAGGCCTTCCCAGAACTGGCTGCCGAATTCACGCGCCGCATGAAGGGCGACCTGCCCGCCAACTTTGCCCAGGTGGCCGTGGACACCGTGGTGGCCGCCCACACCAAGGGCGAAACCGTGGCCAGCCGCAAGGCCAGCCAGCTGGCGCTGGAAGCCTTCACCGCCGCACTGCCCGAACTGCTGGGCGGCAGCGCCGACCTGACCGGCTCCAACCTCACCAACACCAAGAGCACGCCCAACCTGCGCTTCGACATGCAGGGCAACGTGGTCAAGACCGAAGTGGCCGAAGGCCAGAAGATCGGTGGCCGCCACATCAACTACGGCGTGCGCGAGTTCGGTATGGCCGCCATCATGAACGGCGTGGCACTGCACGGCGGCTTCATCCCCTACGGCGGCACCTTCCTCACGTTCAGCGACTACAGCCGCAACGCCATCCGCATGGCCGCGCTGATGAAGCAGCGCGTGATCCACGTGTTCACGCACGACTCCATCGGCCTGGGCGAAGACGGCCCCACGCACCAGTCCATCGAGCATGTGGCCAGCCTGCGTCTGATCCCCAACCTGGATGTGTGGCGCCCTGCCGACACGGCCGAAACCGCCGTGGCCTGGAGCGTGGCCCTGTCCAACCGCAACAAGCCCACCGTGCTGGCCCTGTCGCGCCAGAACTTGCCCTATGCGCCCAAGCGCGACCTGGGCGACATCTCGCGCGGTGCCTACGTGCTGAGCGAGCCTGCCGATGTGGGCCTCAAGAAGAAGCCCGCGGCCGTGATTATCGCCACCGGCTCCGAAGTGCAGCTCGCACTGAAGGCCCAGCGCCTGCTGGCCGACAAGAAGGTGCCGGTGCGCGTGGTCTCCATGCCCAGCACCACTACCTTTGACCGCGAAGACGCCAAGTACAAGAGCAGCGTGCTGCCTGCCGGCGTACCGCGCGTGGCCGTGGAAATGGGCGTGACCGACGGCTGGTGGAAGTACGGCTGCGCCGCCGTGGTGGGCATCGACACCTACGGTGAATCGGCCCCCGCGCCCGTGCTGTTTAAGCACTTCGGCTTCACCGAAGAGAACGTGGCCGATGCCGTGCTGGTGGCCACCGGTGCTGCGCGCCTGAAGCCCGCCAAGAAGGCCCGCTAAAACTTCTTCTGCCCGCTGTGCCCCGCTGCCAGCGGGCGCGCAGCGGCAGATTCCCGATTTCGACTTTGCAACTTTGAAGAGGCTCCCTATGACGATCAAGATTGGTATCAACGGCTTCGGCCGCATCGGCCGCAACGTGCTGCGCTCGGCCATCCAGAACTTCAGCGACATCGAAGTCGTGGGCATCAACGACCTGCTGGAGCCCGACTACCTGGCCTACATGCTGCAGTACGACTCGGTGCACGGCCGCTTCGACGGCACCGTGGCCGTGGAAGGCAACACCCTGATCGTCAACGGCAAGAAGATCCGCCTGACGCAAGAACGCGACCCAGCCAACCTGAAGTGGAACGAAGTCGGTGCCGACATCGTGATCGAATCCACCGGCCTGTTCCTGGACAAGGTCACGGCACAGAAGCACATCGACGCAGGCGCCAAGAAGGTCGTGCTGTCGGCCCCCTCCAAGGACGACACCCCCATGTTCGTGTTCGGCGTGAACCACGACACCTACGCGGGCCAGGCCATCATCTCCAACGCCTCGTGCACCACCAACTGCCTGGCCCCCGTGGCCAAGGTGCTGAATGACAAGTGGGGCATCAAGCGCGGCCTGATGACCACCGTGCACGCGGCCACCGCCACGCAAAAGACCGTGGACGGCCCTTCGAACAAGGACTGGCGCGGTGGCCGTGGCATTCTGGAAAACATCATTCCTTCGAGCACGGGCGCTGCCAAGGCCGTGGGCGTGGTGATCCCTGCGCTGAACAAGAAGTTGACCGGCATGTCCTTCCGCGTGCCCACCTCCGATGTGTCGGTGGTGGACCTGACGGTGGAGCTGGAAAAGGCCGCCACCTACGAAGAAATCAAGGCCGAGATGAAGGCCCAGTCCGAAGGCGCGCTGAAGGGCGTGCTGGGCTACACCGAAGACAAGGTGGTGGCCACCGACTTCCGTGGCGACACCCGCACTTCGATCTTTGACGCGGACGCCGGTATCGCGCTGGATGGCACTTTCGTCAAGGTCGTGAGCTGGTACGACAACGAATGGGGCTACTCGAACAAGTGCCTGGAAATGGTGCGCGTGGTCGCCAAGTAAGCGTTCTTTGAGAAGTTGAAAAAGCGCTAGAGGTAACTACCCTGTTCAAGCCGGCCGCCTGCAAAGGCTGCCGGCTTTTTTTTCGCCTGCGCGGCGCTGGTCCGCAGAATCAAGTCGCGGCCACTGCGGATGCCTGCGGCGGCGTGCTGGCAATGTGCACCGTGCGGGTGGGGAATGCAAACTCCACCCCCATGGCCTTGAACTCGCGCAGCAGCCCCAGGTTGATGGACTGCTGCAGGTCCATGTACAGGTTGTAGGCCGGGTCTTCGACGATATAGACCACCTCGTAGTCCAGCGAGTTGGTGCCCAGCGCCTTGAAATGCGCACGGTCAAAGCGCAGCTCCGGGTGCGACTCAATGAGCTTGCGCACCACGCCTGGAATCGCCTCCGCCTGCTCGGGGGTGGTGTCATAGGCCACGCCAAAGGTGAACACGATGCGCCGCCGCTCCAGCATGCGGAAGTTGCTGATGGTCTGCTTGAGCAGGTCGGTGTTGGACATCACGATCTGCTCGCCCTGCAGGCTGCGGATGCGCGTGGTTTTGAGGCCGATCACCTGCACCGTGCCCGACACGTTGCCCACCACGATGAAGTCGCCCACCTCAAACGGCTTGTCCACCGCAATCGCCAGCGAGGCAAACAGGTCGCCCAGGATGTTCTGCACCGCCAGCGCCACGGCAATACCACCCACCCCCAGGCTGGCGATGAAGGCCGTGATGTTCACCCCCACGTTGGACAAGATGGCCAGCAGCACCACGCTCCACAGCAGCGTGCGCAGCCCCCAAGACATCAGCGTGGCCGAGGCGCTGACCTGCGTCATGCCGCTGGACGAGTGCCGCTCCACATAGCGGCGCACGCCGATGCCAATCGCGCGCATGCCCCACAGCCCCAATTGCAGCGCCACGGCCACAAACCACAGCTGGCTCAGGCGGCTCTCCCAACGGCCCGGCAGGTCCAGCAGGCTGGCGCCCACCAGCAGCGCCACCACCAGCATCAGCGTGCGGCTCGTGCCTTCCAGCACGTCCACCAGGGTCAGTGCCATGCCACTGTGTGACTGCGTGGCCCACCCCTTGGCGCGGCGGGTCAGCAGGTGCAACACCACCAAGATGGCGGCATAGGTAGCGACCGCCGCTGCGAGGGCCACACACAGACTCCATAGCGGCACACCCGCAAAAGTGGTCTCCTGGACCCAGGTGAAAAACGTGGATGGCGGCATGCAGTAACTCTCCTCTTCGTTGTGCAAGGGGGATGGGTGGAAAGCGGGCGTACGGTGTACGCAAACAGCCCGCGCAAAGGCATCGGCAGCAGATGGCGCAGCGCGGTGCGCACGCGTGTTGCCCTTGATCGAGACCCCCGCAAAGCGAGAGTTCCCCAACGTGCTTTCACATCCGTCGCACACACAGTGTCAGCACCCAGCGTGCAAATGTTCGTAAGACATGCCCGACAGCGATACAGAGGCAGGACCTACGCCCGCTCGCCGAGCGGGCCCCAACAATGCATCAACACCAGAACCCCTGGTTGCCCACCCCACACACGGGTGCGGCGTCTCCAACAACCTCCAGAGGAGTCCCACACACCATGCATTCATCTGCACTGATCCGCACTGCCACAGCGGCACTCGCACTGGGCGCACTGGCCGCCTGTTCGTCCACCCCAGCCCCCACCGAACAGATGGCGGTCACCCGCACCACCGTCAACCGCGTGGCGGCGGCACCAGCAGTGGCCACCAGCGCCCCCGTGCAGCTGCAGCAGGCCCGCGAGAAGCTCATCCAGGCCGAGAAGGCCATGGCAGAAAAGGACTATGTGGCCGCGCGCCGCCTGGCCGCAGAGGCCGAGGTGGATGCCCGCGTTGCCGAGACCCGCGCCGACGCAGCCGGCAATGCCGCCACCCTGGCCCAGGTGCAGGACAGCATCCGCGCACTGCAAGACGAAATTAACCGCCGATCGCCGCGCTAATCCAGCGCCCTGCGCGGTGCCGAGTGCGCCCCACCTAGCGGCTGCGCCTCTCGCCTACCAGCGCCAAGGCCCGCGATGGCCCCGCGATTGAATTCACCCAACACCCAAGGAACACCCGACCATGCCACGCTTTTTTCACCGCACCACCGCCCTGTGCACCAGCCTGATTGCTGTGGGCCTGCTGGCCGCCTGCGCCAGCACCACCCCGTCGCCCGCCCTCGAAGAAGCCCGCGCTGCCGTGAGCACTGCGGCAGGCGACCCCGCCGTCAACCAGTACGCCCAGCTCGAACTCAAGCAGGCCACCGATGCCCTGGCCCAGGCCGACCGCGTGTGGGCCGATGACAAGGACACGTCTGAGACCAACCACTTGGCGTACATCGCCCGCCAGCGTGCCGAGATCGCCACCAACACGGCCCGCGCGCGCCAGCTCGATGCCAACATCAAACAGGCCGGCAGCGAAGCGGATCGCATCCGCCTGCAGGCCCGCACCCAGGAGGCCGATGCCGCCCGCCTGCGCGCACAGCAGGCCCAGCAGCAGGCGATGAGTGCCGAGCAGCGCGCCGCACAACAGCAGGCACAAGCCGCCGCCGCGATGGCCCAGGCCAACGCCGCGCAGGACCGTGTGCGCGCCCTCGAAGCCCAACTGCGCGACATGGAAGCCCAGCAAACAGAGCGTGGCCTGCTGGTGACCTTGGGCGATGTGCTGTTTGCCTTCAACAAGGCCGAGCTGTCGGCCCAGGCTGCACCACGTCTGGACAAGCTGGCCAACTTCCTCAAGCAGTTCCCGGACCGCAAGCTGCTGATCGAGGGCTACACCGATAGCGTGGGTGGCGACAGCTACAACCAGGATCTGTCAGACCGCCGCGCGCAGGCCGTGCGCGATGCGCTGGTGCAGCGCGGCGTGGACAGCAGCCGCATCACCGCACGCGGCTATGGCAAGGCCCACCCGGTGGCCGACAACGCATCGCCCGAAGGTCGCGCCATGAACCGCCGCGTGGAGATCGTGATTGCAGATGACAAGGGGAACCTGCGCGGGAGATAAAGCACACCCCCCTGAGGCGCTGCGCGCCTTCCCCCCGCTCTCGCACCGCTGCGCGTTGCGGGCAGGGGGACGCCGCCATCGCACGCTAACGAAGCGCCGCCCATGCGGTTTGGCGGCCCTTGCTCGGCGGCCGCTGGCTTGAGCCACGCCAGTTTCTGCGGCCCATATCAACAAACGCAACAAAGACCGCGCTGCTCACGCTGCGCGGTCTTCAAACGTCTCGGTATCGACTTCACTCGCGCTCTGCGCGTTGTAGCGGCTGCCCACCACCGTGCGCTCGTTGATCAGCGCGTCCAGCCGCGCCATGGTGGCGGCATCCAGCCGCACATCGACGGCGCCCAAGTCGTCCAGCAAATGCGCCACGCTGGTGGTGCCCGGGATGGGGATGATGTGCTCGGCCTTGTGCAGCAGCCATGCCAGCGCCAGCTGGGCGGGCGTGCAGCCCACATCGCGCGCAATGGCCTTGTAGCCGTCGAGCAGCGCCAGGTTGGCCGCATAGGCGTCGGGCGCAAAACGGGGCATGGCGCGGCGGATATCCTTGGCGTCGAGCGCGCTCACATCGCGCAGCTCGCCACAGAGAAAGCCCCGCGCCACGGGGCTGAACGCCACAAAGGCGGCGCCCAGCTCGCGGCAGGCGTCCAGCACGGCGATCTCGGGGTTGCGCGTCCACAGCGAATACTCGGTCTGCACCGCCGCAATGGGGTGCACCGCGTGGGCCTTGCGCAGCGTGGCGGCCGACACCTCCGACAGGCCAATACTGCGGATCTTGCCCGCGCTCACCAGGTCGGCCAGTGCGCCCACGCTGTCTTCAATGGGCACCTTCTTGTCCCAGCGGTGCAGGTAATACAGGTCGATCACATCGGTCTGCAGGCGACGCAGGCTGTCTTCGCAGGTCTGGCGCAGCGTGGTGGGGCGGCCGTCGATCACGCGCACCAGCTTGCCGTCGCCGTTCACATCCACTCCCTGCATGCCGCATTTGCTGGCCAGGGTGAAACGGCTGCGGTGCTGCTTCAGCACACGGCCCACCAGGGTTTCATTGGCGCCAAAGCCATAGAGCGTGGCAGTGTCGAACAGGGTCACGCCCGCATCCAGCGCGGCCAGCAGCACGCGCTCGCCCTGCTCGGCAGACACCGGCGCGCCGTAGGCGTGAGAAAGGTTCATGCAGCCTAGTCCGACAGCGGAAACGGAAAAGGGCCCGAGTGTGCGTTGCTTCATCAAAGTAGGTTCTCCAAATGAAGAACCTTTCAAACGTCACTGCAGGGTCGCTCTGCGCCCCCTCGGAGCGCCGGCTTCAGCTCGCGTCCGGGCAAAAGCAACGCGATAGCGCGGCTAGCGGGAAAGGTCCTTCGTGCGGGTGCGGGACACGGCGCTCATGACCCCTGCCCCCAAGACAATCAGGCAAATAACGCCAATATAAGCGGGCGCGAGCCCGACGATGGACAACCCCCAGGCAATACCACCCAGAAGCAGAACCAGACCCACTATGTAAAGAGCGAATGACATAGGCTTTCTCCTCATCAAAGCGACGTGTTGAGCCACACCGCCGAAGTTCGCCCAGTATCTGCAAGCGATAGCCCCTATCGCATCAGATCAGCCCGCCGCATGGGGTCGGCGGCGTCCTACGACGCAGGCAATGCGAGGCTAGGCGCATTGCACTGCAGCAGACTCCGCGTATGCCCCGTCATCACCATCTGGATCCGCCTGCGCTGCATGCGGCCCCAGTGGCACCACACAGAGCATCACACCATCCAGCGTAAGCACCAGTCCCAGTTGACCACCCGCCTGCACCACGCCGCTCAACGTAGAGGGTGCGCACGGGGCAGTCTGCGGCACGGGCAATGCGGCGTGCAGAGCCTTCGCTGGGCCCAGCACAGCCCGCGCGCTGACGGGCGGCTGGCGCAGCAGGGCCCAAAGCGTCTGCGGGTCCCTCGATTGCAGCGACTGCAGGTACAGGCGCAGCAGCGCAGCCTCGGCACCCTGAAGTTCCGGGCGCCCATCCCCATCGATGGTCGAGGCTGCGTCCTTAACCTGTCGCACGCGCTGCAACGCCCTGCGCAGTTGCTGACGACTGGCCGCCACTGTCCCTCCGCGGGCCTGCGCCAGCTCTGCATGACTGACGTCAAAGACCGCGTGCAGCAGCACTGCAGCGCCCTCGGCAGGCGTCACACACACCGCCAGCCAGTACAGCGCCAGCGTAGCCTGCTGCGCGAGCGACGCATCGGCCTCTGCCGACGGCGCAGCCATACCCATGTCATTGCCCAGGCCCTCTTGGGCCGCTTGGGCCACTTCGGCCAGCCACTGCGCCATCCACTGGCGACGCCGCAAACGGTCAATGGCCAGGTTGCGCACCACCGTCAACAGCCAAGCCTGGGCAGCATTGAGCACCTGGGCATTGGCCTCCAGCGCTCGCACATAGGCATCCTGCACGGCATCCTCGGCCTCTGCCGGGCCCAGCAGGCGGGTTGCAGCGCGGAGCAGAGCGCTGCGACTGGCGCTGGTGATCGCCTGAGTGATCTCGTCGTCTTGTTGCATTCGGGCATGGTGCCATAGGCGGGCTAAATGCAGTCGAGACCAGAAACTGGTATGAAAATTCGGGGGTTGGATGCCAATTCGTAGGACGACTTTGGGCCCTGAGCCGTCGTTGAGAGGCACCACCCAGAAGCTGCCTTTGACCCGCTGCACGCTGCTGTTGGAAATCCCGCTGTCTGACTACTGCAAGCTATAGTTTGCGAACTTAACGCGAGCCGGGTTTCAAGGAGTTTTATACCTAGACATTTGAACAGGACACTCCTTGCAAACCTAGGTTGCAAGCCGCCTCCAGGAGAAACCAGTGTCCAAAATGTCCCGCACGGTCCAGTTTATCCCGCAGCGTTTGCGGGATACATCACGTTAGGCCTCAAATGGACGACTCTGAGCGACTGGCCGATCAATACCTCCGATCACTCGACATCGGCGCTGTCGTCTACGAACCCGACGGAAACATCCCACCCGACTTCACTGTCGGCGGAAGGATCGCGGTCGAGGTTCGGCGTCTTAACCAGAACTACGTGTTCTCGGACGGGACAACACAGGGTCTCGAACAACTGGCTATTCCCTTGTGGAAGAGATTCAAGACTTACCTACCGTCGCTTGGCTCGTCTCTGGCCGGGGAATGTTGGTACGTCGGCCTGGACTTTCGCCGCCCACTGGAAGAGTGGAAAGTACTCCGGCCGATAGTTGAATCGAACCTCAGAAAGTTCAAAGCCCAGCCCGTTCGTGTACAAACGAGCATTCAGATTACCCCGAATCTCAACCTCGACTTGACCCGTTCAGGTAAAGATCACGGCTCCTTCTTCTTGCTCGGCGAAAGCAGTGATGACGACTCTGGAGGGTGGGTGATGGGCGAGGTTGAACGAAATCTTCGCCTTTGCATCGCGGATAAGGAAAAGAAGATTGAGCCCTATCGTTCCAAGTATCCCGAGTGGTGGCTAGTTTTGGCCGATCACATTGACTACTCGATGGATCCAGAAGACCGCCCCGTCTTCAAAAGCGAAGTAATGCCGAGAATTCCGCATCGCTTCAGCAAAATCGTGCTGATTGATCCGCGAGAGCATCGACGTGCGTTTGAGGCCTAACCCCTCGCTCGAGCCGACCAGCTACGGCAGGCGCCGCCTGGCCGCTACAGTCCATCTTGGTCATTGTCCTACCGCGGCCAGTCGGCACCTGCCTGCGCGCGCGGCTCAGCTCGAACCTTGAACGTCCGCTTTCATTTGCTGTGAATGGCTGCTCCTGGCCGATAGCACTCACCCACAAGCCCCGGGCAGCAAAGTCTATAAGTGCAGCTGACCTGGCTGACCGAACGGGTCCGTGACGGACGACCATTCCCAGCCCACCGCGCCCACCACATCCGCGACAAGCTCCGCCCGCCATTGCATGGACAATCTGGACATGTCTGGCGCACCTACTACTCCTTCACACACTTCTTCGCTCCGTCCCGTCCTGATCGCCGGCGGCGGCATCGGTGGCATGGCCACTGCCCTCACCCTGCACCAGATCGGCGTGCCCTGCATCGTCTTTGAAACGGTGCCCGAGCTGCAGCCGCTGGGCGTGGGCATCAACCTGCAGCCCAACGCCGTGCGCGAACTGCACGACCTGGGGTTTGACAACGATGTGCTGGACACCATTGGTCTGCAGGCACGTGAATGGGCGCTGGTGGGCCGCAACGGGAACGAGGTGTACGCCGAGCCGCGCGGCCTGGAGGCGGGCTACCACTGGCCGCAGTATTCGGTGCACCGGGGGCAGCTGCAGATGATGCTTTACAACGCCGTGCGCGAGCGCCTGGGCGACGAGGCCGTGCAACTGGGGCAACGCGTGGTGGGCTACCGGCAGGATGCCGATGGGGTGACGGCCATCATCGAGACGCGCGATGGCGAGCGGCGCGATGTGGCGGGCTCGTTGCTGATTGCAGCCGATGGCCTGCACTCGGCCGTGCGGGCGCAGATGCACCCCACGCAGCCGCCCATCCAGTGGGGCGGCGCCATCATGTGGCGGGGCACCACGCCGGGGGTGCCGGTGCGCACGGGCGCCTCGTTTGTGGGCGTGGGCTCGCTGCGGCACCGGGTGGTGTTCTACCCCATCACGCCGCCCGACCCGGCCACAGGGCTGGCCACCATCAACTGGATTGCCGAGATCACGGTGGACAACCAGGGCGGCTGGCAGCACGGCGACTGGAACCGGCGCGTGGCGCTGGAGGAGTTCATCCACCACTTTGACGGCTGGAACTACAGCTGGCTGGACGTGCCCGCCATGCTGCGCGGTGCCAAGGACATTTTTGAATACCCCATGATCGACCGCGACCCCGTGCCCACCTGGGTAGACGGCCGCGTGGCGCTGCTGGGCGATGCGGCGCATGTGATGTACCCCGTGGGCTCCAACGGGGCCAGCCAGGCCATCGTGGATGCGCGCGTGCTGGGCGCGCAGCTCATTGCGCATGGCGTGAGCCCGCAGGCGCTGCGCGCCTACGACGACAAGCTGTGCAAGGACATCTCTGCGCTGGTGCTGCGCAACCGGGGCTCTGGCCCGTTTGGCCTGCTGGGGCTGGTGGACGAGCGCTGCGGCGGGGTGTTCGACCACATCGACGACGTGCTGCCGCGCGAGGAGCGCGAGGGTTTCATGGCCCGCTACAAGGCGGCGGCGGGCTTTGCCATCGAGACGCTGAATGCGGCGCCGCCCACCATTGCGCCAGGGCAGCGAGTGGCCGCTGGCTGAACAGTCCAAGGGGCGCAGTGCGGGCCAGTGGGTCCGCATTGCAGCGCTGGCCTGAGCATTTCAGCGCAGAAAAATGTCACGCCCGGCGTGTCTCGTTCGTCATGGCAGTCCTGTCACTCTTTTCAAGGACTTGGCCCCATGGATAAGCCAGACACCCACACCCCACCCTCTGCCCCAGGCTCCGAGCCGCGCACCTCGTATCTGGAAGAAAAGGCTTTCAAGGCCCGCACCCTGCTGGTCTTTGGCACCATCACCGACACCGTGGCCGCCGATGTGGCGCGGCGGCTGATTGCGCTGGATGCCGAGAGCGCCGAGCCCATCGACATGCTGGTGAGCTCGCCCGGCGGGCACCTGGAGTCGGGCGACACGATCCACGACCTGGTGCGCTTCATTTCTGCGCCGGTGAACATGATCGGCACCGGCTGGGTGGGCAGCGCCGCCACCCACCTGTATCTGGCCGCGCCGCGCGAGCGGCGGTTCTGCATGCCCAACACACGTTTTCTGATCCACCAGCCCAGCGGCGGCACCGGGGGCCCAGCCAGCGATATCGCCATCCAGGCGCGCGAGATGGTGAAAGCACGTGAGCGAATTGCGGGCACCATTGCCCGCCAGACAGGCAAGCCACTGGAGGTGGTGCTGGAAGACATCGAGCGGGACCGCTGGATGTCGGCCGAGGAGGCGGTGGACTACGGCCTGGTCTCGCGCGTCGTCGAGCACAAGACGGCATTGAAGGGGTGAGGCCGCACACCCCAATCACTATCAAATAAATAGCTGCCAGCGCTTTATGGATAAGCGCTAGCAGCCAATTTGGCTTGCAATCAGCCTGCGTTGAGCTGCTGCTCCAGGTCGTGCAGCACCTGGTAGCACGGCAGCACCTGCGCCACGCTGGCGTTGGGCTCGCGGCCTTCCTTGATCGCGGAGAAGAACTCGCGGTCCTGCAGCTCGATGCCGTTCATCGACACGTCCACCTTCGACACATCGATCTTCTCTTCCTTGCCGTTCACCAGGTCGTCGTAGCGGGCGATGTAGGTGGCAGTGTCTCCGATGTAGCGGAAGAAGGTGCCCAGCGGGCCGTCGTTGTTGAAGCTCAGCGACAGCGTACAGATGGCGCCGTTGGCCGCCTGGAGCTGGATGCTCATGTCCATGGCAATGCCCAGGTCCTTGTGGATGGGGCCCTGAATGGCGTTGGCTTTGACGATGGGGCTGCCCGCCTGGTAGGCGAACAGGTCCACCGTGTGGGCAGCGTGGTGCCACAGCAGGTGGTCCGTCCAGCTGCGGGGCTGGCCCAGGGCGTTCATGTTGGTGCGGCGGAAGAAGTAGGTCTGCACATCCATCTGCTGGATGTTGAACTCGCCGGCCGTGATTTTCTTGTGCACGTACTGGTGGCTGGGGTTGAAGCGGCGGGTGTGGCCGCACATGGCCACCAGGCCGGTCTGCTTTTGCAGGGCGACAACCCTCTCGCCATCGGCCAGCACGTCGCACAGCGGGATCTCGACCTGCACGTGCTTGCCCGCTTCCAGGCAGGCGAGGGTCTGGCTGGCGTGCATCTGCGTGGGCGTGCACAGGATCACGGCGTCCACTTCCTTGATGGCCAGGCTGTCGGCCAGGTCGGTGGTGACGTGCTTGATGCCGTACTTGTCGGCCACTTCCTGGGTCTTGGCCAGGTCGCGGCTGATGAGGGAGACGACTTCGACGCCGTCGATGTTCTTGATGCCGTCCAGGTGCTTGATGCCGAAGGCGCCAGCGCCTGCGAGTGCGACTTTGATGGTCATGGTGTGTGTCCTTTGGCGTGTTTTTACGTATTCTCAAGAATCAGGTGGCCCACGGCGGTGTTGGACGCGGGCACATGGTAGAAGCGGTGCGCCACCTTCGGCGGCTTGCCACCGGCCACATCGGCCGTTGCGCCGCGCGCAACGTCGGACATCGCGCCGCGCGCGATGAGCCACATCACCAGCTCGATGCCTTCGCTGCCCGCCTCGCGCACGTAGTCGATGTGCGGGATGCTGGCGGCTGCTTCGGGGTCACTGATGAGCTTGTCGAGGAAGGCGTTGTCGAACTCCTTGTTGATGAGCCCCGCACGCGGGCCCTGCAGCTGGTGGCTCATGCCGCCCGTGCCCCAGATGTGAACGTTCAGGTCTTCGTCGTAGCTCTCCACCGCCTTGCGGATGGCCTGGCCCAGGTTGTAGCAACGGCGGCCGCTGGGCACGGGGTACTGCACCACGTTGACAGCGAACGGGATCACCGGGCAGGGCCAGGCTCCCGTCTTGGGGTCTTGCTCGCCGCACATCAGCGACAGCGGCACGGTGAGGCCGTGGTCCACATCCATCTTGTTGACGATGGTGAGGTCAAAGTCCTGCTGGATGACCGACTGCGCGATGTGCGCCGCCAGGTCTGGGTGGCCCTGCACCACGGGCACGGGGCGGGGGCCCCAGCCCTCGTCGGCGGGCTGGAACTGCGCGGCCGTGCCGATGGCGAACGTGGGAATCATCTCCAGGCTGAAAGCCGTGGCATGGTCGTTGTAGACCAGGAAGATCACGTTGGGCTTGTTGTCCTTCATCCACTGCTTGGAGAAGTCGTAGCCCGCGAACAGTGGCTTCCAGTAGTCTTCCTGCGTCTTGCCCAGGTCCAGCGCGGCGCCAATGGCGGGCACGTGCGACGTGAACACGGAGGCGGTGATCTTGGCCATGGTCAATTTCCTTTCTTGCCCGCTGCGGCTTGCTGCAGCACGTGGCCCTTGCCTTGCGGCTGCCGGTGCGCCTGTGCGTCGCCGTCTTCACCGATCACGCGGTTGCCATTGGCCGAGCGGCCGCCGTTGATCATCATGTTGCGGTATTCCTCTTCGGTCATGCCGGTCATGCTGCCCGCCATCTGCTGGAAGCTCTTGCCGTCGGTGGCACCGATCTTGGCCAGAAAGTAGATGTTGCCGCCCAGGCGGATGCACCAGTTCAGGTCGCGCGTCAGCACGGCCTGCTTCTGCTCTTCGGTCATCGCCCACTCGTCCAGATAGGCGCGTTCGTTGGCCTTGAAGCGTGCGCGGTTCTCGGCCTTCATGAGGCTCATGCAGAACTGGTTGAGCCAGTAGCCCTTGCGGCTTTGCTCCGCGTCGAAGATGGTCGTGCCGGGCACGTCCAGGTAGGGTTTGTCGAGTGGCATGGCGTCAGCCTTTCTGGGTCACTTCTTCGGGCCAGTACAGGCGCATGGGGTTGTCCACCAGCAGCTTGTGCTGCAGCTCGGCCGTAGGCGCGATGTGCGGGATGAAGTCCACCAGCAGGCCATCGTCGGGCATGTGGTCCTTGAGGTTGGGATGGGGCCAGTCGGTGCCCCACAGCACGCGGTCTGGGAACTCTGCGACCACCTTGCGGGCAAAGGGCACCACATCCTGGTACGCGTTCTGCTCACCATTCAGAGCCTTGGGCCCGGTGACGCTCAGGCGCTCTGGGCAGCTCACCTTGCTCCACACATTGGGGTGCTGGCGCATGAACTTCAGGAACAGCTCAAACTCCGGGCCATCCACCGGCTTGCTCACATCGGGGCGGCCCATGTGGTCCACCACCACGGTGGTGGGCAGCGCGGTGAAGAAGTCCCACAGCTCGGGCAGGTCCACCGCCTCGAAGTAGATCACCACGTGCCAGCCGAGCTTGGCGATGCGCGCGGCAATCTCCATCAACTCGTCCTTGGGCGTGAAGTCCACCAGGCGCTTGACGAAGTTGAAGCGCACGCCGCGCACACCGGCGTCGTGCATGGCCTGCAGTTCCTGGTCAGTGACCGAGCGCTTGACGGTGGCCACGCCCCGCGCCTTGCCGCCGGAGTGGACCAGCGCATCGACCATGGCGCGGTTGTCCGCACCGTGGCAGGTGGCCTGCACGACCACGTTGCGCGCAAAGCCCAGGTGGTCGCGCAGCGCGTACAGCTGGTGCTTGCTGGCGTCGCAGGGCGTGTACTTGCGCTCGGGGGCGTAGGGAAACTCTGCCCCCGGGCCGAACACGTGGCAGTGCGCGTCCACCGCGCCCGCAGGCACCTGGAAGCGGGGTTTGCTCGGACCCGCGTACCAGTCGAGCCAGCCAGGGGTTTTTATGAATTCGCTCATGCACGTACTCCTTGGTTTCTTACAGGCTCGCAGATCAGTCCAGCGACACGTTGGCCTTGCGGATCACGTCACCAAAACGCTGGCTCTCGTCCTTGACGAACTGGTTGAACTGCGCGCGCGTGGTGGGGAACTGTTCGTAGCCAAAGGTCTTGAACTTCTCGGCCACTTCGGGGCCGGTCAGGGCCTGTTCGATGTCCTTGCGGATCTTGTCGGCCACGGCGGCGGGCAGGCCGGGCGGCACGGCGATGGCGTTCCAGCCGGTCACGGCAAAGTCCTTGGGGCCACCCGATTCAGCCACGGTGGGCACGTCGGGGAACTCGGCCGAGCGCTGGGGCCCGGCAAACGCGACCAGGCGCAGTTTGCCCGCGCGGTACAGCGGGCCTGCGGTGGCGGCGCTGCCCAGTGCAAAGTCGATCTCGCCGGTGGACACTGAGGTGTAGAGCTGCGTGGTCTCCTTGAAGATCACATGCTCCATCTGCGTACCGGTGGCCGATTCGAACAGCTCCGAGCCCAGGTGCACCGGGTTGCCCACCGACCAGCTGCCGTAGTTGAGCTTGCCAGCGCGCGCCTTGGCATCCGCAACGATGTCGGCCACCGTTTTGTACTTGCTGCCCGTGCCCACTGTGAAGAAGAAGTGCGTCTTGAACAGCGGCAACAGCGTGTCGAAGTCCTTGGCGGGGTCATAGGGCAGCCTCTTGAAAAGGCTGGGGTAAGCGGCCAGGTGCACGTTGTCCAGGATGAGCAGGTCGTGGCCGTCCTTGGCGCCGCGCTTCCAGGCGTCGATGGCGATGAAGCCATTGCCGCCGGGACGGTTCTCGACGATCACGCCTGTGCCCCAGGTGCGCGAGAGCTTGTCAGCCACCAGGCGGGCCACGCCATCGGGGCCTCCACCCACGGGGAAGGGGCTGATGATGCGCACTTGCTTGGTGGGGAACTGCTGCGCGGCAGCGGGTTGCACCAGCGCACCCGCCACGGCGGCCACGCCCAGTGCCAGGGCCAGCGTGCGGCGGAGTCGGAAAGAAGAACGGGCAGAAGAAATCATCGTTTCAGGAACAAAGAAAAATCAAGATTGATAGCTATCAGCGCATGATGGACAAGCGCAAACGGCCAAAAAAGCTTGTGAAAACTGGATTCAATCGATGTACTTGAGCCCCGCAGCCGCCAGCGGCTCGCGCATTTTGTACATGTCGAGGCCCAGCACGCCGCTGGCGAGCTTGGCGCGCTTTTCGCCTTCAAAGCTCTCGCGCTTTTGCGCGGCGGCCAGCGTCTCGACTGCACGGGCGGCGGGCACACACACCACGCCGTCGTCGTCGGCCACGATCACGTCGCCCGGCGTGACCAGCGCACCGGCGCACACCACAGGGATGTTGACCGAGCCCAGCGTGGCCTTGATGGTGCCCTTGCTGCTGATGGCCTTGCTCCACACGGGGAAGTTCATCTCCTGCAGCGTCTTCACGTCGCGCACACCCGCGTCGATGATGAGGGCGCGCGCGCCACGGGCCTGGAAGCTGGTGGCCAGCAGGTCGCCAAAGTAGCCGTCGGTGCATTCCGAGGTGACGGCCGCCACCACGATGTCGCCGGGCTGGATCTGCTCGGCCGCCACATGCATCATCCAGTTGTCGCCGGGCTGCAGCAGGACGGTGACGGCCGTGCCGCTGACCTGCTGGCCGCTGTAGATGGGGCGCATGTAGGGCTTGAGCAGGCCCACGCGGCCCATGGCCTCGTGCACGGTGGCCGAGCCGAGGGCGGCCAGGCCGTCGGCCGCTGCGCGGTCGGCGCGGGTGATGTTGCGGTAGACAACGCCAAGTTCAAACATGTCAGAGCCCCTTTGCCTTCAGGCGTGAATCGAGTCGGGAGAACACGCGGCGCGTGTTGGCTCCGTAGATCTGGTGCTTGTCGTCGGCGCTCAGGATGGTGGAGGCCTCGATGTAGCGCTTGGTATCGTCGTAGTAGTTGCCCGTGGTGGGGTCGATGCCGCGCACCGCGCCGATCATTTCGCTGGCAAACAGCACGTTCTTCACCGGGATCACGGTGTTCAGCAGGTCGATGCCGGGCTGGTGGTACACGCAGGTGTCGAAGAACACGTTGTTCAGCAAGTGCTCTTGCAGCAGGGGCTTCTTCATCTCTTGCGCCAGGCCCCGGAAGCGGCCCCAGTGGTAAGGCACCGCGCCGCCGCCGTGCGGAATCAGGAACTTGAGCGTGGGGAAGTCCTTGAACAGATCGCCCTGGATCAGCTGCATGAAGGCCGTGGTGTCGGCATTGAGATAGTGCGCGCCGGTGGTGTGGAAGCACGCGTTGCAGCTGGTGCTCACGTGGATCATGGCGGGCAGGTCGTACTCCACCATCTTTTCGTAGATGGGGTACCAGTGTTTGTCGGTCAGCGGGGGGCTAGTCCAGTGGCCGCCCGACGGATCGGGGTTCAAGTTGATGCCCACCGCGCCGTATTCCTTCACGCACTTTTCCAGCTCAGGGATGCAGGTGGCGGGATCCACGCCGGGGCTTTGCGGCAGCATGGCCACGGGAACGAAATGGTCGGGGAACAGCGTGGAGACGCGGTAGCACAGCTCGTTGCAGATGGCCGCCCAGGTGCTGGACACATTGAAGTCGCCAATGTGGTGGGCCATGAAGCTGGCGCGAGGGCTGAACAGCGTGATGTCGCTGCCGCGCTCTTTCATCAGCTTGAGCTGGTTGGTCTCGATGGACTCGCGCAACTCGTCGTCGCTGATCTTCAGGTCAGCCACTTTGGGCATGACCGAAGGGTCTTTGATGCCCGCGATCTGCGCATTGCGCCAGTTCTCCAGCGCCTTGGGGGCCGTGGTGTAGTGGCCGTGGCAGTCGATGATGAGACTCATGGTGGGTACTCCTGGAAGTGTTCTCGTGATCGGTCAGGCGGGCTCCATGCCCTGCTTGCGTTTGGCTTCTTCTGCGGCTGGGGAGGCCAGGTAGGCCAGCAAGGCGCGCGCGGCATCCACCTGTTGCGAATGCGCGCCGATGCCTGCTGAAAACGTCGTGGTGATCTGGATGGGCGGTGGCAACGGGCCCACGATCTGGATGCCTTGCACGTGCAGCAGCTCGCTCAGTTGCTGAAAGCCCAGCGCCACCTCGCCCTTGGCCACCAGCGAGCCCACGGGCACGCCAGGGGGCGCCTGCACCATGCGCGGTGCGATCTGCTCAGCAATGCCCCAGCGCTCAAACAGCTTGGCCAGCGCAACACCGCTGGGGCCTGTGGACAGGCTGATGCTGGGGGCGGCCAGCACTGCGGCCCGCACGGCGTCCTCAGAGCCGATATCGGGCAGCGGTGTGCCAGCGGGGACGGCCACGGCCACACCAGAGTGCACCCAGTCCACCTTGCTGCCTGGCAGCAGGTGGCCCGCAGCGAGGAGCTTGTCGATGGCGTCAGAGGCGAGGATCACCACATCGAACGACTCCCCCGCTGCCACGCGCTTGGCCGCATCCACACCGCCCACCGATTCGATGGCGGCCTGCGTGCCCGACTGCTGTGCAAAACCGGCCACCAGGTCGGCCAGCACCTGGCGCGTGGCCATGGAAGAAATGCCTCGGATCACAGTAAAGCCTCACGCAAATCAGGGGTTGTGCAACCCATTTGCCCCAGAGCGTGGGCCTGGGATGCATTCTTGTTTGCGTGAGTCTGGGCGGGCTGCGTCATGCGCTGTCTCCTGCCGGGCTGCGGGTGGCCCAGGCGGTGCGTGCAGTTGTATACATGCCGCCGATTGTGGGCAGCGGCGACCCAAACATGAAGGCGGCACCGGCACTACCAGATATATCATTCCGTGATCGTTGACCTACAGCTATAGCAGAGAGCCTTGCCCATGGACCTCAAGCAGATCGAATACTTTGTGCGCGTGGCCGAACTGGGCAGTTTTACCCGCGCCTCGGTGGTGCTGGACATTGCCCAGCCCGCCCTGAGCCGCCAGGTGCGCCTGCTGGAGGTGGAGCTGCGCCAGAACCTGCTGGTGCGCAACGGCCGGGGCGCCACGCCCACCGAGGCGGGCAAGCTGCTGTTGGAGCATGGGCGCGGCATCCTGCACCAGGTGGAGCGCGCGCGGGAAGAGCTGGGCCGCGTGCGCGGTGCGCTGGCCGGGCGCGTGGCGATTGGCCTGCCGCCCAGCATTGCGAAGGTGCTGACGGTGCCGCTGACGCGCGCCTTCCGCGTGAAGATGCCGGACGCGGCGCTGGCCATCAGCGAAGGCCTGTCGGTGGCCATGCGCGAATCGCTGACCACGGGGCTGCTCGACATTGCGCTGCTCTACAACACCACGCCCGCACCGGGCATCGAAACCACGGCGCTGCTGGAGGAAGACCTGTTTCTGGTGCAGCGCCGCGCCCCCGGCCAGAGCGAGGCAGAGGCTGATGCCCTGGCCCGCACGCCCCTGCCGCTGGACGAGCTGCCGCGTTTTCCGCTGGTGATTCCCACGCGCCCCAACTCCATCCGCATGCTGGTGGAGTCCGAACTGGCCGCACGCGGCAAGCGCCCGCAGATCAGCCTGGAAATCGACGGCGTAGCCGCCATCCTGGACCTGGTGGCCGATGGTGCGGGCTGCGCAGTGCTGCCCATGAATGCGGTCACCACGTCGGGCAAATCGGAGGTGTTCAGCACCCGGCCCATCCACGGCGCGGGCAGGGATGGAGAGGATGCGGAAGCCAGCGGCAACACGCGCCTGCGCAGCAAGCTGTTCATGGCCGTCAGCTCGCAACGCCCGGCCACGCTGACGCAGCAGGCCATGGCGGAGCTGATTCGGACGACGCTGCAGGCGTTGTACAGGTCTCCCCCCTGAGGCGCTGCGCGCCTTCCCCCCAAGGGGACGACGCCATCGCTGCGGGGCGGCCCTTGCTCGGCGTCCCTGGTATTCGGCCGCGCCAGTTGCATGGAGCAGAGACGAATCAAAGGGGCTGAGGCGTCAGTCCCCAGCAGCTGGGGATGGCAAGCTTTCCAACAACCGGTCCGCATAGTCCTGCCAGCGTGCGTCCTTGGGCAGGCCCTGAAACACGCCTTCGCGGGCCAGCTCGGCCACCCATTGCTGCTTGGCGGCGATGGCGGAGGCCATCAGGGGTTCCATGCCGGCCTCGCGCACTGTGTGGGCGGACTCGCGCATCTCCTCGGCGCGGCGCTGGCCGTGCTGCACCACGCGGCTGAAGAAGTAGCGGCCCTGCTCGTGCCAGTCGATGGACGGGAAGGTTTCGGCCAGCGTGGGCAGTACATGGTCTTCCACGCCGTAATGGCGGGCGGTGGCGTAGCTTTCGATGACCAAGGCCTCCAGGCCCTTGATCATGATGCTGCGGCACATCTTGATGGCGCTGGCCACGCCCAGTTGCTCGCTCACGGGTTGGGCATCCATGCCCCAGCCGGTCAGCACCTCGGCCAGTGCGGCAGCTTGCGCGCCGCCCAGCAGCATGGGCACGCGGATGCCGTAGGGCGGCACGGACGTCATCACCCCCGCCTCGACATAGTGCGCGCCCCGCGCCTCGATGAGCGCCGCCGCTTGCTGCTTGGTGCCGGGCGATGCGGAGTTGAGGTCCAGGAACACGGTGCCGGGGCGGATGTGCTGCGCCGCCTCCTGCGCAACGGCCAGCGTGTTCGACGCGGTAACGGCCGAGATAATGCAGTCGCAGCGCGCACAGAGCGCCTGCATCGCATCCACCGCCACCACCCCCGCCTGCCCGGCGTGCTGCTGCAGGGCGTCGCGGTGCGCGGGGTCGGCCAGCTTCAGGTCCCAGGCGGCGACGGAAGCCACGCCGGGCTGCACGCGCAAGCCCGCACTGAAGATCTTGCCCACCTCGCCATAGCCCACGAGGCCGATGTGTGTGATGTTCATTCGATGTTCCTTTCCGCCTTTCACCACCGCCAACGATCCGCAGCAGCAGCAGCACTCACTGGCGCGCGATCTTGGCCTTGGCGATCACGTCGCTCCAGCGGCGCACATCGGCGGCCAGGTGCTCGCCCAGCTGCGCGGGGGTGCTGCCCTGGGCATTCAGATTCAGCTCAAGCAGGCGCTTTTTGACGTCGGGCTGGGCCAGCGCGGTTTGCACCTCGCGCGAGAGGCGCTCCACCACGGCGGCGGGCGTCTTGGCGGGCACGGCCAGGCCGTTCCACGACGTGACGCTGAAGCCCGCGAGCGGCCCGCCGCTCTCGCGCACCGTCGGCACATCGGGCAGCTGCGGCGCCCGCTGCGCACCCATCACGGCCAGCGGCCGCAGGGCCTTGGCGCCGATCTGCGGCATGAGGCCGCCCAGGATGTCGATCATCACGTCGATCTCTCCACCCCGCAGCGCCGTGATGACCGGCGGCGTGCCGTTGAAAGGCACCACCTGCGCGTCGATACCCGCCGTCACCTTGAACAGCTCGGCCGCCAGGTTCTGCGTGGTGCCAATCTGCGGCGTGCCGATGTTGAGCTTGCCGGGGTGCGCGCGGCCGTAGGCCAACAACTCGGCCAGGGGGGCAAAACGGCCGCCTTCCTTGACCACCACCGCCAGATCGAACGTGGCCAGCAGCGAGACGGGTGCAAAGTCCTTGAGCGTGTCGAACGGCAGCGACTGGAACAGCGCCGCACTCACCGCCGTGCCGCTGCTCACCAGCAGCAGCGTGTGGCCGTCGGGCTCGGCGCGGGCGACCTGCTCACCCGCCACCACACCGCCCGCGCTGGGCTTGTTGTCGATCACCACGCTTTGCCCCAGCGGGCCCGCGATCTTCTGGCCCACCGTGCGCGCCGTGATGTCGGCCGCGCCGCCCGCAGCATTGGGCACCACAATGCGCAGCGGGCGCGATGGATAACCGGCCTGCGCGCTGGTCGCACCGCCGAACGACGCTGCCAGCCATGCCAGGAGGGTTCTGCGGTGCATGGCGCTGCCCATGGTGCGCGCTACCGTGCCACGCCCAGCAGGCGATCCAGCAGCTCGGGTTGCGCGCTCAGCTCGGCCGCGCTGCCGGTGTGCACCACGGTGCCCCGGTCCAGCACGGCGGCGTGGTCCGAGATGGCCAGGATGGCCTGCGGGTGCTGCTCCACGATGATGGCCGACAGGCCCTCTTCGCGCGTGATGCGGCGGATAGCGCGCAGCAGCTCTTCCACGATGATGGGCGCCAGGCCTTCGAGCGGCTCGTCGAGCAGCAGCAGGCGCGGATTGAGCACCAGCGCGCGGCCCACGGCCAGCATCTGCTGCTCGCCACCCGAAAGCTGTGTGCCGAGGTTGGTCTTGCGCTCGGCCAGGCGCGGGAACATTTCGTACACACGCTCGGGCGTCCACGGCCGCGCGGTGGAGCCTTTGCGACCTGGGCGTGCCACGGCCGTGAGGTTCTCGTGCACGGTCAGCGACTTGAAGATGTTGCGCTCTTGCGGCACCCAGCCGATGCCTGCGGTTGCACGCTCATGAGGCGGCAGCTTGTGCAGGGCCACACCGCCCAGGCTCACCGTGCCCGCGTGCTGGCGCGTGGCGCCGGCCAGCGTGTTGATGAGCGTGGTCTTGCCAGTGCCGTTGCGGCCCAGCAGGGCCAGCGTGTCGCCTTCGGGCAGGGCCAGCGAAATACCTTGCAGCACCACTGCCTCGCCGTAGCCTGCGCTCAGGCCTTCAATGCGCAGCAGCTCGGTCTTAGACATGCGAACCTCCAGCCCCCACGCTCCCCGCTGCGCGTGGTTCGCTGCCCCCCAAGGGGGCCCTCGCGCCTTGGGGCGGCCCGGCGTCGCTCGAACCCTCCCCATGGCCCAGGTACACGGCCTTCACCTGCGGGTCGTTGGCAATGGTGTCGGGATCGCCCTCGGTGAGCACGGTGCCGTTGACCAGCACCGTCATGCGGTTGGCAAAGCTGAAAACCAGGTCCATATCGTGTTCGATCAAAAGCACCGACACATCGGCGGGCAAGGCCGCCACGGTCTGCAGCAGTTCTTCGCGCTCGCCGGCGGGCACACCGGCCACGGGTTCGTCGAGCAGCAGCACGCGCGGCTCGCAGGCCAGCGCAATCGCGATCTCCAGCAGGCGGCGCTTGCCATAGGCCAGCACGCGCGTTTCCTCGGCCATCACGGACTTGAGGTGGAACTGCTCCAGCAGTTGTTCACAGCGCTCATTGACCGCTTTGCGCGCACCCAGCGGCTGCCACCACTTGCCGCCCAGGCCCTGGTGCTGCGAAACGGTGAGCGCCAAGGTTTCGAGCGGCGTGAGCGTGTCGAACAGCTGGTTGATCTGGAAGGTGCGCACCATGCCGCGCTGCACCCGCTGGTGCGGCGCCAGGCGCGTGATGTCCTGGCCTTCGAGCGTGATGGAGCCTTCGGTGGGCTCCAGCACACCGGTCAGCAGGTTGATCAGCGTGGTCTTGCCCGCGCCGTTGGGGCCGATGAGCGCATGGCGTGCGCCCTTTTGCAGGTTCAGCGTGACGTTATTGGTGGCCGTGATGCCGCCAAAACGCTTGACCAGGCCCTGCGCCGACAGCACGGTGTTGGAGGTAGAGATATTCATATCAGTGATCCATTGCACTGCGCACAGCACGCAGCCCGTGAAACTGGCACGGCGTATTGCGCGGGCAGCCGCGCTAGGGCCGCCCCGCCGCGCTGGCTGCGTCCCCCTCCCCTAGCGCGCAGCGCGTAGAGAGAGGGGGAAGGCGCGAAGCGACTCAGGGGGTGTTTCATTTCCTAAACCAGGTCCAGGGTCGGAACAGGCGGTCGCGCCCTACCAGCACCAGTACCACCAGGAACAGGCCGACCCAGAAGGTCCAGTACTGCGGTGTGATGGACGAGATCACGTCCTGCAGCAGCTTGAAGCCGATGGCGCCCAGGATGCCGCCATACAGCCAGCCCACGCCGCCGATCACCAGGATCAGCATCACATCGGCTGAGCGGTGGAACTCGAACAAATCGAGCGATGCAAAACCCGTAGTCTGCGTGAGCAGTGCACCTGCAGCACCGGCCAGCGCAGCGGCCAGCGTGTACACCTGCGCCAGCTTGGCCGTCACCGGGATGCCGATGGCCATGGCACGCAGCCGGTTGTCGCGGATGGCCTTGAGCGTGGCGCCAAAGGGCGACTGCACGATGCGGCGGGCGAGCAGGAAGAACACCAGCAGCACGGTGAGCGAATACCACGCGGCCGTGCGGCCATACAGGTCAAATTCGAACTTGCCGAGCACGGGGCCCATCATCACGCCCTGCAGGCCGTCGGCACCGCCGGTCAGCCAGTCGAGCTTGTTGGCCAGCTCCAGCATCACCAGGCCCACGCCGAGCGTGACCATGAGGCGCGTGAGGTCGGTGCCGCGCATGATGGTGAGGGACGCCACCGCGCCCAGCACGGTTGCGGCACCAATGCCCACGGCCAGGCCCACCAGCGGGTCGGGCATCACATGCTTGGCAAACAGTGCGGCCGCATAGCCGCCCAGGCCAAAGAAGGCGGCGTGGCCCAGCGACACGATTCCGGTGTAGCCCAGGATGAGGTCCAGCGAAATGGCGAACAGCGCGACGATGGCGATCTCGTTGATGATGAGCGCATGGCTGGGCAACGCCAGCGGCGCGGCAAAGGCCAGCAGCCACAGCACGGGCTCCCACCAGCGAAAGCGCCGGGCCTGCAGCAGGGTGTTTTGCGGGTTCGCCATCACTTGCCCCCCTTGCGCACAAAGAGGCCCTGCGGGCGCCAGATGAGGATCAGGATCATGAGGCTGTACACAATGAAGGCGCCCAGCTTGGGGATGTAGTACTTGCCGGCCACGTCGGCAATGCCGAGCAGCAAGGCGGCCAACAGCGGGCCGGTGATGGACGAGGTGCCGCCCACGGCCACCACGATCAAAAAGTAGATCATGAACTTGAGCGGGAAGCTCGGGTCGAGCCCCAGCACTTCAGCGCCCAGCGCACCGCCCAGGCCTGCCAGGCCCGAGCCAAAAGCGAAGGTGGACAGGAACACGATGTTCACGTTGATGCCCATGCCCGCAGCCACGCGCTGGTCGTCCACGCTGGCGCGCAGGCGGCTGCCGAAGCGGGTTTTGGTGAGCACATATTGCAGGCCCACGGTGAGCGCCGCACACACCGCGATGATGAACAGGCGGTAGTGGCCCATGCCCAGGGTGAGTGCGCCACTGCCGATTTCGGTACGGCCCTTGAGCCATTCGGGCAGCTGCATGATCTGCTGCGTGGAACCCACAAAGTAGTCCACGCTGGCCACGGCCATGAACACCAGACCGATGGAGAACAACACCTGGTCCAGGTGGGCCTTGTGGTACAGCGGGCGATACAGAGTACGCTCCAGCACGCCCCCCAGCAGGGCCGTGCCGACAAACGCGATGGGCAGGCAGACGAGGAAGGGCACATCCAGCCGCTGCATGAGCAGCACCGTGATGTAGCCCCCCGCCATGGCGAAGGCCCCGTGCGCCAGGTTGATGAAGTTCATCAGCCCCATGGTCACGGCCAGGCCCACTGCCAGGATGAACAGCAGCATGCCGTAGGCAACGCCGTCGAAAAGAATGGTCAGCATGAAATCACTTCATTGAAGACAAAAGTGCACCACCCTGCTCAGGGCTGTGGAAGTGCGACGAATCACCAAGGCTGAGCGCTCAACGTGCGCGCCCCGGCGTCAACAAGCTCAGCCCGAACGGATCAAGATAGAGCCCCGGCCTCAAAAACTGGCGCGGCTCAGGCCGGTGCCGCCGTGCAAGGGCCGCCCCGCCGCGCTGGCGGCGTCCCCCTGGGGGGAAGCCGCGCAGCGGCTCAGGGGGGCTTTTTATTTCGTCTTGCCGGGGTCCTTGACGTCCTTGATCACGTCAAATTCCACGTTGTACAGCTGGCCGTTCACGCGCTCCACCTTGCGCAGATACACGTCCTGCACGATGTCGCGGGTCTGCGCGTCGATGAACACCTTGCCGCGTGGGCTCTCGAAGATCTGGCCCTTCATGGCGGCCAGCAGGGCGTCGCCGCCGCCGGCACCCTTGGTGGTCTTGAGCGCTTCGTAAATCACGCGCATGCCGTCGTAGCCGCCCACAGCCATGAAGTTGGGGCGCAGGCCCTTGTTGGCCTTTTCAAACGCTTCCACAAACTTCTTGTTCATGGGCGAGGGGTGTGCGGCCGAGTAGTGGTGCGAGGTGACCACGCCCAGCGCGCCGTCGCCCATGTCGTTCAGTTGATCGTCATCCGTCACGTCGCCGGTGCCGATGAGCTTGATGCCGGCCTTGTCCATGCCGCGCTCCAGGAACTGCTTCATCACCGCAGCGCCCGCGCCCGAGGGCACAAAGACGAACAGCGCATCCGGCTTGGCGTCACGCACCTTCTGCAGGAAGGGGGCGAAGTCGGGGTTGCGCAGCGGCACGCGCAGGGCTTCGGTCACCTGGCCGCCGTTGAAAGTGAGGCGCTGGTTGAAGAACTTTTCGGCATCGATGCCGGGACCGTAGTCGCTCACCAGCGTGACCACCTTTTTGATGCCGTTCTTGGGGGCCCAGTCGGCCAAGGCCACAGAGACTTGCGGCAGCGTGAAGCTTGTGCGCACCACGTAGGGCGATGCCTCGGTGATGCTGGAGGTGGCGGCGGCCATCACCACCAGGGGGGTCTTGGACTGCGTGGCCAGCGGGGCGGTGGCCATGGCCGAGGGCGTGATGCCCATGCCAGCCAGCACGTTGACCTTTTCGTTGACGACCAGCTCCTGGGCCAGGCGGCGGGTCACGTCGGGCAGGCTGGTGTCGTCCTTGATGATGAGCTGGACCTTCTTGCCGGCCACCGTATCGCCGTTCTGGGCCATGTACAGGCGCGCTGCGGCTTCGATCTGGCGGCCGGTGGTGGCTTGCTGGCCGGTCATGGGCAGGATCAGACCGATCTTGAACACGTTGTCCTGGGCCACGGCGGGCAGCACGGCCAGACCGGTGGAGAGCGCAATGGCGGCAGCGGCCGAGGCACGAAGAAGGTGGCGTTTTTGCATCGTTGTCTCCTGTGGAAAGTCGTTGTATACAGAAAATGCTGGCGGGAGTTTGGCGTGGGCTGGGTTATTTCACAAGCGCAAATTCGAGCATTCAGGTATTACCAAATGCAATAACTCAAGACGCCCTGGACGCTTGCACCGGCCGTTATGCCCGCTCGCGGATCAGCTGTACACCGGGCAAGCCCTGCACCTGCGACGCCTGCACCGCCGCCAGCAGGTTGCGCCGGGTGATGCGCGAGTGCTCGCGCAGGATGGCCTCGGCCCGCGCGCCTTCGCGCCGCTCGATGGCGTCGAGCGCCTGGCGGTGCTGGTCCTGTGCCACCACCAGCATGTCGCGCGCCTGGGCCGAATGCGTCTGCACCACCACAAACGCCGAGGGCGACGCAAACGGCAGGCCCTTGACGCGGTCCAGCTCGCGCGCCACCACGTCGCTGCCCACCATGCGGCTGAGCAGCAGATGGAACCGCGCATTCAGCTCCACATAGCGCGAGAAACCCTCGTCATCCAGCGTGGAGGGGGCCAGCGTAGCGTCGATGGCGTCCAGGCACGCATGGGCCTCGGCCAGCAGCGCGGGGGCCACGCCCCGCTCGGCCGCCAGGCGCGCGGCCAGGCCTTCCATGGTCCCGCGCAGCTCAATGGCATCGGCCACATCGGTTTCAGAGAACGTGCGCACGGCGTAGCCGCCACCGGGCAGCCGGTGCAGCAGCCCCTCCTGCTCCAGCCGCATCAGCGCGGCGCGGATGGGTGTGCGCGACACGCCCAGCTTCTCGACGAGCGTCAGCTCGGCAATGCGGGCACCGCCGGGCAACTCGCCCGCCAGGATCATCTCGCGCAGGCGCAGTTGTGCCTTGACGGCCTGCGAGGCGCCCGCCTCGGCAGCCTCGGCCGGTGGAGCGATGGTCAGGGAGTCGGACAGGTTCATGGCGGGTGATGGATTGAATTCAGTCACCAGAATGTATACAGAAATCAGGACAACTTCCACCCGTCCTCGTTTAGCACCATTACAAAACAACATCTTACGAGATATAGAGAACTGAGATAGCTGTTTTATGGCTTTCTTATGTATACAGACAATCCCCTTTTCCGCACAATTGCGCTACTCCAGCCGCGATCCGCACGCGGGCTGTATACCAAGACTGCGACAACACCTTCCACCCACGGAGAGAGACAACCATGTATCCCAAGAACGCCTGGTACGTAGCCTGCACGCCCGACGAGATCGCGGACAAGCCTCTGGGCCGCACCATCTGCGGCGAGAAGATCGTGTTCTACCGTCCCGCGCCCGATCAGGTCGCCGCGCTGGACGACTTCTGCCCCCACCGGGGCGCGCCGCTGTCGCTGGGCACGGTGTGCGAAGGCCATCTGCAATGCGGCTACCACGGCCTGCGGGTGGAATGCACCGGCAAGTCGGTGTCCATGCCCGGTCAGCGCGTCCAAGGGTTCCCCAAGGCGAAGAGCTTTCCGGTGGTGGAGCGCTACGGCTTTATCTGGGTGTGGCCTGGCGACGCCGACAAGGCCGACCCCGCCACCATCCACCACCTGCCCTGGGCCAACAACCCCGAATGGGCCTATGGCGGCGGGCTTTACCACATTGCCTGCGACTACCGCCTGATGATCGACAACCTGATGGACCTGACGCACGAGACCTATGTGCACTCCACCAGCATCGGCCAGAAGGAAATCGACGAGGTGCCCTGCAAGACCCGTGTGGAGGGCGACGAGGTGATCACCAGCCGCTTCATGGAAGGCATCGAGGCTCCCCCGTTCTGGAAGATGGCGCTGCGCATGAACGGCCTGCCCGACGACCAGCCCGTGGACCGCTGGCAAATCTGTCACTTCACGCCCCCCAGCCATGTGCTGATCGAGGTGGGCGTGGCGCTGGCCGGCCACGGTGGCTACAACGCCCCGGCCGACAAGAAGGCATCGAGCATCGTGGTGGACTTCATCACGCCCGAGACCGAAACGTCGATCCACTACTTCTGGGGCATGGCGCGCAACTTCAAGCCGCAGGACCCGTCGCTCACCACCCAGATCCGCGACGGCCAGGGCAAGATCTTTGCCGAAGACCAGCAGATGCTGGAGCTGCAGCAGGAGAACCTGCTGCGTTACCCCGACCGCAAGCTGCTCATGCTCAACATCGATGCGGGCGGCGTGCAGTCCCGCAAGATTCTGGACCGCTTGCTGGCCGCCGAGCGTGCACCGGCCGCTGCCCAGGCGGTGGCCGCATGACCGCGCAGGAGACCCTGCAGGTCCGCGTCGTCAAGAAGCAGACCGAAGCCGAAGGCATCGCCAGCTATGAGCTGGCGCGGCTGGACGGCGCGGCGCTGCCTCCGTTCAGCGCGGGCTCGCACATCGATGTGCACCTGCCCAGCAGCAAGGATGGTGGCCTGGTGCGCCAATACTCGCTGTGCAACGCCTCGCACGAGTCGCACCGCTACCGCATTGCCGTGCTGCGCGACCCGGCCTCGCGTGGCGGCTCGGTCGCCATGCACGACAGCGTGCACGAGGGCGATGTGATCACCATCAGCACGCCGCGCAACCACTTTGCGCTGCACCCCGCACAGCGCACGCTGCTGCTGGCGGGCGGCATTGGTGTGACGCCACTGCTGTGCATGGCCGACCGGCTGGCGCGCACGGGCGCTGACTTTGCGCTGCACTACTGCACCCGCTCTGCCGAACGCACGGCGTTTGCTGCCGAAATCGCCGCATCAGCCATTGCTCCCCACGCCCACTTTCACTTCGATGCAGGCGCCCCCGAGCAGAAGCTGGACACCGCCGCCGTGCTGGCAGCCCCCAGCCCCGACAAGCGCCTGTACGTGTGTGGCCCAGCCGGCTTCATCGACCATGTGGTGACCACCGCCAAGGCCTTGGGCTGGGCGCAGGACCACATCCACCTGGAGTACTTTGGCGCCCCGGCGCAGGACACCTCGGGCGACCAGGGCTTTGAGGTGCGCATTGCCAGCACGGGCAAGGTCTACCCCATAGCGCCCGATGTGTCGGTGGTGGAGGCGCTGCGCAAGGAGGGTATCGACATCCTGACCTCGTGCGAGCAGGGCGTGTGTGGCACCTGCCTCACGCGCGTGCTGGAGGGCGAGGTGGACCACCGCGACATGTACCTGACCGATGAGGAAAAGGCGGCCAACGAGCAGTTCATGCCGTGCTGCTCGCGCGCGCGCAGCAAGTTGCTGGTGCTGGATCTGTAGGCGCCAACAGCCCCAGTCCAACAAAAAGGCGCTGCAGGCTTTCGGCCGCAGCGCCTTTTTTATTCACTCCTGAATTGATAGCTACCAGCGCATATAAATCATGCGCTTGAAGTCAATTCGGCTTGAATAATCTGACTATTCCTGTTCCGCAGCCGCTGCGCGGATGGTCTCGCGGCCATTGCGGTCTTTCACGCGGCCCAGGTCGGTATCGAGGGCGCGGGCCAGTTTGTCAGCCGCGCAGATGAAGGCGTTGGCCATCTTGTCGGCTTCATCGGTCACGGTCACAGGCTGGCGGCCGGTGACGCGCGCCTCGATGCGGCAGCGCTTGTCATTGGCACCCGACTTGCCGGCATCCAGGTCGGTCAGGAACACCTCCAGCCGTGTCACATGGTCCTGAAAGCGCGACAGCCGGCTCTTGCACTCGTCCGTGATCCAGCGGGCCAGAGAATCGCCGCCGTGGATGTGGTCGTCGGTGTTGACTTGTACTTGCATGGAGAGGGTCCTTCCTGATGAAGTTGCGAAGGCCCCATCATGGCACCGGCATCCATATCCCCGGTAAATACATGTCAAAGGATGTTTACAGCTTGTCCAGCGCCACGGCGGGTTGCCAGGGGGCACCGGCCGGCGCCGCGCGCGCCTCGTCTACGCGCGCCAGCAGGCGTGTGGCAGCCAAGTCTCCGGGCAGCCGCTCCAGCACGGTTCTCAGCTGGGTCTCAGCCTCGGCCCAGTCGCGCGCGTGGAAGGCGGCCAGCCCTGCGCTGCTGGCATCGCGCACCGAGGCGTCGTCGCAGGGCGTGAACACGCGCACGGGCTCGGTCTTGCCCTTGACGATCACATCGTCCAGCGCACGCAACGTCACCGTGGGCGGCAGCTGCGCTGCAGTGGCGGCCGACAGCAGGATGCCGGTGCCAAACGCCTTGTTGGCGCCCTCCAGCCGTGCCGCCAGGTTCACTGCGTCACCAATCGCCGTGTACGAAAAGCGCTGGTCCGAGCCCACATTGCCCACCACCACGCGCCCCGTGTGCAGCCCGATGCGCATGTGGATGGGTGGCAGGCCGCGCGCGCGCAGGTCGGCCACCAGCGCCTGCATGGCCTGCTGCATGGCGATGGCGGCAGTCACCGCGTGTTCGGCATGCTGCGGGTCGTCCAGCGGCGCACCCCAGAAGGCCATCACCGCGTCGCCGATGAACTTGTCCACCGTGCCACCCGTGGCGTGCACGATGGGTGTCATGGCGTTAAAGTAGCCGGTGAGCACCTCCACCGTCTGCTCGGCGCTCAGCTGCTCGGACAGTGTGGTGAAGTTGGCCAGGTCGGTGAACATGAGCGTGACCTCGCGCGCCTCGCCCCCCAGGCGCATCAGCTCGGGCTGCGCAATGAGGCGCGAGACCACCGCAGGTGGCACGTATTGCGCAAACATCGCCCGCGTCTGGCGCGCGCGCTGGCGCACCACGGCATAGCCCACCAGCGCGGCCGCTCCATAAATGGCAACCGCCGCCACCGCAGGCAGCAGCGGCGGCCACCACAGGCGCAGGCCGGCAAACAGCACCCACGACGCGGCGCCCATGGCCACCACCAGCGCTGCCGTCAGCGCCGCCGCGCCCGCCGGGTGCAGCCGTCGGCTGGCCCACAGCAGCACCGGCAGCAGCAACACGGTGATGGCCAGGGTCCACGCGTCTGACACGCTGCGCAGCCCGCCGCCGGTGAGATAGTTGTCCAGCAGCGTGGCCTGCAGCTCTACCCCCGGGAACAGCCGCTCACCACCTGATGTGCCAAACGGCGAGTTGAACAGGTCGGCCGGCGAGTGCGACAACTCGGTGGCGGTGCGCGCTGAGCGCCCCACCAGCACGATCTTGCCCTTGAAGAACCCCGCAGGCAGCAGCCCCGGCTCCAGCGCCTGGTAGTACGAGCGGGTGTCAAACGTGCCGCGCGGCCCCCGGTAGCCGATCCAGTCGAAGTGATGCAGTGCGGGCGCCTGGCCACGGGCCTCGGCCGCGCGCTGGGCCAGCCGCAGAGCAAAGCCCTCGCGCGCGGCGGGGGCGCGGCGCACCACAAAGTCGTCGTCCGGCTCCACCCCGGCATCGCCCGCATCGGCGCCCGCATCCAGAAGCCGCTGCAGCGGCTGAATGTCCATCCACAGCGCGGCATTGGCGCTGTCGATCTTTTCGCGGGTGGAGGCCAGCACCACCGGCAAGCCTTGCACCGCCTGGGCAATGGCGCGGTCCAGTGCGGCGTCCTCGGCCTCGGTGGTGGGGTCAGCAAAAACAATGTCCAGCCCCACGGCCAGGGCGCCGTCGGCGCGCAGCCGCTCCAGCAGCGCCGCATGCACGCTGCGCGGAAACGGCCAAGTCTGCTGCAGCTCCTGAAACGTGGGCTCGTCGATCGCGAGAACAACCACCGGCGCGGTCGTGCGGTGGGGGGCCGCCAGCGCCGTCATCACATCAAAGGTCTTGAACTCCAGCACGTGCCAGGTGCGGCTGAGCGTGGCGGCCCCCACCAGCAGCAGCGCCAGCACGCCCGCCGCCAGCGAGAGCCACCGCTGGCGCTGCCTGGCCTGCGGCATTGCTGCCCGATCAGAAGCGGTAGCGCGCATCCAGAACATAGCGGGCTTTTTGCCGGTCGGACTTGGGCGCCCACAGGTTCAAGGCCGCAACGCCCACCACCCAGCGCTTGTCCTGCGTTTCCCAGAAGCCCATCAGGTCCACCCCCCAGCCCGGCGCGCGGCGCGTGAGGTTCTCCTTGTCCTCAAACCGCTCCGAGCGGTACACCGCACGCGCGCTCAGGTACAGCCGCTGCGCGCTGGCCCAGGTGGCGCCCAGCGCGACGGTGTGGCGCGGAATGTAGGGAATGCGCCCCACCACCTCGGCACCGCCATCGAGCGTGCGGCTTTCGCTGTGCTGGTACAGGTACTTGGCGTAGCCCGACCAGCGGCGGCTGAACATGTGGTTGACGGTGCCACACAGGGTCTGCAGCGTGCCCCGCTCAAAGCTTGGCGTGTCTTCGAGCAGATCGCTGGTGGACAGATTGACCAGTTGCGCGTTGCGCATTTCTTCGAGGAACGGCAGGCTGGGGGTGCGCAAATCCACGCCCACGGTGCCGGGATTGTTCACCCGCAGATGGTCGGCGCGCAGGCCCACGAAGGTGTTGGCCCCCACCTCCATACCCAGCTGCGCCACCGTGCGTTTGTGGCGGCCACCGGCTTCGACCAGCCGGTCTTCGACGGGAATGCCTGCGGTCTCCACGCTGGCGAGGGTGGAGACGCTCAGAGGCCGAAGCCAGTCCTGGTACGCCACGCGCAGCGTGGTGCCCGCCGCAGGCTGCCACACAGCGCCCAGGCGCGGCGTGACCACGCGCTCGGCGTCCGCGCGGCGGGCCTGGTCTTCGCTCAGGGCATCCAGTCCCACCAGATAGCTCTGCGTGAGGCCATCCACGCGGTGGCGGATTTGCTGCAGCCCCAGCGCGGCGTCCAAGATCAACGCTGGGTCCAGACGCTGCGTGGTGGCCAGGGTGAGGCCGGTGTAGCGGCGATCCACATGGTTGTACCCTGCCACCGCCAGCACATCCCGGTAGGGACCGACTCCCGGAATATCCGCACCTACAGCGGCCACACCGTCGATCAGGTTGTTCTGACGCTCCCTCACATGCTCCAGCGTCGCACTCCAACGACTGCCTGGGGCGGTGTCCACGGTGTGGCGAATTTGCAGATCGTTGAACTGCTTCTTGGGCTCGCTCCCCACGCCCATCAGCGTCACAAAGGGCGGCTCGATAAACACAGTGGGATATCCCTGCAGAGTGAGCTTTTGCACGCTGCGTCCCACCTTCAGCCACGTCTGCTCCGTGGGGCCCCACCGGTACGCCATTCCTAGTGCGCCCTGGGTGTTCGTGTTGTCGAAAGATGTTTCGAACAGGTTTTGGCTGCGCATGCGGGCATCGAACTGGTTGACATAGGCAAACAAGTTGATGCGCTCGGTGGGCTGCATGCCGACCCCTGCGGTCATCGCACGGCCCCGCAGATCACCATAGCCTCCGCGCACTGCCGGAGCCTGATTGTTAAGCAGATCAAACGGAAAGTCGGTCACAGAAGCCGTCTGTGCCTTGAAGAACCATGACACCGGCACATGGCTGTTGTCCAGTCCATTGAGGGTGACGGCTGGCGCACGCATGCGGTAGAACTCGCGGTCCAGTGTCACGCCCACCGATCCATGGCTGCCGGGCTGCTGCAGCAGCGGCGAAAAACGCTGGCTGCCGCCAAATGCCATGGGGTCGGTCAGAAAGCCCTGAAACAGCGCCGAGTTCTTGTTGAACTCGCCCGCATAACGGTCGGCCATGAACAGGTGGCTGCCGCCCCAGTAGGGATAAAAACTTTGCTGCGCCATCTCCAGCGCCCAGTCTTCCATGCCAAAGAACGCCAGCGATGCGCCCAGGTTGGCACTGCCCTTCTGGTCGTTGGCCACCTGGTTGAGCGACTTGAGGTACGGCATGCGCACCACGGCGGCGCGCGCAGCCTCCACCGCTTCGCCGGGCTGGAACAGATCGGTGTGGATCTGCGCCAGCAGCATGTAGGGCACCGGGTCCTTGTCGTCGAGGACGGTCGCCTGCTGCAAGGTGGTCAGCGCATCCTGGTGGCGGCCCAGCTGGTAGTAGGCCACGGCGGTCCAGGTCTTGGCGCGGGCATAGCGGGGCTCCATCACGCCCGCCCGCAAGAACGCATCCAGCGCGGCGTCTGGCTGCCCTTGTTTGAGGTGCAGCAAGCCCTGGCCGGTGAGCGCCACATAGTCCGCCGGGTTGTCGCCCAGCGCGGTGGCAAACGCCTGGCCCGCCTCGGTGAACTGGTTCACAAAAGTCTCCAGCGTGCCCAGCTCGCCCCAAGCGCCGGGCGACTGGGGCGACAGCTGCAGCGCGCGCCGCAGGTTCTCGCGGGCGGGGCGCGGGTCTTCGCGCTCGGCATGTGCACTGCCCAGGCCATGCCAGGCGCGTGCATCGCCCGGTGCGAGCGTTTGGGCCTCGGCATAGGCCGCCAGTGTGCCGGGCGCATCGCCCCGACGCCTGGCCAGCTCGGCGCGGACCAGCGCCAGGTCTGCGTGGGCCGTGCCTTGCGCGGGGGCCAGGGTGGCAGCCGCTTCGTCCACACGGTCGCTCAGGATCTGCACCCGTGCCAGTTGCGCCACCAGCGACGGGTGGGCGGGCCAGCGCTGGAGCGCAGCGCGCAGCGTATCGGCTGCTGCGGCCCCTTCGCCCTCCATGAGCTGCACGTCGGACTGCATGAGCCACGCGGGCAGCGGCGCGGCGTTGGCGGCAGCCACCTGCCGTGCCAGCAATCCGCGCGCGGCCGGCAGGTCGCCCACCTGCAGGGCCACGGCGGCATCGAACACATCCACCCATGCGGGTGCGGCCGTGGTGCGCGCCTGCGCCAGCGCCGCACGTGCCGCGGCGAGGTCGCGCGCCGCCAGGGCATCGCGCACGGGCACCAGTGCTGCAGGCACGGCCTCGGCCGACAGGTGGGGCACCGGGTCGGCCCGCAACGCGTTGACCCACTGGATGCGGTCGCGCGGCTGGCTCAGCACCAGCTTGACCGGGGCCTTGCCCACTTCGGCCAACGCCGCTTCGTTGGCCCCCACGGACACCGAACCCTGCGCGTTGGAAAACTCCACCGTGCCCGAGAGCACGGTGATCAGCGTGCGGCCATCGTCCTCCACACTGATGTCCCAATCAGTGCCCCGGATGGCCGCCGTCGCAGCCGGTGTCTCCAGGTTCAGGCGGCTGCCATCGGCGCGCTTGGTCTGGGTCCACGCACGGCCGGCATTGAGCAGCAAGGTGGTCACCGGCTGCGCCGGAGTGGCCACGCCCTTGACCTGCAGCACCGTGTTCTGGTGCAGGCGCAGCTGGGTGTCGTCCGCAAACAGCAGCGCCATCTTGGCGGCCTGCCGCGTGCGCACAAAATCGCCCTGGGCCAGGGCCTGGGCCAGCTTGGCAGGCCCCCAGTCGGCTGCGGAGGCCGCACGCTGGTCACCGGTACCTTGCAAACTGATGATCTCGGCCGCGGCACCAGCGGGCACGGTGGCCTGGGCCACCTGCGGGCTGGCGGCGGCTGTCGCGGCCACCAGCGCGGCCAAGGCGGACAAACGGAATGTTGGATGGGGCATTTTTTCTGCTTTCGGGGAAGGCGTGCATCGCGCCACCCGGCGCCCCTCCCTGGCACCGGGTGAGCCGAAATTATGGCCAGCACCCTCACAAAATCCGCCGTCACCCCAGCGCGATGCGGACACATTTCATGAAGAAAGCCACATTTCGTTGCAGGTTGTGACGCTTTACGCACCCCGCCATTCCATGGAGGCGACGCGCGGCTCCGCACGGCCCTTTCCTACAGACGCCACAGGGGGCGCAGTGCTACAACTGCAGAAATGACGCGCACAAGCGCTGCCCGGAGCTTTCCCCCATGCCTGCTGCCCCCCGCCTCAAGATTGGCCTGTCCGCCTGCTTTCAACACGCCGACCCTGCACGCCCGCTGTTCACGGGCAAGACGCTGCAATACGTCGAGCAGTCCATCGCCCACTGGCTGATGTCGGCCGGTGCCATGGTGGTGATGGTGCCGTGCCCCACGGGCGAGACCGCGCGTGGCGACGTGACGCTGGACCACTACGCCGAATGGCTGGACGGCATCGTGATGCACGGCGGCGCCGACGTGTGGCCGGGCAACTATGGCGAGGAGCCCTTGCGAGAGGAGTGGGTGGGCGACCGCGTGCGCGATCTGTACGACCTGGCCGTGGTCAAAGCTTTTGCCCAGGTGGGCAAGCCCATCTTTGGCGTGTGCCGGGGCCTGCAGCTCATCAACGTGGCCTTTGGCGGCGCGCTGTACCAGGACATCGAGACCCAGCACCCCGGCGCGCAGCAGCACCGCAACGCCACCACCTACGACCAGCACTTCCACGACATCCAGATCCTGCCGGACTCCCACCTGGCCAAGCTGTACCCCAACATGCCACGCGCCCGGGTCAACAGCATCCACCACCAGGGCATCAAGCGGGTGGCGCCGGAGTTCGTGGTCGAGGCCCTGAGCGAACCCGACGGCGTGCCCGAGGCGATTCGCCTCAAGCCCGCGCCGGGGCGCGGCTACATCGCCGCCACGCAATGGCACCCGGAGTTCCACAAGCAGGGTTCAGACACGCTGGACGACACGGCCATCCTGAATGACTTTCTGGCGGCTTGCGAACAAGCCAAGGCCCACCCGCGACCTGCAGCGCGTCCCGCGCCTTCGTTGCGGGAGCGGGCCGCGCGGCGGCTGCGGCAAGCACTGTCACGGCAGCGCAACTGACGCAGACGCCGGTGCATCACCGCCCGCCGGCAACGCCGCCGCCAGCACGTCTTGCAGCTGTGCCCGCAACCAGCGTTGCGCCGCGTCCTGCTGGTAGCGCACATGCCAGATCAAGTACATGGGCAGGCTGGGGCAAGCCACTGGCACCGGCACATGCGCCAGCGCCGCCAATGCGGTGCGCCCCATCAGCGACGGCGCGGTAGTGAGCAGCGCAGTACCCCGCACAAACGCGGGCAGGGCCGCAAAACCCGGCACACGCACCACCATGCGACGGCGCACGCCGCGCGCCTCCAGCAGCTGGTCCAACTCCAGCCCCCGGCGCGCCTCGTAGGCCACGGTGGCGTGGTCCGCGGCCAGGTACTCGGTCTCTGACAGCGGAGCACTGCGCACGGCGGGATCGTAGAACACGCGGTATTGATCCTCCAACAAGCGCTTCTGCACGATGTCGGTGCCCTCCGGCGGGCGGGGGCTGATGACCAGCTGGCACGCGTCGGAGCGCAGCAGCTCGGCACTGGGGGCACCGCTGGGCACGATACGCAGCGTGACGCCTGGTGCGGCGCTGCGCAGGCGTGCCGCCAGCGCGGGCAGCAGCAGATCGCGCTGAAAATCGTTGGCCGCAATGGTCAGCTCGGTCTGCCAATGCAGCGGGTCAAACGCGACCCCTTGGGCAAACAGCTGCATCTGGTGCAGCATGTCGCGCGCAGGCTGGGCCAGGGCCTCGGCGCGGGCGGTGGGCACGATGCCGCGCCCGCGCTTCACAAAAAGGGGGTCGCCGGCGATGGCGCGCAGCTTGTCGAGCAGATGACTCACTGCCGACTGGGTCACGCCCAGGCGCTCTGCCGCTGCCGTGATGCTGCCCGTCTCCAGCACCGCCAGCAGCAGCTTCAGCAGGTGCCCGTCCAGGCCCGATCCATCGAATTTGCTCATGCATTCGATGATGTTTTCGGGCTTCATCTTTGGCAATGGCATCGCGACACTGCGGGCTGACTTACATCAAGCCCCGGAGACTTCCATGCCTTCCCCACTGCCCCCGATCCCCGGCACCACGCCGTTCGATGGCGACCAGGCCCGCAAGGGCTATGCGCTGAACAAGATGTGCTTCTCGTTCAACGACGAGGCCAACCGCAAGGCCTTTCTGGCCGACGAAGAGGCGTACATGAAGAAGTACCACCTGAACGAGCAGCAGGCTGCCGCCATCCGCGCCAAGAACGTGCTGCAGCTGATTGCTGCGGGCGGCAACGCCTACTACCTGGCCAAGTTCGCGGGCATCTTCAAGCTGGACATGCAGGACATCGGCGCGCAGCAGACGGGCATGACCAAAGACGAATTCAAGGCCATGCTGGTGGCAGCCGGAAAAGACTGAGCCCCCACGCTCCCCACTGCGTGTGGTTCGCTGCCCCCCAAGGGGGCCTCAGGCGGCTTGGGGCGGCCCGGCGCCGCCTGAACAACACACGCCACAACAACCTTCATCAGGAAAATGACATGGCACAACTCATCGGCGGCCTCGGCACCTCGCACATCCCCGCAATCGGCAACGCCATCCACAAGGGACTGCAGAACGAGCCTTACTGGAAACCCTTCTTCGACGGCTTTCCGCCCATCCGCCATTGGCTGGGCGAGAAGCAGCCTGACGTGGTGGTGATGTTCTACAACGACCACGGCCTGAACTTCTTCCTCGACAAGATGCCCACCTTTGCCGTGGGCGCGGCGGCTGAATACACCAACGCCGACGAAGGCTGGGGCATCCCCAGGCTGCCGCCTTTCCCGGGCGAGGTGGACCTGTCCTGGCACCTCATCAACACGCTGATCGAGCAAGAGTTTGACGTGACCACCTGCCAGGAGATGCTGGTGGACCACGCCTGCACGCTGCCGCTCAAGCTCTTCTGGCCTGAGGGCGATTGCCCCGTGGCGGTGGTGCCGGTGTGCATCAACACCGTGCAGTTCCCGCTGCCGTCAGCCAAGCGCTGCTACGCGCTGGGAAAGGCCGTGGGCCAGGCGATTCAGAGCTGGGACAGCGACAAGAAGGTGGCGGTGATAGCGTCAGGCGGCCTCAGCCACCAGCTCGACGGCGAGCGCGCGGGCTTCATCAACAAGGCGTTTGACCTGCAGTTCATCGAAAGCCTGACCACCAACCCCGAATGGGCCACGCAGTTCAGCGTGCACGAGCTGGTGGAAAAGACCGGCACCCAGGGCGTGGAGCTGCTGATGTGGCTGGCCATGCGCGGGGCGCTGTCCACCGCCAGCGCGGGGGTGCGGCGGGTGCACTGCAATTACCACATCCCGATTTCGAACACGGCGACGGCGGTTATGGCGCTGGAAGCCGTCTGACCTCGGCAATTTCAAGCATTTTTAGCTGCTAGCGCTCATCCAATAAGCGCAAGCAGCTATCAATTCAGGAGTTCCGATGACTCCTGAATTTTCCCCAGGCTGGTGTCAGGCATTGTATTTACTGTAAATTCATCCAGTGAATTTACAGTCCAAACTCGCCATCCTGGCCGACGCCGCCAAGTACGACGCATCCTGTGCCTCGAGCGGTGCTGCGCCGCGCAACTCGGTGGGCGGGCGCGGCATGGGCTCGACCGAGGGCATGGGCATCTGCCACAGCTACGCGCCGGACGGGCGCTGCATTTCGCTGCTCAAGATCCTGCTCACCAACTTCTGCCAGTACGACTGCCTGTACTGCGTGAACCGCGTGACCAGCAACGTGCCCCGCGCGCGCTTCACGGTCGATGAGGTGGTGCAGCTCACGCTGGACTTTTACCGCCGCAATTGCATCGAGGGGCTGTTCCTCTCCAGCGGCATCATCCAGAGCCCCGACTACACCATGGAGCAGGTGGTGGAGGTGGCCCGCGTGCTGCGCGAGGAGCACGACTTTCGCGGCTACATCCACCTCAAGACCATTCCCGACGCATCGCCCGAGCTGATGCAGCGAGCTGGCCGCTATGCGGACCGGCTGTCCATCAACATTGAGTTGCCCACGGCCGAGAGCCTCGCGGCCCTGGCGCCGGAGAAAAACAGCGCCGCCATCGACCGGTCCATGGCCCGCATGGCGGTGCACATTGGCGAATCGCGTGCGGCCCGCAAAGAGCAGGCGGCGCAGGCCATCGTGTCGATGCCGCAATCGCGCACCACGCGCCGGGCCAGTGCGCCGCTGTTTGCGCCCGGCGGGCAAAGCACGCAGATGATCGTGGGGGCGGATGCGACGGACGACCGCACCATCCTGGCCACCAGCGCGCGGCTGTACGGCGTGCACCGGCTGCGGCGGGTGTACTACTCAGCCTTCAGTCCCATCCCTGATGCGGCCCGCGCCCTGCCGCTGGCCGCGCCGCCCACGGTGCGCGAGCACCGGCTCTACCAGGCCGACTGGCTGATGCGCTTTTACGGCTTCACCCACGACGAGATCGTGCCGCCCAGCCAAGGCAACCAGGTCGGCATGCTGGCGCTGGACATGGACCCCAAGCTGGCCTGGGCGCTGGCGCACCGCGAGCGTTTTCCGGTCAACCTCAACACCGCACCGCGCGAGCTGCTGCTGCGCGTGCCCGGCTTTGGCGTGCAAACGGTGGACCGCCTGCTGGCCGCCCGCCGGGTGCGCCGCCTGCGGCATGCTGACCTGGCGCGGCTACATGTGCCGCTCAAAAAGGTGCTGCCGTTTGTGGAGGCAGCCGACTACCGCCCCGGCCGCGCACTGGAGGCCTCCGACCTGGCTGCGCAACTGGCGCCACCGCCGGTGCAGCGCAGTTTGTTCTGAAGCCATGCAGCGCCACACCATCACGCTCGACCACCCCACCGACTGGCCCGGGTTTCGCACCGCCGCACGCGCCCTGGTGCAAGCCCAGGTGCCACCGCAGACCGTGGACTGGCGCTGCCAGGCCGATGCCGCTGAAGACCTGTTTGCCTCAGAGGCTGGCAGCCATAACGCCCTGCCACCGCCAGCCCCCGATGCGCCCATGCTGCGCGTGCCCCCCGACTTTGTGCGCCTGTGCGAGCAGCTCATCCTGCACCGTGAACCCACCCGCTTTGCGCTGATGTACCGCCTGCTGTGGCGCATGGCCCAGGGCGGTGCAGAGGCCAACGCCGCACGGAACGACCCGCTGGACGCCGACTGCATGCCGGCTCACCACATGGTTCGCGCCGTGCGGCGCGACATGCACAAGATGCACGCCTTTGTGCGCTTTCGCCCCGTGGTGGAGCCGGATGGCCAGACCCTGCACATGGCCTGGTTCGAGCCCCACCACTACATCACCGAGGCCAACGCGGGCTTCTTCATCCGCCGCTTCACGCAGATGCGCTGGGCCATCCTCACGCCAGACGCCAGCGTGCGCTGGGACGGACAGCAGCTGCACACCGGCCCCGGCGCCCAGCGCAGTGATGCGCCGCCGCCCGATGCGGGCGAGGCGCTGTGGCTTACGTACTACCGCCACATCTTCAACCCCGCGCGGCTCAAGCTCAGCATGATGAAAAAGGAAATGCCCACGCGCTACTGGCACAACCTGCCCGAGGCCGCGCTCATCACCGAGCTGGCGCAAACTGCGCACGAGCGCAGCGCAAAGATGGTGGAGGCCGAGGCCACCGTGCCGCGCAGGCGCATCGCAGCATCATCGCCGCGTTCGCAGCCCGCCGCAGGGGCGGGATCCTTTCACCCCAGCGCCGCCTCGCGCATCACCCGGAACTGAGGGGCCGACACCGCCGGTGTCCAGCGCCACGGCAACACCTGCGGCCGCCACAGGGCGCGCAGCACCGTGAGGCGCAACACGCGCTGTGCGCCAGGCCAGGCGGCACGCGCTGCGCGGTCCCACAGCACCTCGGCCTGCGCTGCAATGTGCAGCAAGCCGCCCTCTTCATAGTCCACCACCAGCAAGCCAGCCAGAGGGTGCAGGGTGAGGTTGCCCAGGGTGTTGAAGAACTGGTTGCCCGGGTAGTCCGGCAGGCTCAGCACCACACCAGCCTCCGTGCGCGCCACCTGCACAAAGCCCGGCTCGCCGCCCCGGTGGGACACGTCCACGCCTTCGCTGTGCCCGGCGCCAGGGCGCGGCGCCGAGGCACTGGCGATGAACAGCGTGTCAGCACGCTGCACGCGCGCGATGGCACCGTCGTCCAGCTCGGCGCCCAGCCACTGCATCGGGCCCGTAGCAACCAGCGCTGCGCGCAGGCCGGGCTCGCGAGCCTGGATGTATTTGGGGCAGTTGCCAAAGCTCTGCACCACCTGCACGCCCAGGCCATCGTCGCCAAACGCCGTCACCCGCCCGTTCATGCGGTTGCGTCGCCGGGTGTGCGGCTCCAGCCCCAGCACGCCCACGGCCGCGCCAGGCGCCAGATGTGCAAGCACGGGGTCCTTGGAATCCGGCGCGGTGGCGATGTGCATGCGCAGCGCATCGGGGGTGTGCACAAAGCCGGGCGGGCCGGCAAGCATGGTGGCCCACGACTGGCCTTGGTCATCCAGCGCCCCCAGGAGCAAGGTGGGCAGCTTTTCAAACAGCTAGCGGTGCTGGTCGGGCATGTGGTCGCGCAGCACCATGGCACCCACGGCCGCCATGCGCTCGCGCACCCCCACGCGCGCCTGCTGGGCCTGCTCGCCGGGGTGGAATGCCTCGGGCGGCACCGGCACCGCAACCGATGCAGCGATCTCGGTGGTTGTCATGCCGCCACCGGCTCGGCCGCGGGCAGCTGGTCGGCCAGCACCGGGTAGCCCGGCAAGGCCTGCACGCGCGCCACCCAGGCCGCAATGCGCGGGTAGGCCTCCAGCGGCAGCCCCGCCAGATGCGCCTGCGAGGTGTAGCTAACCATGGCCACATCCGCCAGGCTGGGCGCCGAGCCCCCGAGCAACCAGGCCCGCTCCTGCAGCTCCTCCTCCATGAAGGCGAGCAGGCGCTTGCCGGTGGCCTGCGCGACCTCGTTCACGGCACGGCCCGTCAATGTGGCAAACCGGGGCCCGGCAATGCCCGGCGCCAGAAAGCCTGCCGCCAGGCTGAACCAGCGTTGCAGCTGCGCCTGCCCCACGGCGTCTTGCGGCAGCCAGGCACTGCCGGGGGCGTAGCGCTGCACCAGGTACACCAGGATGCCATTGCTGTCGCTCAGCACCTGGCCCGCGTCCACCAGCACGGGAACCTGGCCCAGCGGGTTGAGTGCCAGAAACTCCGCGCGCTGGTGTTCGCCGCGCAGCAGGTTCACGTCGATCAGTTCATAAGGCAGCCCGAGCAGGGACAGCATCAGCTCCACACGGTGGCAGTGACCCGAGATGGGCATGCGGTAGAGCTGGAGCGGGGTGGTGGGGAACATGGAGGGGCCTCGTCGGTGGGTGAAAGGGAAGATGGCTTGACGATAGCTATTGCAAGGTGCGATGCGAATCACTAGCCGGCGCTTTTCATAATTGCGGATTCCACAATAATTGAGCGCATGGACTATCTCGACACCCTGCGCTGTTTTGTGACCGTGGCCGATGCGGGCGGCTTTGCCGTGGCGGGGCGACGGCTGGGCTGCTCGGCCACGGCCGTCACGCGCGCCATCGCGGCGCTGGAGGCGCGGCTGGGTGTGCTGCTGTTCCAGCGCAGCACGCGCATGGTGCGGCTGACCGAGGCGGGCGAGCGCTTCTTGCAAGACTGCCGCCCCATCCTGAACGATCTGCACGAGGCCGAGCAGGCCGCCAGCGGTGCACAGGCCGAGGCCCAGGGGCTGCTGTCCATCACGGCACCGCAGATGTTCGGTATCCAGCATGTGGCGCCCATCGTGCAGGGCTTCTTGCAGGCCCAGCCGCGCGTGCAGGTGCGCACACTGTTCGTCAACCGGCTGGTGCATTTGCTCGATGAAGGCATGGACGTGGCCATCCGCATCGCGCCCCTGCCCGACTCGGGCCTCACTGCAGTCCAGGTGGGCGCGCTGCGCCGCCTGGTGGTGGCGTCTCCCGCCTACCTAGCGCAACATGGCAGGCCACGCCGCCCTGCAGACCTGAGCAACCACCGTGCCATCGGCTTCGCGTTTGACGCACGCACACCATCGCCCTGGAAGTTTCGCGATGGCGCCACCGGCCAGCCGCAGTTCACCTGGATCAGCAACAGCAACGAGGTGGACATTGCCGCCGCAGAGGCAGGCATCGGCCTGACCCGTTGCCTCGCCTACCAGGCCGCAGCCAGCCTGCGCGCCGGGCGGCTGCGCATCGTGCTCGCCGAGCACGAACTGCCCCCTGTGCCCGTGCACATCGTGTACCCCGCAGGGCGGCGGGCCCCGGCCAAGGTGCGCGCGTTTGTGGAATGGGCGCACGAGCGCCTGGGCAAGGAGCCGGTGCTGAACGGACGCGGCCTGGGGCGCGGTAACGCCTTGTTGCCAACGACTTCGTAACCTGTCATCGCGCCACCGGCGAGGCCCGTTGCATAGCTAAGTCCGACGCTCTGTCGGGCGGTTATCCGATCTGAAAGGATTTCTCATGAACAAGCTCCTCGCTGCCCTGCTCGCTGGTTTCTTTGTGATCGCATCGTTTGCCCAAGCCCCTGCGGCTCCCGCAACACCAGCAGCGCCCGCGAAGACCGCTGCGCCAGCTACCCCTGCCACACCGGCCGCGCCCGCCACTCCAGCAGCCCCAGCCGCCGAGGCCAAGCCTGCAGCAATGCCCGCCGCAGCCCCCGCATCGGCCCCTGCCGAAAAGAAGGCGGCGAAGAAGACAAAGGCCAAGAAGACCAAGGCAGCGGCAGAGAAAAAGGCCGACGCCGCCAAGCCTGAAGCCGCCAAGTAATTCACGACGCTGCACCCCACAAAAAAAGCCCGCATTGCGGGCTTTTTTTTGCCTGGGTGACCCGTCCTACCCGGCGTTGACACATGGACCTTTCAAAAAGGGCATGTGTCATGGAATCAAGTGTCAAACGCACGCAGCGCGACTACACGCTGGCCTTTAAGTTGGCGGTGGTGGAGCAGGTGGAAAAAGGCGAGCTCACGTACA